>JAEEGK010023448.1_pt1 | contig 12869 bp, 10 predicted proteins | sample 8958771 | NCBI WGS metagenome assembly JAEEGK01 (sample SAMN16246547, study PRJNA631951) | gut metagenome | biome: gut microbiome; feature: rumen; material: SC-attached | host: Bos | place: Iran: Karaj | collected 2018-10 | reverse complement strand
AATCGTAGAAAAATGAAAATAGAACGGAAAAAGAAAAATCCGCCAGGTTTTCAACGTTTTGTTGCTCCTGACGGATCTTCTGCACACCCGGCGGGATTCGAACCCACGGCCTGCCGCTTAGGAGACGAAAAAAGTGTTCGCCTTCGCTGCCCTCCAATGTGCCGCAAGTGCTTGATATTACTGGGTTTCTAACGATTTCCGGACGTTCGCATTTCCTCCGAAAAACCCCTCTTTTACCCTGGTGCGATTAGCAGGAAATTAGCAGAGCTAATTTTGGCGGTGGGACATTTTCCCGGATCGTTCGCCAAAATTAGCAAGTTGACCGAAATCACGTTTTTGAAAAAACATCAAATTTCAGGAAAAAGTTCAGTATTATTAAACCCGGTGCGATGTTGTGATTTTGTCCATATCCTCATTCGTTATATTTCATTTTTTTGAAGGCGATTCGATAAAGGCAGAAACACAAGTTACAGTTGACTTACTGATAAAGGTTTTATATAATAAGAATTAGAATAATTCTAAGCGGTGAGCCTGATGAACAAGAATGCTGATCTGATCCTGAAAACGATTCTTCAATCCTCCGCGCACATGACTGCTGAGGAAATCCATGCAGCCCTGCGGGACAGCGGGCACCGGATGGCGCTGGCAACGGTATACAACAATCTTGCGCAGCTGCACAGCGAAGGACGCATCCGGAAAGTATGCGTGGAAGGGCATCCGGACCGGTATGACAAAATGATCCGCCATGATCATCTGGTTTGCCGGCGCTGCGGAAAACTCACGGACATCTGCTTCCAGGATCTGACGAAGCTGCTCCAATCCCAGACCGACGAAGAACTGCTGTCCTACGATTTACAGGTCAGTTATATCTGTCCCGCATGCCGAAGGACGGCGCACCCGGCAAGCACGACCGACCCATGAAAGGAGGCGTATTCCTCTGAGATACGTATGCCAAGTCTGCGGCTATGTGTATGACGAAGCCCAGAATCCCCCTTGGGAATCACTTCCCAATGACTGGAAGTGTCCACTCTGCGGCGCAAGCAAAGCGGATTTCCTCCTCGAAGGCGCACAGCAGTCTGCGCCTGCCGCTTCCGTATCCTCGCTTCCTGATGAACTGCGGCCCCTGTCGGCCATGGAGCTGAGTGTGGTATGTTCCAACCTGGCGAAGGGCTGCGAAAAGCAGTATCTGCCTGAACAGGCAGCGGCCTTTACCCGTTTGGCCAACTGGCTCAAGGGACAGGCAGAACCGGTTCAAAGCGCGGGGTTCGAGTCCCTGTTGGAAAAGGTGAACCATGATTTGAACGAAGACTATCCCGCAGCCAACGCCGCTGCCGCAGAAAACCAGGATCGAGGCGCGCTCCGAAGTCTTGTGTGGAGCGAAAAGGTGACGCGGATGCTGGCTTCTCTGCTCAATCGATACAAAACAGAAGGCGACGCTATGCTGAAGAACACCGGCGTATGGGTATGCACCATCTGCGGCTTTGTGTACATCGGGGACGTGCCGCCAGAACGCTGCCCGGTGTGTAAAGTGCCGGGCCTGAAATTTGAAAAGATCGGGGGCTGACGAGATGGGCGACAAATACGCGGTTAGAACTATTCGCCTGTGCGAAAAAGACTGCCTGTGCCTGTATGTTTGCCCCACCGGGGCGTCAGACACGGAAAACAGCGTGATCGACAAGGACAAATGCATTGGCTGCGGTGCGTGCGCGGAGGCATGCCCCGCCGGGGCAATCAGCCTGGTGCCAAGGGAGTACCCGCCCCAACAGAAAAAAGCCGAACAGGTGATTGCCACCCTGCGGCAGTTGGTATCCTCAAAAACGGAGCAGGAGCAGACGGCCATGGATCTTCCGGGAACACTGGCGGTGGCGATTGCCAAGTCCAACCGCATCATGGCGGAGGACCTGATCCGGGAAGCGGGTTATATGCTGCCCCAGAGCGGAAACGCGAACGAAGTGCTGACAGTCTTGCTGAAACAATTCGCCGATGCTCCGGGTTTTCCCGGGGAGGACGCGCAATTTCTGCTGAATACGATTTCTTTTAACGAACCGATTCAAAAGAAGGAGGAACAAACCATGGAAACCTGGAAATGCACCGTATGCGGCTATATCCACGAAGGACCCATAACCGAGGATTTCACCTGCCCCCGCTGCAAGCAGCCCGCTTCTAAATTTGTAAAGGTTGAGCCGGAAACGCCAAAGAAGAATCCCTATGCCGGAACGCAGACTGAAAAGAACCTGGAAGCCGCTTTTGCCGGCGAATCCCAGGCCCGCAACAAGTATACCTATTTCGCCTCCCGAGCCAAGAAGGACGGTTTTGAGCAGATTGCCGCCCTGTTCCTGAAAACAGCCGATAACGAAAAAGAGCACGCCAAGATGTGGTTTAAGGAACTGAACGGCATCGGCGATACAGCGCAGAATCTTGCGGCGGCAGCGGACGGCGAAAACTATGAATGGACCGATATGTACGAGGGCTTCGCCGTTACCGCGGAAAAAGAGGGGTTCCCCGCCCTGGCCGCCAAGTTCCGCGCCGTGGCTGCCATTGAAAAGCACCATGAAGAGCGCTATCGGGCACTGCTCAAAAACGTGGAGATGCAGGAAGTATTCCAGAAGAGCGAGGTCAAAGTGTGGGAATGCCGCAACTGCGGCCACATCGTGGTGGGCACCAAAGCGCCGGAGGTATGCCCGGTTTGTGCCCATCCGCAGAGCTACTTTGAAGTGAACGCGGAAAACTATTGATCATCATGAAGGAGGAGTGTTCCATGACATTCTACAAATGCGAGCATTGCGGCAACATCATCGCCCACATCCAGGATTCCGGTGTCCGCTGCCATTGCTGTGGCGAAGAAATGAAGCCACTAGTTCCCAACACTTCTGACGGAGCAGGCGAAAAACATGTGCCCGTGGTACAAGTGGATGGTCAGACCGTGACCGTCACCGTGGGAAGTGTGGAGCATCCCATGCTGGAAGCTCATTCCATCCAGTGGATCCTACTGGAAACAAAAGAAGGACGCCAGCGTAAAGCCCTAAATCCCGGCGATAAACCCACCGCAGTCTTCGTTCTTGCTCCGGGGGACGCCGTAGTGGCCGCCTATGAGTATTGCAATCTCCACGGATTGTGGAAGAGCTGACAGAATCAAATCGAGCAGAAGAAGCGGCTAACCTTCATCCTATCATACATATACGACGTACCCAATGCAATCAGACTAAAGAGACTCGCAGGTAAGGGATAAATCAAAAGATCCCTGACTTGCGAGTCTTTCGTTTGAAAGGTTTATTTTCATAGTTCCGGTTCCTACTATACGATGTTGTAATTCTGTCCATACTCTTGATGATTTCTTTGCCGAGTGTAGGCTCTTACGGCTGTGAAAAGCCATGAGAGTTTGCTTGTGGATTGCGTGACCGTCCGCCTTTTTTTGCATCGTCGTCCGCCAAGTTTTGCAGCAATGAGGGCTGCTAATGGCGCTGATGATTAGAAATCCAACAAAACATATGATCTCTGGGTCGGTGGCTGATCCTTGGCAAACATACCGAAACTCCTTATGTGGAGCCATTTTTCAGGCTGTTTCATCTTTAATATGATTTCTTCAAGCCGTCCGCCGCATATGCGGAAAGCAGAAAATAGTGGTTTTTCTAACGGAAGCGGACGGAATTTGCAGAATGATTAGCAATTCTCCTCCGAAATCCATCTTCTAATCAAAAGAAGACGCTGAGAAGTGCTTATTTCAAGCCACTTTCCAGCGTCTTTCTTTTAAGGTTATCGGTAGTAGATCGTTCGCCAAGAAAGAACAAGCTGAAATGTGAACAAAACCAAGGTTTTCAGCCACGGGGCCGCTCATCACTCAGATTGAGGCGGAAGGCCAACTACCACCTAATAAGCAAAAGTCAATTTCGTAGGATCGATCAGTCATAAGACTAATTCGTCACAATGGGAATCCAAACATTGTTCAGCCAGTTTTCCAGCACTGTCGTGTTCGTGATGCTGCTCAGAACCGTAATCAGCAGATCATACACCTCAGTGTGACCGTAAGGGCAATAGGCACAGACTATGAGGCCGGTGCCGTCCGGGAGATTGACACCGATCTCCACCACATCCAGATATGGCATCCGGTGATTCTCATCCCCGTGGACAGCGAAAGCATTCATGCTGTCCGACAGCTCGGTGATCTCACCGAAGTCCCCGATATAGTCATGAACTGCTGCTGTGCCGGACATCCTCCCTTTCGGGATCATCAGGGTTACATAATCGTTCTCGGTCAGGTACACATAGGTACCGATGCTGCCCTCGTCTACGATCTCGCAGCTTGCCGGGTACTGAAAGGCGACGCGGGTCGAGCCGCGGCTGACATAACCGGTCGACATGGCAGGGATTTCATCCGCATTGCAAGGCAGAATAGGCAGCAAGGCTACGATCAACGTCAGAAGCAATGATATCACTCTGGATTTCATGGAATTAGTCCTCCTTGGCATCACTCAGCATCACTTACTCTCTCCGCTCCAGATGTCCCTGTTCGTCGATGCCGTAATCAAATGCATCCAGAACGGCGCCTGCCGGCACAAATTCATTCTGCGCTTCATCGAATACCAACGGGGAAAGCTGCCGGAAAATATGCACGCCGTCTGCGGCATAGCAGGCCGAGCCATATGCCTGGATGCCTGAATCCTGGTATACTTCGTATCCGTAGGTTGTATAGCTTGCCTCGATTTTACGTGTCTGCAGATGATACATATCCATGTATCTGACATAGAATCCCGTCCCGTGGCCGATTGTGCTGAACTCCAGATAAACGCTTGTCCCCTGATCGGTGTCGCACAGGCGGAAATCCTCACACGCGCAGGGGATGTAGTCCCACAGATACCAGTCGGGCCACTGCTCCACAAAGATCAGGGTTCCTTCTTCACCCCAGCCCCATCCGGTGAAGCTGATGAGCTGCACCAACGGGACGCTCTCGGTTGAAATGTTGGCATTCCCGTGATGCTGAAGGTCTGCCTGGCCGATGAGCTCCCGGAGCACAGGCGCTCCGCAGGGCTCCATCTCGATGCCCCAGGATTGAATCAGCTCGCGGGTCGCTTCATCCTGCCCCCGGTCATAGGCGTCCCGCAAGCGCTGCCAAGCCTCCGCCGGATCCATGGCAAGCGGCTGAAAGCCCTGCTCCTCCGCTCCGTTATAGCGGGGGATTCCTTCGCGCCATACCGAGCCGCTTTGTTCCCGCACGTTTTCCATGGTGACCCACGGCGCTTCCTCGGCGAAAGAGCCAGCACAGGCTTCGATCAGCAGAAGTGAAAGAAGAACCAAGGAAAACCTTTTCATGCGTACAACCTCCAGCTAATCTTTTCTTCTATGCTTACTCATACCCACCCATGCCGCCGATCCATTCCCCGCCAGGCTCGCGCCAGACATAGAAGGCCAGGTCTTTGGCGGTGCCGTCACTGCCCGCGATCTCGAAATCGTAATAGGAGATGGAGCGGGCCGTGCCATAGAACTTCATCCATTCAATGCCCTCGGGCACATCGGTGGGCCAGTTCTCCGGGCTGTTGTCTTCGTCACTGTATCGAAGAGAGATCAGGGTATGCCCAGCGGCCCTGCCAGTGTAGGCGTCCGCCACGGCCTGCATGGCGGCGCAGATTTCTTTCTCCGACCACACAGAGGACGGCTCAATGGTTTTCATTGTAAACGCGTATCCATGGCGGGTATCGAGGTCATCCCACCGCACAAAGCCCCAGTACAGCTCGTCGTAGGCATAGGTTTCCACCAGCACCCAGCCATTCATCTCGGCAAGGCAATGGATACTGTCGCCGGGCTGCAAGGGGTAGATGAAGTCCTGATCAGACTCCAGCACATCTACCATTCGGGCATTTTGCCTGACCGTGGCATACACATAATCCGTACCATCGTCCCCGGGGAAGATCAACTCCGGGCAATATTCAAACATCGAGGCGGGCAGTCCCGAGGTGCTGATCCAGCCATAGCGGGTGTGTCCGCCGGAGATGCCATAGCTGATGAGCATCCAGCCTCCGCGGACACCATATACCATGATGGCGTCGTTGGTGGAAACGGAAGCCTTCCCATTGGCGCTGCGGCCATAATTCTGCCCGGGGCCGCGATAGACCTCGTAGGTTTTCCCCTTCGGAAACTGTCCTACATCTCCGGTCAGGAACGGCATGGAAAAGAGTGTTTGCTGCTGCTGTGAGGCCAGAGCCAGTTCCGGCTGGATCAGCCGGTATGCGTTCTCGTAGATCTCAACCTCCGGGTTTCGGAGGTAGTTCTCATACCAGCTGACCGGGATCTGCGTCACATCTCCGACCTCATCACCCACGCACACGCCGATGGCGCAGGGGGTGAAGCGCAGCGCCACGCGGAAATGGGTTTCGGCATCCCGGCCCCATGCCAGGATGAAGTGCAGTGGACCTTCCCAGTTCAGCCGCGTGCTGACTTCGGTCAGGCCCATGGCCTCCAGCCGGGCGGTCATGGTTCCGTTCATGGCATCCATGGCGAGATTGTCGAAAGCATCCGCTGTGCCGTCGGCGCGTTTCTGTTCGATCTCCGCCATGATGGCCGCTTCGCCGGGCTGCGGTTCGCGGGCGGTGGGGTTCACTTCGCCGGTGAGCATCTGCTGCTCTGCCAGTTCTTCCCGCACGTTTCCCAGGGCAGTGGACGCGGTCTTGTAATACACATGCGCCGTCAGATCCCTGCCAATCCCGCCTCCGCTTGTCCATTTGGATTCGGCTGTCCCGATGGTGACGGTCAGGTCGGACTCCGTAAAGCGGATGGTGACAGCGTCATCCTCATCCAGCTGCCAGGCTTCCACGATGACGCTCTTCTCCTCCGAGTACCAGTCCACCCGGGCGTTGACATCGCGGAGGTTCAGACGCTCCGTTAGCGTGGGCTCCAGGGTGTCGTTGAGGTAGTCCATGACCAGGGCGTCAAACTCCGTCATCTCACCGCGGCCCATGCGCTCTTCGATCTCCGCCCGGATGGCCTCCTCGTCGAAGCGGGCATAGAAGCCGCCGGCTTCCTCCTCTGCGAATAGAATGCGGGAATCTGCCTGCTCAAGCGTGAACCGTTCGACGGTACCCTGGCTGTCCCGGCAGATGAAGCGGTCCCCGTCCAGCTGCCAGGTAAAGCTGTCACCGGTTTCGTGCAGGTGCTTTGGCGGACAGTGCTCCATGTCCTCGCTGTCCAGCCACCGGCCTGTGCCGTCCGCGTTCAGCCGGAAGCCGAAGCCCATGAGCTCACCGCCGCCTACAAACTGCCAGGTGCCGACGAAGGTCAGCTCGGTATAGATTTCTTCCAAAGCACTTGCCTGTTCAAAAACAGGGAACCTGGTAACATCATAAGTTGCAAGATGAGAATACGCTGAAAGTTGCGGCGCGGGAACGTACTCGACAGACTCACGAACCGTATTTCCATTTTCATCATCTATAAAATGGGTAAGTACGATTTCACCGCCATGGTTTTCGCGCCATCCGATGCACGTCAGGGGATACAGTGCGCCTGCGGCTTCATTGCCTGCGATCTGCGCTTCCACCTGACCCCATACGCCGGCTTCCCGCCAGCTGCTGAAAACCATGGCGGTCTTGCCGTCAAAATTATTGTACTCCCAATAGATCGCTGTGTCGGTGTCCGAATATAGCTCCGGCCAGTCCCACTCCTGAATCAGCGCTGTCGGATTATCGATCACGATCTGCCACGCGCCGTCATGCCGCTCCAGAAGGACCAGCCTTTTGACGCCCTCCGCCTCGGCGAAGCAGGCAGCGGTGTCGCCCCACTGCGTGAGCTGCACCGGCTCGATGATGCCTGCCTGGCGGAGTGTATCTGTGATCAGTGCTTCATCACCGCTGGTTGCCAACGCCGAAGCGCTGACCAGCATGAGGATCAGCGCAACAAGGCAAAGAACGGGTTTCTTCATCGTAACTGTCCTTCTTTCTGTTGCCGGTCATCCCAGCATACTTTCCACTATTAAGACGTAGCATAGATGCTATTTCTTGCATACAACTGATTTCTTTCCAATTGATGTTAGCAAGAAATCAGTATAATAATATCACAAATAAAAACGTCTTTACACATGAATGACAGAATGAAATGACTAGGGGCGCTCCCGGCACTGACTCGCTGGCATGCCCCTTTTCTTGTGCGCCTCTGCGGAGGCTTTCTTATATGCTCGTAATGATCTTTCGTCAAGAGCTGAGGAAGAAACAAAGAAAAATTTTCCAAATTCTCATTCGGGTGTTTCCAAAAACAATGATTTTTGCCATGTAGATATGAGGAGGTAAATCGGCACAGCTGCCGATAAACGCCATTCAATGGAAATACGACAAGCGTACTGCTCAGAAAATTTTCTAAAACCGGTGTCACTTAGCCTTGATTTTTACATTGAAGGGTGGGAGGTAGCTGAAAAATGCACAGCAAGCGCCTCAATCCGAGAAAAAATTTTCCGCAGGTGTTTCCAAAATCGATGATTTTCGCCATTTAAGGGTGCCTGGCGGCGATCTGGACTGGAAGGTGATGTGCGCCAGAATAAAATGCGCTGAATCGGGTTGTACAGAGAATTTTCGATGGCCGGTGTCATTTGGAGGTGATTTCCCCATGAAGGGGCGTGGGGCGTCTGCTGAAAGCAAGAATGTCTTGCCAGATAAATTCTCAGCAAAGGTTTCCAAAAAGCTCAAATTTGGACATTAGGAGATGAGAAGCCAAACAAGACTTCCCGCCGAAGTTGGCATCAAGCAGGACAAAAGTCAGTAAGAAAAGAGACCGAAACAGATTGAGAGGAGAAGGAACATGAGTAGAAAAACCAAACGCAACATTCACTGCAGCTTCAAAGCGACTGAAGAAGAAATGGACATCATCCAGAAAAAGATGAAAGCTTTCGGGATCACAAACCAATCGGCGTTCATTCGGGTCATGATGCTGAACGGATATGTGTTGAAACTGGATTTGCCGGAGCTGCATCAGATCGTGCGGCTTATGGGAAGCATGAGCAACAACATCAATCAGATCGCCAGAAAGCTGCATGAAGGCGGATCAATCTACGAAACAGAGATCGATGAAATCAAAGAAAATCAAAACGAGCTTCGGACAATCCTGAACGGAATTCTGCAGCGTCTGGAACGTCTCAGCGTGTAAAAGACAAGCACAGCATCACGATTGCGCTTTGAAAAGGAGGAGCCATGGCAGCCACAAGAATTATTTCCATCCATGTCAACAAGGGAAAGACCGCACGGCAGTGTATCACGGCACGGTTGAATTACATCATGAATCCGCAAAAGACCGATGACGGGATTCTGATTTCAACCTTCGCCTGCTCGCCGGAAACAGCCGCGGATGAGTTCACGCTCTTCCGCCAGGAGTACCAGACCAACACAGGTCGCGTTCAGGAAAACGAAGTAATCGCCTACCATGTCCGGCAATCCTTCACACCTGGAGAGATCACGCCGGAGGAAGCGAACGCAATCGGAAAGAAGCTGGCAGAAATGATTACCGGCGGCAATCATGCGTTCGTAGTGGCGACTCACATCGACAAGGAACACATTCATAATCACATCATCTTTTGTTCTACCGATCTGGAGGGCCGGAATAAATTCCGTGATGTGAAGCGTTCTGCCAAGGATCTTGCACAGATCAGCGATGACCTCTGCCGGGAGAATGGGCTGTCCGTCATCGAGAATCCGCAGGATAAAACGGTTACTTACGATCAGTGGCAGGGCAATCAGCGAAGGTTCACCCATCGGGATGAACTGCGAATGATCATCGACGCCGCATTGCGGATGCAGCCGGACGGCTTTGATGCGCTGCTGCAGCTGCTGGAAGATGCCGGCTGTCTTATCAAGCGTGGCGCGCAGATCAGCGTGAAGCCACCGGATGGCAAACGGTATATCCGGCTCGATACGCTCGGTTCAGAATACGGCGAAACATCTTTGCGGCAGTCCCTAGCCGGCAAACATGTGCACATTCCGAAGATCCCGCGAGGCGATTTCACCGAAAGTCAGATCAAGCGACTGATAAATATTGAAGCAAAGCTCCGCGCCGGCAAAGGAAAAGGCTATCAGGTGTGGGCCGAGCGGAACAACATCGAAGCAATGTCACAGATGGTGATTTTCCTGAAAGAGCATCAGATCGACTCACCGGAAGAGCTGAACGAACAAATTCAGGAATTGATCGATCAGCGAAACTCTCTGAAAACTTCGATCCAGGAAAAGCAAACTCGAATGAAGGAGATCAACTGCCAACGGAAAGCGATCCGGGATTACAGCCGGACGAAGGCTGTTTACACCCATTATCGGGAATCCGGATGGTCATCGAAATTTTATCAAGAGCATCGGCAGGAGATTGAAGATCACAAAAAGGCGCAGGCCGTGTACGCATCTCTTGGCGGAAAGCTGCCGACGCTGAAGGAGCTTTCCGCAGAATATGACAGGCTGAAAGAAGAGAAAGCAGACGATCAGACTTCACTCGACGAGCTGAAATCGAGGCTCACTAACCTGAAGCACATCCGGTATAACTACGAGATTCTGGAAAGGGATTATGCACCAAATGATCACCAAAGCCATCGTCATCGGGATGAAGTGCGCTGAATTCCATCATAACCACAGCGCTTGCGCTGGTAAGAAGGGGCTTGGGGGTGCAGCTCCCCAACAAGCAAAGTGCAAAAAGTGCTACCTTTGCCCTGCTTGCTACTATGCTCCGGGGCTGTTGTTAAGTCACTTATAGGATTCCCCGCGCAGGAAAAGCTATCCTGCACGTTCACATAAAGCCGTTCTGCGTCATGCTGTCGCGAAGCATGATCCGAACGCAGGGCAGCATCGCAACTCTTCCTGACTGTGTGATCGGACACACAGTCAGAGATCCAGATAAGTTTAAACAAAGAACAGGAGAGACCAATGAGGAAAAACGAAAAACAGACAAATGAAATAGCATGTGAAGAAAACGAAAAGTCCGAGAAGAAGAAAACTGTCAGAGAAGCCTGGTGGCCGGAGTGGTTCACCGGCAAAACCATCAATGAACCAATCTTCTGCCGGGAGTTTCTGAAAAAGCATCGGCTGGCATACACAGAAAACTCTTTCTTCTCCACAGAAGGAAAGGTGACGGATGAGAATGCATTGCGCGCTGTCATCTATCAGATGGTGGAACGTTTCGTGGTCACCGGCGTGAGCAAAAAAGTGGATGACATTGTAAAGGATCTTCGCATCAAAGCCCAGGTGAAAGGCTTGCCACCGCAGACTGATCGGGTTCATGTTCAGAATGGAACAGTGTTTCTGGATGGTAGCTTCAGCGAAACGAAAAATGAAATTGTCCGCAGCCGGTTCCCTGTTCGGTTCAATCCGAAGACGAACAAGCCGGAGCGCTGGCTGAAATTTCTGTCAGATCTTTTCTGGCCGGAGGACATTCCCACGCTTCAGGAATTCATCGGGTACTGCCTGATCCCCAGCAATGCCGGACAGAAGATGATGGTGATCAAGGGCAGCGGCGGCGAAGGCAAGAGCCAGATCGGCCATGTGCTGTCCCGGTTGTTCGGCCCGAACGCGAAGGACGGAAGCGTCGGAAAAATTTCTGAAAATCCCTTCGCCCGTGCCGACCTGGAACACATTCACCTGATGATCGACGATGACATGCGGCTGGAAGCACTGAAACAGACGAATTACATCAAAGCGATTGTCACGGCGAAGGGGAAAATGGACTTGGAGCGAAAGGGCAAGCAGAGCTATCAGGGATTCATGTATGCCCGCATTCTGGCCTTCTCCAACGGCGATCTGGTTTCCCTCTATGACCGCAGCGATGGGTTCTTCCGCCGGCAGCTGATCCTGACGACGAAGCGAAAGCCGCCGAACAGAATTGATGATCCCAACCTTTCGGAAAAGCTTTGTGAAGAAATGGAAGGCATCCTTCTCTGGGCGTTGGCGGGATTGCTGCGACTGGTGAAAAACAACTTCCAATTCACAGAGAGCGGTCGGGCCAGGCTGAACCGGGAGATGGTGAAGAAGGACGCCAACAACATCGAGCTGTTCCTGGAGTCGAAGGGATACATTGTCCGTGATCCGGAACGCTCCATCAGCTCCAAGGATCTGTACGCCGTGTACTGTACCTGGTGCGACGAGAACGCCTATCCGCCCATGAAGCGAAAGACGTTTGTGGAATATCTGAGCGCTAACGAGGAGAAGATTGGCATTCGCTACACCACCCATCTCACCAACAGCGCAGGTCGGGAAGTCCGTGGCTTCAAGGGAATTGGCTCGCTGGTTCATCTGTCAGGATTGACACCAGGAGGCTGGCAGAAAGTCGATCCTGAAGACAATCCGTTCAGAGAATCATAAAACAACTTTTCCCCTAAGCAAAGCGTCCATGCGTCCGAAAACAGACAGCAGAGATACGAAAGGATCCCGCTCACCGGACGCACGGACGCATCAAAACGAGGAAAAAGTGCTTTATGCATTGCAGCCTTTTCATGAAAATCAAACGTGACTTGTTACCGATTTGTAACACTTTAGGAAAGTAAAACTCCTTATTTTTCAAGGGGTTTCAGACACGAAAATGAGCAGTTTTGAAGGTGGAGGATAAATATATCGTCCCCGTCAAAAACGGGGCATTAACCGGTAACAAACGGTCAGAGGCAACCGCAAAGAGAAAGTTTACAACTTTGCATCACTTTAAAGCATGAAAGGATATTGCCATGATAAGAAACAGGCTTTATACTGAAGCGCAGGTACACCAGGTTGTGGACGAGGTTCTCCGCAGGCTGGACAGCACCGCGGCTCCGCAGGAGCCGGAGCACCTTGAAAACAGCATACCTCAGCAATCATCGCCGGGCACGAAGATGACATTGTCCGTCCGGGAAGCAGCGGAGCTGATCGGTATCAGCAGGCCAACGATGTATCAAC
>JAEEGK010023447.1_pt1 | contig 12869 bp, 7 predicted proteins | sample 8958771 | NCBI WGS metagenome assembly JAEEGK01 (sample SAMN16246547, study PRJNA631951) | gut metagenome | biome: gut microbiome; feature: rumen; material: SC-attached | host: Bos | place: Iran: Karaj | collected 2018-10 | reverse complement strand
CTGTTGCTTGGTCAGCTCGTAGTTGGCGCGTGGGTAAAAGTTGGTGCTCATATTTGTTGTTGAATTGTTGATCGTTGAATTGTTGAATTGTTGTTCTGGCGGATTTGCAATCCGACAGTCCTGAATCGGGGATTTGTAATCCCCTTTTCAAAAGAATCGGCTAAAATAGTAAAAAATTGGATTAGTAACGTAAAAAACCCTAAGAAAAAGAAAACTTTCGGGGAAAAAACTCATTTTGGAATGGTTACCACTCCCATTCAGCAGGCTTGCAAATCCCCCATTGTTCAAGTTTCTTGCGAATGCGTCTTTTTTGGGCATCTTTCCAGGTAGGTTCATGATACCGTAATTCAAGCGTTTTTGCTGAATTGAACACTGTATTGTCTGGCACGATCGAGTCAGTTCCTGCGATATACAATTCAAAGTCAGGTTCGCGACTGTACCTTTTGGGGTGTGATTTCAGTGATGGAACTACGGTTATGGGTTCTCCAACAGGATAATATATTTGGAGATTTCTATGATGTGCTCCATTTTGGTCACTTTGAAAGTTAATAGTGATGATGTCTTTAGGAGAAGCAGAGTAGTACCAATCGAAAAAGGCAAGTCTTTTTTGTAGAAAATCAAGCGTTTTTCCTGTTATCGAGTGATAGTCCATGTTCTTTCGTGTTCCATATAAACGACTGTCACGGTCTGCATCCTCGGATAAACAATCCACCAAACTGTCTATGGTGCCACTTTCAATATACTTATGACATGAAGGACTTAACTTTTGGTAATAGAGTTTCTTGACCATTTCTTGAAAATCTTCATGTTTGCATAGATAGAAGAAAATGCCATGTGAATGAGACCATGTTGTTTTCCCGTGTTTGACATTGACAAATAGCTCATTGGGCATAATGAGTTCGAGGTCGCTATGGGTGGTATTCCCAATCGACCTGTCGAAATCCCAAATAGGTCCAGCGTATAGTCTCGAATCAATGGAGTCGGAATCTTTATACAAAAACGAGCTGGATAGCCCACCGTCCTGATTCAACAGCAATTCGTTTATCAAATATACAAGGGCAAAGGATTCGGTGTCTATATATTCAGAATAGTGCTTTTTTGTTTCTGGGTTATATCCATCATCGGAGGTGATGGCCGCTTCCATTGAATTGTAAAATGTTGCTATATAATTCACTTCAGCAGGGGATGCATATTTTGGTGAACGAATACGTATGTAATCGCCAGCATCTGAAACAAAACCACTAGGGCTTTTGACGAAGACCCAATCCGCACCACATAGGTCAAGCAAATAGCCACCTGTGATATCCTCTGGATTACATGCCAACAAGGCGCCTTTGCGTAGAATGATTTGTTTGTCGCTACTTTCGCTAAACTGAGCATATTCTTTAAGCGGTCGCGGATTGGCTCGCTTGTTGAGTTTGTCGAGGTTAGTAAGGTTAAGGGTGTGCTTGCTCACCTCGATTTTGTTGGTTATCTGATACAAACCTTTGTACTCTCCGTTGATATAGAGTGATAAATAGGCGTAATGTGGAGCTGGTAAACCGACATCGTGGGCTAAGTCGAAGGCAATGGTGTTGCGAATATGGCTATCATCAAACGTATTTGCTAGAAGGACAAAATGTTGGCTTTTGTCGAGACCTAACCAGGACCGCTTTTTCGGAAGCTTTATAGTGAAAGATTTTTTTGCCTCTGCTTTTTTAAAAGTTGTGTTCCCTCGTGTTTTGATATGTGAAAGGTAATCATCATATAATGTGTCGTTATCGGCTGTGATGAGCAATGCCTCAGCGGGGAATTCTTGGTCACGGTCGATGAGTATGGAATCAAACTGTTCAGGGGGGAGGTTGATATATAAAGAGGGTAACACGGATCTATGAGGCTGTTTTGAGGCTTCGTTCCGCGTGCAGTCTGAGATGCTGACTACAATGATAACTAGTACAAAAATGAATCGTTTGGTCATCTTTGTTAGTTGTTGCCTTCTTCAATCGTCCGCGCAATCTTCTCAATGTTCAAGCTGCGTGCCGAAGCATCGATGATGTCCTTGTAGATGCCGCCTTTCTTATAGATTTCATCTGGGTCGCCCGACTCTTCCACATGGCCAGTCTTGAGGGCATAGACCATTTCGCTGTCGATGATTTGCGAAATGCTGTGCGAGATGATGATGACGGTGCGGTCTTTCTTGATGGCATCGAGGCTGTTCTTGATCTGCTCGGTGGCTATGGCATCGAGGCTGGCAGTGGGTTCGTCAAGGAAGATGATGGGCGGGTTCTTGAGGAACATGCGTGCGATGGCGATGCGCTGCTGCTGGCCACCAGAGAGGTCGGAGGCTTTGTTCTCGAACTGCTTCGGTAACTCCATGATTTGGTCGTAGATGTACGATTTCTTGGCGGCTTCTACCACCTCCTCATGGGTGGCGTTAGGATTGCCGTAAAGGATGTTCTCCTCGATGGTGCCGTCGAAGATATGGTTCTTTTGCAGCACGAGGCCGATGTTCTCGCGGAGGTACTGGGTGTCGTATTCGCGCAAATCCACCCCGTCGAGGAGAATCTGTCCCACTTGAGGCTCATAGAACTTATCCAACAGGTTGACGATGGTACTCTTACCTGCGCCAGAGAGTCCAACCAAAGCGGTAATCTTGCCAGGGTCGATGGTCATGTTCACGTCGAAAAGGGCTTGGTTGCCATTGGGATAGGTGAAGTCGACATGCTTGATTTCAAACTTGCCGTGGATCTTCTCAGGACGGTAGTCGCCTGAAGGCTCGACCTCTTTCTCGGAGTTGAGGATGCCGAAGAAGCCCTCGGCATAAATCAAGGCGTCGTTCACATCGTCGAAGATGCGCTGCAACTGCGTTATGGGTGCGATGACGTTACTGAACAACATCACGTGATACATGATTTTACCGATTGTCATGCCAGGATAGTCTATTAAAACAAGGTAAGCTGTCAGGATGATGACCAGCACCGTGCCGACTTGCTTCACAAAGCTCTTGACGCCGTTGTAATAAAACGCCACCTTTCGGGTCTTCATCTGGTTTTCAGTCACTTGATTCTGAATATCCAACTGCTTTTGTGCCTCAATCTGTTCACGGTTGAAACTCTTGATGACGTTGATGGAGTCGATGATGTTTTTGATGCCTTGGCTCTTGGTCTCAAGATGCGAGCGCATCTCACGACGCCAGCCTTTGAGGCGACGAGCCTGACGGTAGGTAATCCAGAAATAGATGGGGACTATGGCGAGTGCCACCAAGCCCACATAGACATTCGCAGCAAACATCAGTATCAAAGCCAATAAGGCACTTGTGAACAGCGGCAGCAAATCGATGAAGAAGTTCTGCACCGTGCGCGAGAGACTGCTCACGCCTTGGTCGATACGGGCTTGGAGTTTGCCAGTGGCGTTGTCGCCTGAGTTGAAGAAGGCCATCTTGAAGGTCAGCACCTTTTCGATAACGCTTTGGGCCAAGTCGCGGCTGACATAGATACGCATCCGCTCGCCGAAGTAGTTCTGCGCGAAAGTGATGCCTGCCGAGAGGATTTCCTTACCCAGCAATACCGATGAAATCAGGATGATGATGTGCGCCGCACGTTGTCCCCATTTCTCCCCTGCCGTGATGAGACCATTGACCTCATCGACAGTCCAATCAAGGACAATGGCGTTGACCTGAGCCATGAGTGACCCTATTAAAGTTAATACCAAAGTGATGAAAACCAACCACTTGTATGGCTTAACAAAGGGGCTGACATTTTTGAAGAGTTGAAATAGATTCATGAGATATAGGTTTTAATTCGTTGCTAAAGAGAAAACTCGCATCACACAATTGCGACAATCAAATTCGAGACGGAAGGTGTTATTGCCGTTGCGGAGATACAGCGGCTCGGCTTTTTTTCCCGTTTCTTTGCTGCACATGCCATTGGCGTAGCGAATGCAGTGATGGCAGGTCATTAAACATGAAGGAATTTCATTGGGGTCGGTCGTCGTTATAGAGACATCGCGCGCAACATTCGCACGCAGTACTCTGTTATTCCTGTGATTTTCAATCAGTTCCTCCGTCAATTTCACCACCAAATCCCTTTTCATCTCGCCGATGACAGAGGCGGGGATGAGACGCGGTTCGGCAAATTGCAATTCCAAATTGACGGGGTTAAACGGCGTATCGCCCCATTGCAGGGCCTTTTTGCGGATGTTTTCGGTGGCCTTTTCGGGGTTGTTGGCGGTGATTTTGTCAGTTTTCAGTTGACAATTGACAGTTGACAGCTTATCTATGAGTTCATAGCCATCATGGGTTTCTCTCAATAATAAATCAATGTCAATCTTACGGTTGCCCGTTGAGGCATCCACCTGTTTTTGCCATTCAAGGTCGTAATTGCGGTAGATTTTCGCACCGCGGTAGGCACCGTGGGGGCGGTTGCACGACACCGTGACGCCGTTAACCACATCCGCACGCAACCCCACCAATTCATTGTCCTGATTCAAAAAACACAACCCGTCGCCGTTGTGCAAAATCTTGTTAGTTTCAATCTCCATGCGGAGTGGATTGCACCAGCTGACCTCGCCGATGTATTCCCCCATTGACTTCGGGGTAAAAGGCGAACCAATGTTCTTTTGTCGCCCGTTGATGAAGAAATCGGTGAAGCCTCGGTTGAAAGATTTCTCCGGATTGACCTCAAATGTATAGCTGCTATGCCCACGTGAAGCCTGCTCCAAATCCGTACGACGACTGATGATTTCATCCAGTTTCTGACGATAGTAGGCAGTCACATTCTTCACATAATCAGCATCTTTCATCCTACCTTCAATCTTGAAACTCGTGATGCCTGCGTCAATCAATTCCTCCAAATGGGTGCTATTGTTCAGGTCTTTCAAAGACAACAGATGCCTGTTCTTAATCAACACCTTCCCGTCGGCATCCAGCAGGTCCCAAGGGAGGCGGCAAGGCTGGGCGCAAGCGCCACGGTTGGCACTGCGGTTACCGATATATTGGCTCAGATAGCACTGCCCGCTGTGGCTGACACAGAGCGCGCCATGCACGAAAAACTCAAGCGGGACAGTCGTTTTTTCACGGATCTCACGAATCTGCTTCAAGCTCAGCTCACGACCTAAGACCACTTGACTAAAGCCCAATTGTTCAAGTTGTTGCACCTTCTCCACCGTCAGGTTGTCGCATTGTGTGCTGGCATGGAGCGGAATGGGCGGAAGGTCGACTTGCAGCAACTGCATGTCCTGCACAATCAGTGCATCGACGCCCGCATTCCAGCAGTCGTAAGCCATCTTGCGGGCACGTTCCAACTCATTGTCATAAAGCAGGGTATTCAACGTAACATACACCTTCGCGTCATACAAGGCCGCATGGCGGCAAAGGCGTTCAATGTCTTCAATCGAGTTGGAAGCCTTTTCGCGTGCGCCAAAATCGGGGCCTCCAATATAAACGGCATCAGCACCATGGTTAATGGCAGCCATACCCACCTCGCAGTCTTTGGCAGGCGAGAGCAGTTCTATCTTCTTTGTTTTCATGCTGCAAAACTAAGATTTTTCGGCATGATGAGGATAGTTTTTCGTATTTTTGCCGATTCTATGAATCATTTCATAATGAAAAACCTCGTCAAGGTCATATTATTCACCCTAACAGGACTGCTCCTTTTTGCCTCCATGTTTCAGAAAGCCACACATGCGTGGGATTTCAAGAAACTGAATGGCGTTGAGGTTCCTATTCCTCAACCCTCCTTGACCTTTCAAAACTGTCGCGACGGTAGTTTTCAGGAACGCACAGAAGGCTATCTAAAACAAAATTTCGGATTCCGTGAGCCGCTTGTTAGGCTATACAACCAATATCTGTGGGATTGTTATCAGAAAACGCCAGTCGGTGCAGGGATTTTGACCTTCGGGAAAGACGGCTGGCTGTATGAGCCCTGGGTGGTGGCGGACTATTACCAGATACAGTTCCGCAACTACGCCTACGATTCAGCGCAGATGGCTTCCATGCTGACAGAAGAAGCACATCGGGTGCTACAGCTGCAGCAACTACTTGAACCTTATGGCACACGTCTTTTTGTATGCCAAGTGCCAGCCAAAGACCTGATTTGTCCAGAACACCTTCCAGAAAACCAAGATAAAAGATTCGACGATGAGCCAAAAATCTCGGCCAGATTCTTCAATGAGGAAAAATACACCCAGCTTGGCATCAATCATCTGAACCTTGAGCAGTGGTTTCTCCAGATGAAAGACACTGCCGACTTTCCGCTGTTTCCAAAGACAGGGACCCATTGGTCTTACTATGCATCTCTGTTCGCGGCAGACACCTTGATCCGTTATATGGAACATTTGGGCGACATCAACATGAAGAACATTGTCATTGGGCCCAGAACGCTTGACAAAGCAAACAATTCCGACGATGACCTTGAGAGCCTGCTGAATCTGATACGTCCTCTCCCCAACTCACAATACTATTATGCTAACGTTAGTATTGAAGAAGACACAGCCGCAGTAATGCCTAAACTGATTACCGTTGGCGATTCTTTCTGGTGGAACATTTCCAACCAAATACCAATGAATAGCATCTTTTCCTCATCACCCTATTGGTATTACAACAGCACCATCTACTTCGACGACAACTATTCTTCCGTAAACGAAGTCAATTTGGCTGAGCAACTGCTTTCTGCCGATTTCATCATGTTGTTTTATAGTGCGACACAACAGTATAAGCTGAACAACGACTTCACAAAAGACGCCCTGATCGCACTTTGCTACGACCCGGAAGAAATCGCATCAGTAAGGACCACCCTTGAGCAGCTAATCCGTTCCGATTCGTCATGGATGGAAAAGCTGAAAGACAAAGCCGCATCACAATACAAGACCTTAGACGAAACTGTTAACAACGAGGTCAAATGGCTCATCAACAATAATCCAGGCAAGTATTTCCCTGCGCTGAACGACAGCCTCCCCACCAAACGCTCAAGATGCGTTGATGCATATTTCAACGTCGATTCATTGACCTTCATTGAACAAGAAGTGGAAAAAGTCATCCAACAAATCAAAGGCGATGAAAAACAGATGGAAGACATCAACCAGAAGGCTTTGAAATATGGCAAGACACTTGAGCAAGCCCTATATGATGATGCCCTTTGGGTCGTGAATTACAAGTTAGAACAAGGCATCTTGCAAATCCCTAGCCGATCAAGAAAAAAACTCATGTCATGGGAAGAATCAAAGTAAAATATGATTTGTTGCTGTTTGTCCTGTTGATGGTCATACTGTTTCTACCCATCATACAGGAATGGACCGGTATCTTTCCAGTGAGACCTTTGAACGGCGTGTTTGTGCCCACCACCAAACCCGAGCTCACCTTCGAGAGTTACAAAACGAACACTTATCAAGCCCAGATCGACAAGTATTCGAGCGAGAACTTCGGCATGAGGGAGCCAATCCTTAGGCTATACAACCAATACCTTTGGGATGTCTTCCGTAAAACCTACGTCAGCAAAGAGCAAATCGTGTTCGGAAAAGACCGCTGGTTTTATGAGCCCGGATCTGTATCTGACCATGAACAGCGGCTCTTCCGCTATTTTGCTGCCGACTCCACCCAGATGGCTTCGATGCTTTCAAAAGAGGCACAAAAGCTGCTTCATCTGCAACAAGTCCTTGAAACCCACGGCGTCCATCTCTTTGTCTGTCTTGTTCCTGCCAAAGACCTAATTTATCCAGAGTATATCCCAGAAAATCACGACACCACCTATCAAGGAACACCTAAAATCTCGGCACGATTCTATAACGAAGATAACTTCACCCGACTTGGCATCAACCACTTGAATCTGGAACAATGGTTCCTTCAGATAAAGGACACAGCCGACTTCGCGTTGTTTCCACAAACAGGTATGCACTGGTCGAAATATGCGGCATTGCTTAGTGCCGACACACTCATCCGCTATATGGAACACCTTGGCGGCATGAATATGAAAAACCTCGTCATCGGACCCAGGGAATATGACGAAGCCCGCCGTCCCGATGGCGACCTTGAGGATTTGCTCAACCTGATGCGACCCGTCCGTAAACCCAAATATTGCTATGCTGACTGCATGACCGACGGCGACACCACCGCCACAAAGCCAAAGATAATTGTCATCGGCGACTCGTTCTGGTGGAGCATAGCGGATCAACTGCCTTTGAAAGAGATTTTCTCCAGAGCTCCTTATTGGTACTACAACAACACTATCTATTACGACGACCGGTACAACTCCCTCGACGAGCTTGACCTTGCAGAAGAGTTGCTTTCATCTGATTTCGTCGTACTTAGTTACTGCGCCACGCAACAATACCGCATGAACGACGGCTTCACGCAAAAGGCTTTGAAGGCGTTAGGAGTAAAAGACAGCGATGCCATCATGGATTCTGCCTCCTTCATCGAACGCGAAATCCAGCGTACCATCGCTGATATCTTGGCCAGTCCAAAATCCATGGAAAAGATGCGCGAAAAAGCCAAACAATTCAACAAGACCGTCGAGAAAGCCGTACGTGACGATGCAAAATGGATAGTCAACTACAAAATCCAAAATGGCACTTTAAATTGGCCTAAACATGATGACTATATTGCTATGGACTCGGCGACTTTCATCGAGTATGAAATCCAACGCACCATTGAATCGCTTAAATCCAATCCGGAAGCGATGCAATCGATACGCGAAAAGGCGACCAAATATAACAAGACCTTAGATAAAGCCCTCCGCGACGACGCGCTGTGGGTGGTTAATCACAAAATCCAGCAAGGCACCCTGAAATGGCCCGTAAACAACAATGACATGAATCCTAAACCAGAAAGCCATGGTATTCAGCAGTAACATTTTCCTACTCTATTTCATGCCAGCGTTCTTCCTGGTCTATTTCCTCACGCCGAGGAAAGCCCATAACTATGTGCTTCTGTTGGCTTCGCTCATTTTCTACGCTTGGGGTGCGCCTGAATTCATCATCCAACTTGTCGCCTCCACGGTGACTAACTTCTTCTTGGTCAGGTGGATGTGCAATACCGAAAAAAAAGGCCTGAAAAAGCTGCTCTGCGCTTTGTCTATCATCATCCCCTTAGGGTTGCTGATTTTCTATAAATACGGCAACTTCACCATGGAGAACCTGAACGCCATACTGGGCCTTACAGGCCACGCACCGCTCACCTGGAAACGCATTATGCTGCCCATCGGCATCTCGTTTTTCTCGTTCCAAAGCGTTACCTACACTTTGGACACCTACCGTGGCGTCAACAAGCCGATGGAGAAGCTTACCGACTTTGTGCTCTATATCACCATGTTTCCGCAGCTGATTGCCGGTCCCATCATCCGCTATTGCGACGTAGCCGACCAAATCCGCAGCCGCGAATCGACCATGGACGACCGCTTGCATGGCTTCTACCGCTTCGTCATCGGCCTATGTAAGAAGATTCTCATCGCCGATGTCATCGGTGCCCAAGTGGATGCTGTTTTAGGTCCCGCGAATTTCTCCCTTTTGGAAGCATGGCAAGTCTCCGACATCTTTACCCGTGTCGCCGAATTGGACAGCACCTCGGCTTGGATTGTATCGCTGGCCTATACGTTCCAGATTTACTTCGACTTCGCGGGTTACAGCGACATGGCCATCGGCTTGGGTCGCATCATGGGCTTCAAGTTCCCCGAGAACTTCGACAACCCCTACACTTCGCGTTCCATCACCGAATTCTGGCGCCGTTGGCATCAGACACTGGGTGCGTTCATTATGAACTACCTCTACATCCCTTTGGGTGGCAACCGTAGGGGCAAAGGACGCATGTACTTCAACCTCTGGGTCTGTTTCCTGCTCTCGGGACTTTGGCATGGCGCTTCGTGGAACTTTGTCATCTGGGGCGCACTGCACGGCCTGTTCATCTGTGCCGACAAGCTCTTCCTTGGCAACGTGATGAAGAAGATCGGCAAACTGCCCAGTGTCATTCTGACCTTCCTTCTGGTTAACATTATCTGGGTGTTCTTCCGTATCGAGGATTTCAGCTTAGCCTGGCTGCTCATCAAGCGAATGTTTGCCTTTGGCTTCGCCTTGCTACCCTTCAGTGGCAATGTTCAGCTCTATGTCACAATGATTGTGGCTGCATTCTTCTCCTTCTTTACGCTGACCAAGTTGGGGCAAAACGTGCAGGAGAAGGTTTACTTCAGCAGTTTCACCAACGGTCAGCACATCTTCGTGTGGCTTGTGGCCGCCTTCGCCTTAGTGTTCTGCGTGGCCGCCCTTAATGCCTCCGACTTTAGTCCGTTCATCTATTTCAGGTTCTGACAATTAAAGACTCAAGATATGGTATTCAGTAGCAACATATTCCTCCTTTACTTCATGCCGGTGTTCTTCCTCGTGTATTTCATTTTGCCGAGGAAGGTGCGCAACTACTTCCTGCTGCTCGCCTCGCTGGTATTCTATGCCTGGGGCGCGCCTGAGTTCATCATTCATCTCATCGTTTCGGTCATCGCCAACTTCTATTTGGTGCGCTGGATGAACAAAACCGAAAAGCCTGGGCTAAAAAAACTGCTCTGCGGCATCTCCATCGCCATCAGCATCGGGTTGCTGTTCTACTTCAAGTATGGCAACTTCACCATGCAGAACATCAATGCCGTAAGAGGCTGGTTCCATGCAGAACCGTTACAGTGGGTTAAAATTTTACTGCCCATCGGCATCTCGTTTTTCTCATTCCAAAGCGTCACCTATACCTTGGACACCTACCGCAAAGTGAACGAGCCGATGCAACGGCTGAGCGACTACATGCTCTACATCGTCATGTTCCCGCAACTGATTGCCGGTCCCATCGTACGCTACTGCGACATCGCCGACCAGATTCGCAACCGAGAATCGCTCTATACGGACAGGTTGCATGGCTTCTACCGTTTCGTCATTGGTCTATGCAAAAAGATACTCATCGCTGACGTCATAGGTTTCCAAGTCGACAAAATCTTGGGGCCTTCCAACTATGACGTGCTGACCTCCGCCCAATTGGCCGACATTGCCAACAAAATAGCGACCATCGACTCCACCAGTGCTTGGATAGCCATCTTCGCCTTCACCTTCCAAATCTATTTTGACTTTGCTGGTTATTCTGACATGGCCATCGGCTTGGGTCGCATGATGGGTTTCAAGTTCCCCGAGAACTTTGACAACCCGTACGTTTCCACAACCATTTCTGAGTTTTGGCGTCGTTGGCACCAGACCTTCAGTGTATTCATCAAGAACTACCTCTACTTCCCCTTGGGCGGTAGCCGCGTGAAGACCGAAGCGCGCAAATACTTCAACCTTTGGTTCTGCTTCCTCATCAGCGGATTGTGGCATGGCGCGGCATGGAACTTCGTGGTCTACGGTGCATTGCAAGGCATCTTTATCTGCGCCGACAAGCTCTTCCTCAAGAAATTCAATGAACGATTAGGACGAATACCGAGTGTATTTTTCACCTTCCTCATCATCGTGCTGACCCGATGCTTCTTCCGTATCGAACGCATCGACCTGTCATGGTTGTTCATCAAGCGGCTGTTTGCCTTCGATTTCGTTCCTTTCCATTTCGGCGACAACCCGCACCTTTATGTGACCATGCTTGTGGCCGCCTTCTTCTCCTTCTTCACCCTCTCTAAATTCGGCCTCAAAGTACAGGACAAAGTCTACTTCACTGAATACAACCGCTGGCAGCATATCGTGGCTTTCATTGTCAGCATACTGGCCTTCATCTTCTGCCTCGGCGCATTGAACGCCAGTGGATTTAGCCCGTTCATCTATTTCAGGTTCTAAGCATGAATAAACAACGGCATCATATCATCCAATTCGCCTGCATCATGGCATTGCTTGCTGCCATCATGCTGCAAGGCTTTACTAGTGTGGTCAAATTGAAGCCTTTAAGTCCCTACACAAGCAACATCGTGGTGGAAAAACAGGACCTAAGCTTCAAGACTTATCTGTATGGTTCCTATCAGGAATATCTTGCCCAACAAGCCAGAAAAAGCACGGGCTTCAGAGAGTTTTTCAGTAGATGCTACAACCAAGTTGCCTACAGCTGTTTCGGAAAAATCGCCAATGAAAACGTGTACAAAGGCAGTCGGCACGAACTCTATTTAAAAGGAGCCCTTGACGACATCACAGGCAAACTGCTCGTAAACAAATATGGCACCATTGAAAACGCCAAGGCCGATGCCCGCAAAAACGTTGAAGAGACGTTGACCCTAATCGACAGCCTTCACCAACACGGCACCCAATTCCTGTTTGTCTTCTGCCCAACCAAGACAGCCGTTTATCCCGAAACCATGCCCAAAACTTTCAAAGAAAGCATCTTAAACTTCTCTCTAGCAGAATATTACATCAAACTTTTCAAGGAAAACGACATTCCACACATCGATTTCTACAACTATTTCAAAACAATCAAAGACACCTTCCCTTATCGGCTCTATACACGAACGGGGTCTCACTGGTCAGAAGCCACTATTCCTTTTGTGGCCGACTCGATACTCAGAAAAATTGAGACTTTAACAGACTACCGACTTCCCTCCGTTGAGGTCATCGACCCCAACCTCAGCCGCGACTATTCCGACCAAGATGGCGAACTTGAGACCTACATCGACCTGCTCTTGCCCTTGTGCAAGCCCAAGGTTTCACGACCAGTATTCACCTTGCAGGACACCATCGGCAAAGACCGACCCAACCTACTAGTCGTAGGCGACGGCTATTTCACACCCTTGCAAGGTTCCTGCTTCGTCAATGTCTTCAAACAATGGGATTTCTGGCTCTATAACCAAACCTCCATCTCTTCAAGGCCTGAGTTGAACTGGAAATACCTCAACCAACTCTATGGCACGGCAGAGACCTTGAAGAAAGCCGACGTCGTGATTGCCCTTTACACCTCCAAC
>JAEEGK010023446.1_pt1 | contig 12870 bp, 8 predicted proteins | sample 8958771 | NCBI WGS metagenome assembly JAEEGK01 (sample SAMN16246547, study PRJNA631951) | gut metagenome | biome: gut microbiome; feature: rumen; material: SC-attached | host: Bos | place: Iran: Karaj | collected 2018-10 | reverse complement strand
AAGATTTTTATTTTTTAATTAATTATTCTTATTTTTCATTTTTAAAATGAATATATAAATTACTTTTTTTTATTCACTGATAATACTTCTTATATTTAAAAATATAAAATATTTTTTAATAAAATTTATATATATTATATTAATTAATTAATTTATAATTGATTAATTATTTAATAAAAACTTCTAAAATTAAATGTCATCAGCAATAATAAAACAAATATGTTATAATCCAGATAATTCTCGTTTAATTTTATATTCATCAGATGGAACACATTACTTATGTGATATATATGGTAATAAAAAACTTGAATTTCTTCCAGGAATATCAGGAACAGTAACAACAAAAGAAAGGAAAAAATTAGCTCCTTTATCAATAAATGTAAATTATTCTTCAGTTCCAAAATTAAAATTTTATTCTGAATATTTTCCAATATCAAGAAAATTTGAAGGTTATTCTTTTTTTCCAAGACCAATTGCTCCTCCTTTTGTAAATATTCCTTCTTTTGATTTAAATAATTTATGTAAAAGAGAATTAGTTAATCAGTTACAAAAGTATTTTTCTTCTGATGATGCTAAAATTTTTATTGAAAATAAAGGTGAAAATAAAGGATTATCATATTTTACTTGTGATTTAAATCAATTTGATTCTGCGAAAGAAGATAGTAAAAAATTAATTAATATAATTAATAAAACTATTGAAGATTATAAAGAAGAAAATAAATTTAAATTAAATGTTTCAAATAAAAATCCTTTTATAAGTTCTTTATTAAAATTTAAAAAAGTTTTAGAAATGAATGGAAGTATGAAAATTATAAATGGGAAATTAATGAAAGAACCAAATGATGATATTAAAAATCAATATAAATTCATTTATAATAAAATTGATAAAATTGGATTAAAAAAAATTAATAATTATAGATATTTAAATACTGAAGTTCCATATGATTCAAAATATGATTTTATGGATATTAATTCATTAACTAAAAGTTCTGATATTACTCTTGGAAAAAGAATAAATCAAAAATTTGGAATTTTTTCTTATGAAGAAGATAAAAGAATGAAAGAAGAAATGGAAAAAAAAAGAATTGAAGATGAAAAAAGAGAAAAAGAAGAAGAAGAAAGAAAAAAAAAAGAAGAAGAAGAAAAATTAAAAAAAGAAGAAGAAGAAAAAAAAAAAAAAGAAGAAGAAAAAGATTTAAATAAAGAAATAAAAGAAGAAGAAAAAATTGAAGAAAAAAATGAAATAAAAAATATTAAAAATGAATCAACAGTAACAGTTGAAACAAATTATGAAGAAGAAAAAAAAAAAGAAATAGAAGAAAAGAAGAAAAAAGAAGAAGAAGAAGAAGAAAAAAAAAAACATCAAACTCAACTTTCATTTATTTCTTATATGTCAGAAAATGAAAAAACATATGAATCAGAAAATGTAATTCCAGTTAAATCAGAAAAGCAAATAGAAGTTAATTTAAAAAAAGAAATTAGATTTTTACCAGGATATAAAAAAGAAATAATAAAAGAAAAAGGATTAGTACAAAAAAGTTCAGATGTTAAATTAAAATCAAATGGTGAATTATACTTTGAAAATTTAGAATTATTAAAAAAAACTAATCCAATTGCTTATGAAATACAAAAAAAAAAAGAAGAATATGATTTTAAACAATTAAAAAGACAAAGAGAACAAAATAGAATTAATGCAAAAAATGCTACTAGAAATTATGAGTTACAAAAGAAAAAAGAACAAGAAGAAAAAGAAGAAAAAGAAGGAAAAGAAATTAAAAAAGAATTAGAAAAATCTAATTAAAGGGAAATTAATTTTTAATTTTATAAAAAAAATTATTTATAAATATAATTTATATTAAATTCCTTTATCAAATTTATCAAAATTTAACAAAAAAATATAAATTACTTTGAATAAATATTTAATGAACAAAAATCAAAAATTAATATATTACATATTATATTATACATAATATAAATATTATTTATAAAAAATTTATTTACTTTTTATCCATTTTTCTTTTTGTATTTACTTTATTATTATTATTATTATTTTTAAATACATTAATTGTATAATTTTTAACAGAATTAACAATTAAATTAAAATTATTTAAAACTAAATCAAGTTGCATAATTAATTCTTCAATTTTATTTACTTTTTTAAATTTAACAGTTTTTATTACATCATTTGTAAAAAATGAATGTAAATTTTTTGAAGCCTCAATTTCATAAAATGAATCACCAATAGAAATAATATTAATAATTTTTTGAAAATCATATTTCATTAAAACATTATTAAATGAATTAATTTTCCATAATCTTTTATCATTTGGATAATTTAAAATATTTTCATCTCTTGCAGAAATAATTTTAATATTATGAAGTAAATCTAAAATAGAAGGAAAAAATAATTTTGAAGTATATTCAACCCATTCTCTTTCTGCATTTGTAATTATATAAGTTTGACCTTTTTGAATTGATAAACTTAAAATATCATATACTTTTTTTTCTAATTTACCAAATTGTTCAATATTAAAATTATTCTTTAAAATTTCATCATAATTAAAATTATTATTTGATAAGAATGAAGTACATAATAAAGTATCATCCCAATCAAATATAATAACTGTCAAATTTTTTGGTTTATTTTGTTTTGTAAATAAACAATTTTTTGAATAAAGTTTATTATAATATTTATCTCTTATATTTGATTTATTTTTTTCTTCAAATAATATTGATTTTTTGTCATTTATTGTTTTTCTTATATTTAATTCAGAAGAACATGTTGATTCATCATATAATTGACTTGAACTACTTTGAAAAGAGATTTTTTCTATTGAATGAATATCCATTATTATTATTTAATTTAAGATTTATTGATTTAAAAAATAAAAAATATAAAAATTCTTTAAAATTTTTTTTTCAAATTTTATATCATAAATAATTTTAAAAATTACCTCATAATTTTAATAATTAAAACAACAAAAAAAAATAATAAAAACAGATAAAATTTAAAATTATTTTATTTTTAAATATTATTTTTTTAAAAATTATGAATCAAATAGAACTAAAAGGACATTTAGGTTGTATAAACTGTATAATTCAATTATCAAATGGAAATTTATTAACAGGAGGAGATGACAGTTCAATAAGAATTTGGGATATAAAAACATATGAAAATATATTAACTTTTGAAGAACATTTTGCAAGAGTAACTTGTTTAATAGAAATATCAAAAGATATAATTGCTTCAGGGAGTTTTGATACTTCAATAAGACTTTGGAATTTAAATGAAAAAAAATGTTATCTTCAATTATGTGAACATTTAAATTGGGTTCTTTGTTTATATATTTTAAAAGATAATTCACTTTGTTCTGGTGGAGGTGATAATTTAATTATTATTTGGAATGTTAAAAAAGGAATGTCTAAAAAAATTTTGAAAGGACATTCTGATTTAATAAATTGTATTTCTCAATTAAATAATGATAATATTATCTCATCTTCTGATGATAAAACTATTAGAATTTGGGATTATAATAATGGAAATTGTGTTAAAGTTTTTAATTGTAATGAAAATATTATGTCCTTTATTTTTTATAATAATTTGTTTATTTTTGGAAGTGAAAATCATTTATTTTTAAAAAAGAATTTTGATTTAGAAGAAAAAGAAAATGAATTTATTAAAAATTGTGAAATTATTCAAAATGATGTTAATTTAACTTCTAATTTATTAAAATTAAATGATGAAATTTTAATTTATGGAAATTCAGAAGGAAAAATTTATAAAAGAAATATAATTGAAAATAAAATAATTAATGAATTTGAAAATATTCATGAAGATAATATTAATTGTATTATTATTTTAAAAGATGGAAGAATAAGTTCTTGTTCAAATGATTCTTTAATAAAAATAATGAATATATAATTATAAATAAATAATATATTTTAATTAAAATTTAATTAATAAGAATAAAATTTTCATTCTATATATAATTAAATATTTATTTTTAATATTTTTTTTTAAAATGGATGAAGATTATTGGTTTATTCAATTAATAATTGAATCAATATTATGTCTTGCTTTAACAATACTCTTATACTTATATTATGTAAGAAAAGGAACAAATATTATAGTGTCTTTAATTTCAATTTTTACTTGGTTTTTAACATTTGTTTTAATAATTTTATTACCTTTTGATTTAACTTATTCTCAAAATTATCAAAAATTAAAAGAAAAAAAATCATTAAATGGTAAAGAAAAAATTTTATTGACTAAATTAAATGATAGATTAGAATTTATATCATTTTTATATGCATTTGATTATTGGTTTATTTTTATATTATCTTGGATAATAATTCCTATAATTCAAGAATATGAAAAATCAGGTTATTTTGATAGAAAATCAAAATTAAAAGATGCAATAAAATCAAATATATTATTTTTTGGAATAGCATTTATATTAAGCATAATATTATATATTTTTATAGGAATTAAATTTAAAATATGGAATCCATTTACTTTAATGAATATTGGAAAAGGAATTTCTATTAGTTGGGGATTACTTCAAGTCTTTTTTTTTATGGGATTTTCAGTTATAAAATTACCAAAAGATTTATATTCTCATTTTAGATATACAAATGAAGAAAAATATTTAGAATGGAAAATTTCAGAAATAAATGATAATTTAATTGATTTAAAATTTAAGTTTAATAAACATTATAATAAATTAAAAAATATAAAAGGTATGATTGATAAATCTTCTAATTCTCCACTTTTACCTTATAAAAAAAATATTAATGAATTATATTCTTATTTAGAAAAAAATAATATATTATATGATGATATTTCTTTAAATAAAGAAGATATAAAAGTAGTAAATAATGAAAAAGATTTAATAAAATTAAATAAAAAAATAAAAAGAGAAGTAATAGATTTTCAAAGAACTAATTATTTACAAAAAGAAATTTATCAAAAATGGCTTTTAATAATTTCAATTAGAAAATTAAAGTATGAAAATAAAAAAAAAGAAAATGAAGTTCTAAATGAAGATATAAATGAATATCTAAGAACAGATAAAGATAATAATATAAAATTTATGGAAATAAGTTGTATATATAAATATTATTATTTATATATAAGACAAATATTCATAATTTTTTTAATAGGAATAATAATATTAATAGAATTACTTATAATATTTTTAGAAATTATAGCATGTTTTGATATAGATTTAAATTTATATAAATGGATTTTTTATGATGAAAATAAACGTTTATTAAGTCATTTTATTTCAATTTCTCAAGTTATATTTTTATTTTTTTTATGTTTTTATAGTCTTTTTCAAATGAAAATATCATTTTTATGTAGAATGTATGGAAATAGACAAACAGATTCTTTATCAATACTTTTTATAACAAATATAATGTGTAATATTGGATTTCCAATTTGTATAAATTTTTCTCAAATTTCAAAAAATAAATCAAGTAAAATTTACTTAATTTATGGAGCTGGAAAATTAGGAAAAGATGAACATGAAGGTAAAAAAATATATGAAATAATATTAAATTTTTTCCCTTTTGAATTATTTCTTTTAATTGGTTTAAATTTCTTTAATGTTTTTAATAAAATTGGTGATTGCATGGGATTTAGTTCTTTTACTATTAAAAATGAAGATACTGATAAAAATATTGATGATGGGAAAAATGCTTTACTTAAAATGAATAGAATTTATGGAAATGATTTTATTAAAATTGGAAAAGGAAATAATAAAATTGAAATAATTTAAATTTTTATTAAGTTTTTAATATATAAATAATAGTTTTTAGTTATTTTTTTTAATTAATAATTTAAATTTTTCAAAAATGTTTTCATCTAGGATTAATTTAGATAAAAAATTAAAAGAATGTTTAATGTCTTTTTCAAATATTGATGAAATTGTAAAAATGAATGAATTTAAAAATTATAATTTATATAATAAAAAAGATAGAAATAATGAAGAAAAATTTAATGAAAATTTATATAAAGCAAATAATATTTATTTAGAAAATAAAGAAATAAATAATGAACATTTTATTTCACAAAATTTTCAATCAAAAACTAATATAAATGATAAAAAAAATTTTAAAGAATATAATTTTAGTAACACTTTATCAATAAAAACAACTCCAAAATTTTTAACCTTTGGAAATAATAATACAAATATAAATTATAACAGAAATAAAAGTGGAAATTTATTTACTAATTATCATAAAAATAAAAAAATTAATAAACATTATAAAAATAATAATTTTACATTTCAACCAAAAATAAATAAAATCTCAATTTTAATAAATAAAAATTTAGAAAATGAAGGAATAACAAGTCAAAAAAGATTATTACAAAAAAAAGAACATTTTTCTCCAGAACAATCAATATATTTTAGTGAAAATTTACATAGTCCATATTATTTAAATATGAGTTTAAAAGAAAGAGATAAAAATAAAAATATAACTCCTTTTATAGATTTATATGAAAGATGTAGAGATAAAGAAATGATAAAAAATGAAAAAATAGAAAAAATAAAAATTGAATTATCAAATAAAGATAATTTTTCTTTTCAACCAAAATTATATTCAAATAGAAGTTTTAATTATTTAAATATTGAAAAAAAAAATAGTACAAATGATACAAATAAATCAACAAATAATTCATCTTTAGCAAATGGTAATATGACTTTAAATTTTAAAACAAATGAACAAAAGTTTAAAAATTTTTTAAAGAATAATGAAAAATATATAACTAAAAAAAAAAAAAATATTTCAAAATTAACTAAAAAACATTCAGAAAAAGAAATGAAAGGAATAACATTTTATCCAAATATAAATAAAAAAGCAATTAAAGATGATTATAAAAATATTATAATGCAAATTCCATTTGTTAATGATTATATTTTAAAAAGAAGAAGTTTTATAGAAAGAAAAAAAAGAGAAAATGAACTTGAAGAATATAATCATTCTCATTATTTCTCAGTTTCAAAAAGAAAATTTATTAATGAAGAAAATAGACCAAAAACTCCTGAAATAAATATTAATAATATAAAAAAATTTAAATCTAAAGATGTTTTAAAAATAAGAAAAGAATTAGGAATTGTAGACTTTTATTCTAATAATAATTTTAGTACAGATAAAAATTATTATAAATATTGTTATACAAATGAAGACTTTAAAAATGCAATATTAAATATAAAAAAAATAAATAATGAATTATTATAATTTATTCTAATTTTTTAATATTAATATAAAAAAAATAAAATATATAATTAAAATAAATTAATTTTTAAATAATATTTATTCAAAAAAAATTTCTATTTAATGATTCACTTTTCATAAAAATCACATTAATATCAATTATTAAATTGTATAATTAAATATTTATACTCTTTATTTATTATTCTTAATATTAATTGGTGTTTTATTTACAATTTTATTATTTTTAATATTATAATTTTTAGCTTTATTTTTATTATATTTTAAGAAATCTAAAGAACTTTGTACTTTACTATTCATCATAGGAATTTTTCTATGACTATTATTTCTACTATTTCCAGTTCTAGTACTATCTTCATTAGTTTTTTTACTTAAATTAAAACTTCCTTTTTTATTATTAATATTCTCTTCATCATAATGTTTACTAATAATTTTTCTTGAAGAAGAAACTTGAGAACCATTTTTACTATTTCCTAAAGAATTAGTTTTTCTATTTTTTCTTCTTATAAAATTACTATTTGATCTTATTGATCTTGATTGAGTTGAATAAATATGCATTGGACTTTTTATAAAAATTGAAGAAGTATTTGTTGATTGATGATTATTATTATTATTATTATTTTTAAATATTACTCCTCTTCTTGGTCTTTTTATTATATGATGAAAAATTGGATTAAAATTTGTTGATATTGTTAATTTTGTTAATTGTTTATTTGATGAATTTAAACTGCTTAAATTTTTTGTACTGTTTGAATTTTTTAAATTATATTTTTTATTTTCTTTTCTATTTTTTATATTATAAGGTGAAAAAAAGTCATTTAATGCATTTAATACTAATTTATTTGGTGATATGTTTTTTTTTGTTTTAAAATGAAGAGATTCTTTTAATTTTTCTAATATATTATTATTACTATCTTTAAGTTTGTTTTTTGGAGATAAAAAATCTGAAAAATATTTTAAATTTAAATTACTTATATTATTTCTTATTTCTCTTTTATTATTTTTTTTTGAATTATTATTTGTATTATTTGTTGTTATATTTAAATTATTATGTTCAAATTTCTTTTCTTTTTTTTTATCTATATTCTTTTTATTTTTTATATTTTTTTTTTCTTTTATTTTATCAAAAATTGATAAAAGAGAAATAAAAGATAAATTGTTAATTTTAGTATTTTTTAATATTGAATCATCATAAGAAGAAATTTGATAAGTTATTTTACTTATACCAAAAAAAGAACTTATATCTTCATTATCTTTTATAATTAATCCATCAACAGATTTTACTCTTTTTAAAAATTTATTTTCTTCATTTTCAATATTTGATATTTTATTTGTTTCTAATCTTTCATTTTCAATTTCTTCAATTACATTATTAGAAAAAATTTTAGGTTGAATTGTCTTTATTTTAATTCTTTTATTATTATTTTTTTCTATATTTTCATTTTTTTTTTCTTCATCAAAATTATTTTTATAAAATTCTTCTGCTGCTTTTTCCATATGTTTTAATAAAATTTTATTTACTCCTTTTCCTCTTATAAAAGGTTTACAAAAATATAATAAATAATTTTTATAATATTCATAATATTTTGGTATTCTAAAATATGAATCATTAATATTATAAAATCTTTTAAAATATTCATTTTCATCATTTAATATATTCAATTCTTTAAAATTTAAATTATGACTTCCTCTCTTCTTCTTTATTAATGATGTTATTATAAAATTTCCTAAAGTATTTTCTGTTGTTTTATATTTTAAATTCAAATATATTTTACTAAATGAAAGATAAAAATCAAATTTTTTTTTTTTATTTACATTAATTTTTGAATTTTGTTTGACATATGAATTGTTTCTTTTTTGTTTAACCTTTTTATTAATTTTTAAATAATTTGAATCTTTATAAGTAAAAGATGAAGGTTTAATTATAGGTATTTTTCTTTTTTTATAAATTTGATTATTTGACATATTCAAATTAATTATTTTTTAAACATGAAATTATTTCATTTTTAATATTTAAATTTTAAATAATTAAATTAAAAAAAATGAAAATTCATATTTTTTCTAGAATAAATTACTAAATTAAATTTAATATATTTTTTTTGAATTTTATTTTAATTTATGTCAAGAGAAACGTCAAAAAAATCAAAAGAAGAAAAACCAGAACCTGAAAAAAATGAAAGAGGTTTAAGATATATTACAGAAAATTTTTGTTTAAAATTATGTGAATATTTAGGAGGATATGAATATCCTCAATTAAATTCACGTTTATATCTTCATTTTCAAGGTTTTCATAAAATAGAAAATTTAAATAGATTTATAAATGTTAAAGTTTTATATCTTGAAAATAATTTAATTGAAAAAATAGAAGGATTAGAAAATTTAACAAATTTAACTTGTTTATATCTTCAAAATAATTATTTAAAAAAAATAGAAAATTTAGAAAATAATAAAAAAATAGTAATATTAAACTTAAGTGGTAACAGAATAAAAAAAATAGAAAATTTATCAAATTTAACAAAATTAGAATATTTTTATATGGAAAAAAATTATTTATCAACTTACGAAGACATAGAAAATATTTTAGAATTAAAAACTTTAAAATTAATAGACATTCAATCAAATAAATTAGATTCAAATTCAAATGAAATATTAAATTTATTTTCTCAATTACCAAATTTAAGAGTTTTATATTTAAAAGGAAATGATTTAATAAGAGAAATAAGTAATTATAGAAGAACAATGATATTAAAATTAAATAATTTAACTTATTTAGATGATAGACCAATAAGAGAAGAAGATAGAATTGGCGCTGAAGCTTTTTTAAAAGGAGGATTTAATGCAGAAAGAGAAGCAAGAGAAAAATATAGAAATGGTTCTAAAAAAGTTTTAAGTGAAGAAGAAAAAAAAAGAATTAAAATGTTAGTTGAAGAAAGAAGAAGAAAAAATTTAGAAAATTTAAAAAATAATTATGAAAATAAAAAAAAAGAATTAGAAGAACAAAAAAAAAAATTAATGAATGAGTTTGAAAAATTTCCTGAAAAAAGAGATAAAATTAGTTTTCAATTACAATCTATTGATTATCAATTAGAAGAAAATATAAAAGATCAAATTGAATTTAATGAAGAAAATAATATATCAAAAGATATTTTATTTGAAGAAGAAAAAAGAAAAGAAGTTGAAAAAAATTTAAAATTAAATCAAGATGATGATAATAATAAAGGAATTAGAATTAAAATAAAAGAAGAAGAAATTAATGATAATGATTTTAATAATAATAAAAATGATGATGAAGAATTAGAAGAAATTGATACTTCATCTTCTAAATTAAAATTACAATCTAATAAAGATGATTTAGATGCTATTGATTAAAAAATAAATAAATATTATGTTACATTAATTTTTTATTTTTTTATATTAAAAAATATTTATAAAAAGATATTACTTGATAAATATTTAAATAATATTTATATTTTAAAATAAAGGAATTTTTTAAAATTATAAATTCATAAAATAATTAATTTAAGTAATTAAAAGAAAATAAAGATGTTAATAATCAAAAATTATTATTTTATAGTTAAGAATCTTAAATAAAAATAATATATTATTAATTTAATTAAATAATTTTTAAATTTGAAAAATTTTGAAACTTTTTATTAGGTTATATACTTTTATATTTTCATTATTTTATTTTATAGACATAAGATTTTTATTTTAAATATAAATAATTAATAAGAATATATAATTAAAAAATTGAAATACGAACAAATTTTATATTTCTTTAAATAGACTTATATTACAATATAAAATTTGTTTGAGGGAAATATATGGGTTAAAATTAAATAATATAATTATTTATTGAATAAACAGTTCAATCAACATTTATTTTACTTTTCAAAATAATTAAAGAATTTCTCAATTAATGAAATTTCCTTTGTCGCTCTTTGATGAATTTTTTTATTAGTATTTTTATTTAAATCACAAAAATTCAATACAATAATTTCACAAAAAATACAATTTCCTAATATTGAAAAAAAATAAAAAAAAATAGCTTCAGCATTGAACTTTATTGATTGTTTATTAATTAATGATTTTTCTATTAATTGAGCAATAGCAATTGTAAAATCAGATAATCCTTTTCCAACCATTGTATAAATTGGACTTACTTTTTCAGTAATATCTAAATAACTTTTATTTAAACCACATATACATATACAATATACTACAATTATAATAAATTTAATAAAATATAATCCTTCATATTTAGGATTTCCTAATTTAATTATAAAATAATTATCATATTTAAATATAAATACATAAAATATATCAAAAAGAATTAATATAATCATTCCAATTATTCCTTCAAATACCATAATTAAATGAATATTAATAAAATATGAATTATTTAATTTTTTAGCAATAATAAAAGCAAAACTTTGTAATATTTGAGATTGAAAAATTATAATAAATACTATTATTAAATCTTTTATTTTATATACTTTCCAATCATAATTAATTATTGTTATAAATATTATATAAATTATTGATAAAAAATTAAAAAATAATGCAATAATATGATGACGATAAAAATGAATTTTAAGAATTAATCTTTCAAATAAAATTAATGAAGTAAATAAAGTAAATAATTCAATATTAACAAATAAATCATCAAATTTGTTCATTTCATTATTATAACAGAATTTAGAATAATTTATTGAAGCAAAAAGTACATTAATAATATAAATTATTAATATAAAATATATCCATAAAATATGCTTTTTATTTGTTTCAAATGTTATTATTTTATCTTCATCATTTTTAAATATTAAAATTGATTTAATGTTTATATTTTTTTTCATTCTATATCTTTCAATTAAAATTAATATTGATGCTAAAGATTTTGAGAAAAACATTAAAAATAATCTAAGAAAAGAACTAGCAAAAAATTCAGGAAAATATCTTCTTATAAAATCATTAGTAGTTCTAAAAATTGGTAATAAAATTAAATAAATGTAACATTTAGGTTTGTTAAATTCAATTGGAAATGAAAATGCCATTCAATTAATTAAAATAATAATTCTTTTAATTTATATAAATATAATTCAAAATTTTTATTAATTTTATTTGGATAAATAAATATATTAAATAAAATAACTATAAAATAATTTAATTCATACTCCAAAAAAATGGATTTATTAATTTATACAAAGATTTTTATTTTCATTTCTTATTATTATTTAGATTTTTTTATTAAATTTTTCAACTTAAATAAGATTCAAAAAAATAATTAAAAGAATGATAATTTATTATAAAAATAAATTTGTTTTTTTGAGTTTAATTTCTGTTTTATAATTTTATATTTTTAATTACAAGATTACAAAATTATTAAATTGTATTTTTTTAGATTTTTATAATATATCTAAATAAATAATAATTAAATTAATGAAATGTCCATAAAAACATATTTTTATTCAAATAGAATTTAAAGGAAATTAATTATAATTATTATTTATTAAATTTAATCAAATCAATATTCCTCAAAAGATATATATTAATTTTAATAATTAATAATTTCTCATTAATTCATTAAAAAAATAGGATATCCAATTGAAATTAACAAACCTAAATATT
>JAEEGK010023443.1_pt1 | contig 12871 bp, 7 predicted proteins | sample 8958771 | NCBI WGS metagenome assembly JAEEGK01 (sample SAMN16246547, study PRJNA631951) | gut metagenome | biome: gut microbiome; feature: rumen; material: SC-attached | host: Bos | place: Iran: Karaj | collected 2018-10 | reverse complement strand
CTGCCGGAGAAGAGCACGCTGGAGCGTTCGGTATAGCTGAATGGCTCGGAGGCGCTGCCGTTGTTGTTGCGGCCATAGACTGTCTCGCGGTTGTCGAGCACAGTGGGGAAGACGGTGCCCGTGAACGAGGTGGCCCTCCTCCCTGCCCCATCCTCAATGTGGCCCTCGGCGGTGACGACAGCTCCGGCGCTGAGCGTCAGGCTGCCGCCCGTCGAGAAGGGTGAGCCATTGAGCTTATCAATGACCGCCTCGTAGTCGAAGCAGGCAAGACGCAGGGCAGGGTCGCCCAGCAGCACATAGTGGAGTTTGTTCTCGCTGATATCCTGCAGCGAGGCGTCCGAGGTGGAGACCACCTCCGTCTTGGCTATGCGGACGGCATCGCCCAAACGCAGCGGACGGCCCGAAGCATCGCGAGCAAAAACATACTTTGAGAAGAGATAGTTGATGCGACGGTTGTAGCTTGAGAACACGGTGCGTGTCGTCGTAAACAAAGCGATGGCGCCACCCTTCGGATTAAGGAACGCATGTTCACCGAAGGACGAAGCGGTGTTGTCAAACGGTGTAATATCGCACGACGCTGTCACCCACAAAGGCAGACGGGGCGAGGTGAGCGCTGCCATGTCGCCCTGGTCGAGCACCAGTTCATGGGATAGCACGTCGGCACGGCCATGACCGCTGTAGTTGACCATCAGGGCACCCTCGTCAAGCAGCTCAAGAATACGCTTGTGGACGGCGGGGTAGCTGTTACCCGTTGCCGTGACCTCCATGGGGAAGGTGTCCCAGTAGATACGCTTGTACATATATTTGGGATAGAGCCCTTCCAGCATCCGCACCACGTACTCGGCATCGCGCATGTGCTGGTTGTTGTCTCCGTCGTCACCCAGCATGAGGATGGTGTTCTTCCAGGCACCGGCAGCCACGTTCTCCATATAGGCAATGGTTTTGTCGACAGCCTCGCGGGCTTGCTGCACCGTCACCACGGGGAAGCGCCCCACGCCGACATCCGGTTTATCACGCTGCAGATCGCGCCCCTCGCCGTCGTCGAGCAAGCCGAAATAGTCCTCCATGACGAACGAACGTGTGGCGCTGAACGACTCCACCGACTCGAAGCAGGGCAGGTAGTCGTCGGGCGAGGTACCACGCCAGTTATCGCTGAGCATACGGTTGTCCCAGGCTCCGTCGCCGAAAAGCAGCAGGTAGCGGGGCATCTCGCTTTCGTCCGCTGCACGGTCGTAGAGCATCTTCAGGAAACGGCGAATGGCGGTAGCATCGCGGGTGCCGGAGGAGAACTCGTTGTAAATCTGGTCGGCAGATACCACTTCCACCGTGAGGCCGTCACGTTTGCGGTGAGCCTCTGCAAGGCGCTCAGCCTGTGCTGTCAGGGCGCCGCTGGAAGGCACGACGATGATGTAGTCCGTGGGTGGCAGTGAGCGGAGGTCCTGATTGGCGATGACCGTGCCGCTGCGAATCTCGTCCGTGGTGTAGTAGCCCGCTGTCGAGGGGTAGCTGACGCGGATGAAGTCCAGCCGTCCGCTGACGCCGGAGGGGCGGTCGTGAGTCAGCGTGAAACGGGTGGCAGACGTCAGTGCCGTGGTCTTGAACGTGGCCTCGGTAAGGCTGCCGTCGCAGTAAGCGCTATTAGCAGAGAGGTTTATCGTGCCCAGCGCGACGTCGTTGGCCTGCACGGTGACGGAGGTCGCGGTGGAGGCATCGTGAGCAAACGACACGGTGACAAATGCCGCAACACCCTCTTGGATATTGGGGAGGTCGATGTTCCAGCTATGCGTGGCACCGTTGGCAAAGTCGTAGCTGTCAAACAGTTTGCGGCCCGAGGGGTGGAAGGCATAGGCATCATTCTCCTCCACCACGCAGAGGGTGCCTGCCGAGCGGCAGTAGCTGGGGACAAGCTCATCCGTCGTCTTCACCGTGAGGTCGTCCCAGGTGGTGCTGTCAGTCGTCTCGGTCAGGAAATAGCTGCCTGTGGTGGCATAGTGGTTCTGCACGTGAACAAAGGTACCATCGGTCTTTTGGGTGTAGCCGACGGTGCCGTTGCCCCAGAACGAGATGCCCTGCTCGGTGCGGCAGACAGCAACTTGTGGCAGGTCGTCAGGCAGATTGCCGAGGTCGTATTCGGGCAGCAGGTGTCCGCCGTAGCCAAACACGCGCACCTTGTCGGGCTCTTTGAAGCCCATGGCAGCCAGGCTCTTGGGCGTCAGCAGATAGACACCGTCCTTTGCCACGTCCACCTTCACCCAGCGGCCTGTTGACAGAACAGAATGAGCCAAAGAAGCAGCTCTCCTGCGACCCGTTGACCCGTTGACTTGTTGACTTGTTGACTCGTTGACCCGTTGACTCGTTGACTTGTTGACCCGTTGACTCGTTGACTTGTTGACCCGTTGACTCGTTGACTCGTTGACCTTCAAATCAAACGACTTGAACCGCTGATACTTGCCGTCGCGGAAGATGACGGGGATGAAGCTGATGTCGAGTTGTCCCTGCCGACGTGCGATGCCCACATGAGTGCTCACCTCGGGCCAGTCGCTGATCGCAGCCCGTTGCAGCGCCCCAAAGTAGGGTGCCGTGTCGGGCACGGGCTCCAGCTCGGGGTACTCGATGCGGACGTCGTATGCCTCGGCATAGTCGCTGCCCAGCGGAAGGCAGTAGCTGAACATCGGCACGATGCTGTCATGCTCCATAGCCTCCCAATCAACGGTCATTTCGCCCTGTGCATGCACGCCCAGCGCGCTCAGCAGCAGGATTATCAGCCATGTATTGATGTACTTCATTCCATTCATTTTATGTTGAACGAAAGGACTTTCCTTTCACCCAGATATCCGTCCAAATGCTCACCCACATGCAGCGGCCCCACGCCAGCCGGTGTGCCGGTGAAGAGGAGGTCGCCCGTCTTCAGCGTGTGGAACTGACTGACGTAGGCAATCAGCCTGTCAACGCTGAAAATCATGTCGCTGGTGAAGCCCGTCTGCACCGTCCGCCCGTCAATCTCCGCGTGGAACGTCAGCTGCTGCACGTCGCCTGCTTCCTCCACGGGTACGAACTCGCCCAGTATGGCCGAGCCGTCGAACGCCTTGCTCATCTCCCACGGCAGACCCTTGTCCCTCAGCCGGCGCTGCAGGTCGCGGGCTGTCACGTCAATCCCGATGGTCACCGCGTCGTAGTCGCGGTGTGCAAACCGTTCGGGGATGGACTTGCCCATGCGGTGGATGCGGACCACCAGTTCCGTCTCGTAGTCGAACCGTTCGGCGAAGTCAGGCAGGAACAGCGGCTTGCCGTTCTTCAGGATTGCCGAGTCCGGCTTCATGAAAATCACGGGACTCTCCGGTAATACTAACGTATTTTCGAGCTCTTTATTGTGCTCGGCATAGTTCATTCCCACACACAGTATCTTCATATCGGCAATGTTTTTTCTTCCACATTAAACGGGCGCAAGTCGTCCAGGTGCATGCTTCGGATGGCAGTTTCAATAAAGATTGAAGATTGAAGATTGAAGATTGAAGATGCTAATTCCTCATTCCTAATTTCTAAATCCTCAATTTTCCCAGCAAAGTACCTCCCTGCCTCCACCAGCACACTGCGCGGCACCAGGCCGATGATTTCCGTCCCTGTTATCCGGGCGCCCCGGGCGGCAGCGGCACGGCACACCTCCTCGTAGGCCTTGTGGAGCGGCGTGGCGTGGATGTCCGTGATGTTCATCGACACCTGCGCGATGCCGTATTCCTCTATGTACCAGCCGATGGCCTTGCAACCCTTCAGCGTGCCGCGCACCCACGTGCCGTCCACCTTCCGTCCCTTCTCGCGCACGTCGCAGGCAATCTCCTGAGCCAGGGCTATCATCTCCTCTATACATTCATCTGAAGTCTGGGAGTCTGAAGTCTGACACTCTTTATCCGCTGCCAGGTTGAAGTTCACAGCAATCAGCAGATCCCTTGCCCCGACGACGGAGGCTCCTGTGCGGGCGGTGCGCTCGTCGTAGTGCAGCGGGCCGAAGTCAGGACGCCGCAGCGGGTCCTCCATCTTCGCGGACAGCGACTCGTACTCCCCTGCCCTGCACTCCGCCAGGTTACGCCGCTCGGGCGTGAAGGCAGCCGCCTCGTAGCAGTAGCACGGTATGCCCAGTTCCCTGTAGATGCGTTCGGCAAGCCCCCGTGCCAGCGTGGCGCACTCCTCCAGCGTGATGCCGCTCAGCGGCACAAGGGGCAGCACGTCCGTAGCGCCTATGCGGGGATGGGTGCCGTGTTGCTGCCGCATGTCAATGAGCTCGCCTGCCGTCTGCACGCCCCGGAAGGCTGCCTCGCAGACCGCCTCCGCCGTGCCCATGAAGGTCACCACCGTACGGTTGGCCGCCTCGCCGGCATCCACGTGCAGCACCTGCACCCGCTCGCCGTCCGCCTCCGCCGTGCGGATAGCCTCAACGATACGCCCGATGACCTCTGCATCGCGCCCTTCGCTGAAGTTCGGCACACACTCGACAATTCTTTTCATCCTGCGCTCTCCATTAATCTGCGGCAAAGATACATCTTTTTCGGATATTCTACTAATTCTTTTCGCCTTTCCGTGTTATTTATTTTGACAACCCTGCTTACAGAACGGACGGAGCAGCGAGTGCCAACAAATTTGTTTGATTGGCCGAGTCGCGACGGACGAAGACAACGTCAATGCCCCGCACGGGGCGGTTACGTTCTTCTATCTTTGTATAACTCAAAAAACCCATGAAGAAGTGTCCGTAACCTTACCCGTGCGGGGCGGAGGGGTTCCAGCGTAGGTAAGCTATTTGCCAAGCATAAATGTCAGCCTCAGCATGGCCGTGCGGCCGCACAGGGCGTAGTCGTAGGTGTAGGTGTTGATGCCGTCGAAGAGGGTGTAGGCGTAGTTGCGCTGGTTCAGGAGGTTGGTAAGCTCCAGATGGAGGACACACTGGTGGAATTTGTATTGCGCCGAGGCATTGAAGAGAGCCATACGTTTATACGTGCCGTCGGCAAGCTGGCGGCGCACATGGTCGTAGTCTAAGGAGAGGTCGAGGGTGGCAATGGGGAACACATGGACGGCTCCGCTGTGGGTGAGGGAGGTCGTGGTATTGCTTTCCTCGGAGTAGCGGGAGCGTGACCAGCCGTAGCGGATGTCGTAGCGCAGTTCGAGCCAGGGAACAGGGGTGACGGCGGCATTGCCGTGGAGGTTGTAGTTGTCCGAGCGAATCTTGATGATGTCGGCAGCGCCTTTCGAAGAGGAAATGGCCTGCTCACTGTCGCCGAAACCGTAGGTGGCATCTGCGCCGAGTTTGGCGAAGAGCGAGGGAAAGTTTTTGGTGCTGCTGACGGTGAAGTTGGTGGAGCGACTGCGGGTGTCGCGGAGCAGAGCACTGCTGCTAATATCTATGCCGCTCACGCTCTGTGAGTAGAGCGTGTTGCGCTTGCCCTCGCTGTGGCTGGCAGCGAGGCTCAACGTGAAGTACTGCATGGGTAGCTGCCACTTCCAGTCGCCCGACGTGTGCCACGTGTTCGACTCGCCGATGATGCCCGACGAGGTGCGCACCGTGCGGTAGTCCACCTGCATCGGCTCCGTCAGCAGCGTCATCATGTCGCCAATCTGCGTCGTGTAACCCGTTGAGAACTGCAGCTTACTATTGGCCGAGAAGGTGTAGTTGATGCCCATCGAGGGATTGAGCACGGCTTTAGTGTAGTTCAGTTTAATATAATACAGCCCTTTCAAGGCGGCACCGAGGCCAGCACTCAGGTAGAAGCGGCGGTTACGCGAATGAATCTCGAAGCCGGGGTTGACGCTGGGGGTGAATGACCAGCCGCGAATCTCGTTAATATTCCCCGTTACCACTCGTTCCGTTTCCAAATCGTCGTACATCGCATTGACCCTGACAGGCAGACTGAGCCGGAACGTCTTGCCGATGGGGATATTGAACGACGAGCCGACGTTCATCGTGAGCGTTGAGGACTGCGCCGTCTGGCCATAGCCCTGTCCGTCGTTGACGAAAGACAATCGCAATGTCGGTGTCCTCCTGAACGACACCGACGCATTGACATGTCGGCGAGTGCCCTTCTCCGTCCTGCACATCCAGAACAGGTCGTTGCCCACCTCAAACGATGATGTCCGGCGACGCTGCTCCACTAAAGAGCCGTTGGCCACCACATCCCCCTCATTTTGCTCAAACTTCCCCTTCAGAACAAACGTCTCGCTGAGATACACGCGGTCGGCGTTCTTTAGGTAGTTCATCGTCAGCTTGGGCAGATGCACCTTCGTTAGCGGCGAGGTCTGTTCGCTCACGGTCACGTAGCTGCCATCGCCAGAGAGATACGTGCTGCTCTGGCTGATGTCGTGCGTGGCGCGGTGGTAGCTGTAGTCGGCATTCACCTTCACCGTCGTGGCCGAGTCGAGTTTTTGGATGCCGTTGAGCGTCGCCATACCGTTGCGCTGGTAGAGGTATTCACCCTGCGGAGGCGCACCGCCATCGAAGCCGCCGAACAGGCTGGTGGCGGGAGTCGTCACGTCCGAGCCGCCGAAGTGGTCTATCATGTCGGCCCGTGCGAAGCCCTTGTAGTTACCGCCCTTCAGCGAGCAGATGGTCTGGAACTTCTCGGTGAACATCATGCCGGTCACGCCAAGCAAAGCTTGGAGCCTATCGTCGCCGTCCTCCATGTATCCAGCGCCAGCCTCTTCCTGTCCGAACGGCTTGAACTTCGCCTTCTTCGACAGTTTGATGTTCATCGACACCTCGTTGCTCGGCACGTCGCGCTCCACCCGTCGGTTGTGGTGGTTGCGCACTATCTCCACGTTCGTCACATAGTCCGCCGGGATGTTCCTCGTCGCTAGGTTGTACTTGCCGCCCAGCAGGTCCAGCCCTTCGATGTTGAACTGCGCGATGGGCTTGCCCATGTAGCTGATGGCACCGCTCTGCGCCACGTCCACGCCTGGCAACCGCTTCAGTCCGTCCTCCAACGTCACGTCGCCCTTGCCGAGGAACGACGCGAGGTTATGCGTCAGTGTGTCGCCCTTCTGCCGCAGGGGGTCGGGCTTCACCGTCACCTCCTTCAAGCTGATGCTCTTCGGAGTCAGAATCATATCCACCTTTCGTTGGAGGGGATTTGTAATCCCCGACTGCTTTAGCGTCAGCCTTTCCGACTCCTTCTTATAACTGATATGGGTGAACTGTAGCGTCACCTCCCCGCTGGGCGCACTCTTCAGCTCCAGACTATACTCGCCCTTCGCATTGCTGCTGGTGAACGCCAGCGTTTTCGTGCCGCTTACCAGCTTTACAATCACGTCGCTCACGGGCTTGTTCTGCAGGTCAATCACCCGTCCTGTCACCCGTACCTGTGCCGATGCCGATTCTGCTAGCACCACACATAATATAATGTATAGGAGTCGTTTCATTTTGTCTTATTCCTTTTCTAATGGTTGATACACATGCGCCTTCGTCAGCAGCGGATGACCGCCATTGGCGAGGAGAAGTTGCTGGCCGTTGTGGTTGAGTACGCTCATATCCGTAATGCTTCCCTGCAAGTCAGGAATGTAGTAGGTGGGTTTCTTGGCATACTGACGGTTACCGTATATCTCGTTGCGGTGCTTCAACAGCTTGGCGTACTTCATTCGATGTACTTCGGGATTTTGTTCTGGGGTAGTGATGGGCGATGCCTCCATCCGCAGCTCCGCGAGGCAGAAGGTGTGCGCATCGTTCTCCGCCTTTACAATCAGTCCCGGCAGACCGCGCAACCGCCACGGCCCTGCCGACGATGGAATCTCATCGGTGTACCACACGCGCCACTCCACGCCTCGGAAGGTCGCCGTGGCCTGTTGGCAAAGGTAGCCGCTCACGGTCATAGTGTCTTCTGTCAGCGTCCATGCGATTTCGGGCGTCTCTTCGCTGCCCTCATACTCGTGCGGGAAGATGAACTCGCGCACGGTGGTCTGCCCTGTGGGTAAGCCCGTCCATACCGTCGGCATGTGCATCAGAGCCTCTTGAAACCCTGCTGCCATATCTGGCTTTGAAGCCTCGTCGGTAAATGGGTAGGCAGTGAACGGCATTGATTTTGTTACCGTCCGTCCCACTTGCACCACCACCTGCATCCTGTCTGTGACGGGTGCATCCTCGTCGTTCAGGGTTCTACACTCGTAGTCGTACACTGCCACAAACTGTGCCGTGTCAATCACTTCTTGACCATGCGCTCCTATCGTCAACACTAAGGTCATCATTGTTACTAAAATCTTTTTCATTGTTCTTGATGTTTTATGGGGTTATTATTACTGTTGTTTGTTTTCTCTTTGTTGGAAATCATGTTTATCAAATCCGCTATCTCCTCCTCATTGAATTTGTCTTTGTATATCATCGAGTGGAGGTCGGTGCAGTGCCGCCACAGGAAGCGGCGGATGGATGCTTTGGTAATCATAGGCTATAACTTTTTCTTCGGATTCTTATTCCAGTGATACACCAAATGCAGCATGACGTAATGCGGGAGGGAGCGGTACCAGGTTTCGGTGCGGCCCTGGGCGTTCACGGAGTATTGGGTGGATGAAAGCTGGTGGAGCAGGTCGAAGGCTTCGATGCGGGCGATGAGCTTGCCCTTGAAGAAGGGTTGGCTGACGGAGGCGTTCAGTACGAAGTCGTCGGTGTTCAGTTCGCTGCTGCTATAGCCGCGACGGGAGTACATATTGCCGTCGGCTGACAGCGTGGTGTTCAGGCGCGGCAGGGTGTAGCGGGCGGAGAGGCCGTATTGGAAGTCGGTAGCGTTTAGCGTCTCAAAGTCGTACATCTTTCCTTCCGAGTGCCGCCAGCGGATGTCGCCTGTGGCGCGGATGTTCAGCGTACCTTTATTATATTGTATGTAGGCCTTATGGTGTTGCGTCAGACTGTTGACCGCATTGACATTGCTTTCGGTCTCCCCGGCCAGCATGATATGGTCGAGCCAGTGGGTGAAGAGTGCATCGAAATTGGCTTCTGCTGTCCAATACTTGTTTTTGTCAAGCGTGTAGAACAGGCCGCCCTTCAGCCTGATGTCGTAGGTGCCCTGTATGTTTTCTGGACGATAGGTGTAAACGCCCGTAGTGGGATTGAAGCTGACAGCCTCAGACACTTTGTTATGAAGGTAGGCATAAAAACCAGAGACATAGAAGTTGTGGCGTGCGCTGCGTATATTCTTATACTCTGCTTCAAACTTGGATTGCGATGTGTATGCTTTCAGGTCGGGATTGCCGAGACGGACAACAAGGGGATTGGCATCATCGCGGATGCTAAGGAGGCTGACTAATGGCGCGTTGTATTCGGTGTGAGAGAAACGGATGAGCGCGGGGCGGTGGCGGTCTTTCTTTGCGAACAGGTGAATGTCGATGCGTGGTTCAAAGCGGAAAGTATTACGTGTGACCAAAGTGTCGAGTAGTCCGCGTTGGTAGTTCAGACGTTCATGCATCGGTGTGATGTTCAGATACAAATCCAAAAAATCCACATCGGCCTCAAACGGCATAATCTTGGTGGCAGGCACATGCTGCAAACGACGAAGTTGAAGACTGATGCCAGTCTTGTGGGTCTGCAGTTCGCTGTCGTAGGAGTTGCTGGGGTCAGTAGCAGCCCGAAGCATGTCTATCTGCGAAGCCAACAACAATGTATCGGGATGATAAAGCCAGTCGTGAACCTTTTCACGGCTGTACGACGGATTTATGTCTAAGAACAAACGATTCATTTTACCTACAAGACTGTAGTTGATGGGTGTATGCACGGAAAACTTGCGCAGGGAGTAGTCGGTGGTGTTATGTTGGTTGATGGTTGATGGACTGACGAAATTTTCTGTGCGATACTGCTGCGCACGCTCATTCTCGTCTGAGGAATATTCAAACGACGTGGTGATTCGTAATAACTGCTCCGTCTTTCCTATGGGCTTCAGCATCGGCTGTATGCGGGCAAAGCCGTTTACGCCCCATGCCTTTCCGTCGTTGAAAGCGTCCGTGCGTTGGCGTGTCGTGAGGCTGTCCACGAACTGCTCCATCAGCACCAGGGAGTTGCCACTATACGACCTATAGTTGAAGGCGACATCAGAGTTGAGCATAAAACCCTTTGGCTTGACATACTTAAAGTTGTTGCCTACTTTCAGCCTTTGGGCTTTCGATAGCGAGTTCTGGTGAGTGGTCTGCTGCGGATTACCCAGCAGGAACAGCTCGCTGCGCCTCAGCATCTCCCCTTCGTCGCGGGTGGAGGTGAAATCGGCGGTCAGATTCTCCTGCACATTCTTGTCAGCCGACTGGTAGTCAATCTCTCCGGCTGCGCTGTGCGTCGTCAGCAATGACTGCGGCACGGCATCGGGTGTCCAGTGGTCGGAGCGCCCAATGTGGCGGCTCTCGTTCACGTTGTTCGAGTTGCCCAACAGCGTGTAGCGGGTGCGTTCGGTGAAGCTCAGCAGAAAGCCTCGTCCCAGCCAGCGTTCCATCGTGCCGCCCGCCGCCTCCACATTGGCAACATATCCTCTCTGATACTCCGGCTTCAGGTTCACGTCCATCACGAACTTCTTCTTCTCCGCCTGTGTGTTCAGCGCACGGTTCAGGTCGGTGTCCTGGTCATACACCTTGATGTCCTTCACCGTGTAGTAAGGCAGGTTTTCCATCAGCACCTTCGAGTTGCCGCGCATGAAAGAGCGCGAGCCGAGTTGCAGCTCGTCTATCTTCCTGCCGTTGACGAATATCTGCCCATATTCATCGATGGTCACGCCGGGCATCTGGTGGATGAGGTCGTCGAGCATCGACCCGTCGGGCAGTTTGAACGCCGTGGCATCATAGACGATGGTGTCGCCCCGGTAGTACATCTTCACCTTCGTGGCCGTCACCGTCACCTCTTGCAAGTTCACTTGGCGAATCTTGCGCAGCTCCAGCGCATCGTCGAGCATCCAGGCACGACTTTCGTTGGCATCTATCGTCAGGGGCAAGTAGCCGTCCTCGTAGCCTTCGAGCGTACCCCGCAGCAGATACTTGCACGTTTTCTTCTCGGGCCGAATCATAAACTGCGCCTCCCTCACCGTGCCGTCGTCCCTCAATTTCTTGGTGATAGGGATGGAGTCGATGACCACGGTACTGTCAGCTGCTAATAGTAATGAAATCCTGGCCTCTGGCAGCGGTGTCTTCAGGAAAGCGTCCTGCACGGTGCCGAATACGAGGCCCTGCGCCTGTGCCGTCAAGGCGCCGAGGGCGAGGATGAGGGTGATGATGTTCTTTCTGCTCATGATGTTCTTATGAGTATTTTGTATGTTCGTATTCATTCTTTTTCTCCGATGCGCCTCCAGCGATGCTCTCCAGCCCGATAAGTAGCGACGCTGGGCGTGTAGCAAGGGGGCAAGTCCTGTAAGTTGGGACGCTGAAGGCTCAGAGGAGACTGTCATTATTACGTTATTATTGGGACATAGTAATGGCTATCCGTCGTTCTGACGGACTATATAGTTAATTCAACAAGGTTGAAAGATAATACTAATTACAGCCGATGATTCAGGGTTATCATGGAAGCCTCATAGCGTCGGTAGAAGATGTATCTTTGGGCAAGGAAATGGGTTGAAAGTCCGTTGTGTCGACAGCAGATATTTCTGTCTCTATCACAATCTTTTTTTGACTGTGAATCACATATATATGCTTGATAGTGTTTGGGGCAATAACCTCCAGTTCTTCTTGTTCAATGAGTTTTCCGTTGAGATAGGTCTTGTATTCCTCGGCCTTGGCTGATACCCACAGACAAGCGGCGAAGGCAGGGATGAGATACAACAGCTTGAGCCGTGACCAACGAGACGAACGGCCACTATGCATCATGGCGAAACGTTTCTTCACAGCTCCACGGCGTAGCGTGTTCATGATGGGCAGGAACGGCGTTTGTACCGCTTTGCGTACCAACAGATGCTCGTAGTCTTCCAGCGTCACGCCTCCATGCAAAACGGCCTCGTCTGCCTGGAACTCATGTACATCCACTAAATCCTGACGCAACATCCAAATAAACGGCAGGCACCAAAGAAGGCGACAGGTAAGATCGCAGAGAATCAAATCCCACGAATGCCCCATCCTCACATGCGCCAGTTCGTGTCTGAGGACTGTTTCTGCGTTCTGCTTCAAGTCGATAGGCCCGATGAAAATCCAATGCATCCAACTGCTGGGTTGTTTGATTCTCATATCCAGCATAAGATGAACATCTTTCGGAACTATCGGATGAGATATGCGTTGGCAACGACGTAAGAGACGTGCCAGAGTCAATAGGCGGAACAGGTAAATGGCGAGCGCGACGGCTATACCTATTATATATACGAACGCGCAATAGCGCACCCAGAGACCTGATGCCACGTTCTTGTTTTCTTGTGGAGCAAGCGCATCTCCAGTAATATCCTCAGAAGTTGACAGGCTAAGCAACGGTCTCTCTATTCTGGCAAGTACCGCATCCATAGCCGTCGGTTCATCAGTTTGCAGCGGCATGAGCGGAAGCAGCGGGCTCACCACAAGGATAGCCAGCAGCACAGCACGGTTCAGACGATGAAACGTCTCGCGCCGGAGCAAGAGCCTGTATAGTGAATAGAGCAGTGTCAGCGTCACCGCCCAACGGATGGCATAAATAATGAATGCAGCCATGTATCAGCCCTCCTTGCGTTTCAGGTCAGCCAGATATTGCAACAATTCAGCCTCGGTGACCTTCTCCTCCTGTACCAGTGCCGACACCACGCTCATGTAGGAGTCGGCAAAGAAGCGGTTGATAACGCTCGACAATCTGCCCCGCCCGTATACCTGCTTATCCACGATGGGGCGATAGACGAAGCCGCGTCCCTTCGGTTCGTGTGCCAGGTACCCCTTCTTCTCCAGTGCCTGAAACACCTGGGCTATCGCATTTGCGCTGGGTTGC
>JAEEGK010023442.1_pt1 | contig 12871 bp, 12 predicted proteins | sample 8958771 | NCBI WGS metagenome assembly JAEEGK01 (sample SAMN16246547, study PRJNA631951) | gut metagenome | biome: gut microbiome; feature: rumen; material: SC-attached | host: Bos | place: Iran: Karaj | collected 2018-10 | reverse complement strand
GTTAAGAGAGAATCATTCAACTTCTGCCAGGGTTTAGGATGAGGTACCCTAAAAGGCATTCAACCTATGGCAGGGTTATAGTAAAAACCATTCAACTTTTTCTAGGGAAGTACAGGGATATTTACACTACCTTTGTGTCTCAATTAAAAATTATAAACCAAAACCATCGATTACAAAAGCCGCGGTCCAAGTATTCATGGACAATTATTAAACAATAAAAAGTAAAAGTAAATGAAAAAAATAAAAAAACTGCTGCCTGGCAGACAATGCTGGGCCGCAAGGAGAGAACGCGGCCCCAAACCCCTGTACATTATTATTAAGGTGGAACAGCTGAATGCTGTTTTTGGTAATAACCCTGTCATACATAAATCATAGCTATGGAAATCGACAAATTAAAGGGATTGTTTGAAGGTGGCAATTTTCCCAATGCCCAAATCAACATACTGACGGGTGACGGCGTTCATATAAGTTACGAATCGTCGGAGAAGGAAACGAATGAGTTGAAGATGGAAGGCATCAGGAAGTCTGTTATGGATTATGTCGGCAGGCTTATGCCTGTGGTGGCTGCGGATTTCAGGGACCATTTCAGTAAGATCTGGCAGGAGATTCTTGAACAGGAAGCTGTTAGCAGAGTGATCTATGAGAGAGGTAGCCAGAAAGGCACCCTCTTCAATCGTAACCTTGTAGCGCAGATCTCCCACATGATGGTCATAGGAGGTGTTATCCTGAAAGATACCACCGACGTGAGGATGGCAGAACTGCTGGAACCTGAAAAAGGAAAAAAACATTCAGTCAGGGGAGCCCTGGCATTGTCGCCTGATGACAAACAGGTGAAGAAGGCCGTTTTTGAGGTCTTAGAGAGACACGGTGTGAAAGTTTTATGAAAGTTGAGGGTGCGTGAATGCACCCTCTTCTCGTTTATATGAAGGGGTTTCGCGAAATGAAAGTTTTCGTGAAACTTTCTTTTATTTTTTCACTCAACCATTATATCTAATTTTGTCCCCCAGAAGCCGCGCAGGGAGAAAGACCGGTCCTCCGACTGCAAGGCATTTAAAAGTAAAAAAGTAAAAAGATGAAACCAATTGTTTTAAAAAAGACGAAGGAGGGGTGCGTATGAAGATCCATGTGTTTGCAACGATTCTGGCGCTCTATCCCTTCACCAAGACGGAGGAGATCGCCGAGGAATTCGAAATGCCAGTCTACAAGATTCGTGAAATGGCCAGAATATGCCGGGTTAAGAAATCGGATGATTACCTCTACGAGGTGTATCTTCAGAACAGCAGGAAGGCAACTGAACGGAACACCGTGAGACGGAAGCGACGGGAACAGCGGGCTATCAAGCTCTGGAACGAGGGTGTATCGATGGGTGAGATTGCCAGAAGACTGAAGCTCTCGAAGTCGACGGTCTACAAGTACCTGCTTAAAAGTAAAAAAAATGAAAAGGTAAAAAAGTAAAAAGTAAAAAACATAAAAAGATGGAAACAACATTTATTGAGAAGCCGGAGGGAAAGCCGGTGAAGAACTTCAGAGCAAGAGTGAAGATGTACGGCAACGATGTCGTGGTGGTGAACCCGATGGAGCCGCGTGAGAGTAACCGCAAGATGATCAAACAGAAGGGCAAGAGCAGCTTCTACAAGAGCGAGGGGGAGAAGGAATCAAGCTATAGCATCCATATCAATGTGGATGCGAACGATCCCGACCCCGTGGCCACCATGCAGGAGCAGTTTGCGGAACTGACGAAGGGGGAACTGAAGAGTGAGCTGAAGCTGAAGGTGAAGGGCAAAATGCTCTATGAGTCGCCGCAGCTGAAGGTGTATCTCAACAAGACCACCCGTCAGGTGATCCTTCAGACGACCATCGGATGCAGTCCTACCATCGAGCGTGAACTGCTGCAATTGCAGGGAGACATGGGCCGTGTGATCGGTGCGAACTACTCGGAGATCATCAAGGTGTTTAACCAGAAATAATCAAGAATTAGAGCGCTCGGCGACGTAAGGAGACGCTTGCTACCGCAGGGACGCAAGAATTTAAGAATTAGAATATAATGGAAGCATTAGTAACTATTCAGGAGGTGGGCGCATACTCTGAGCGCCAGTACCAACGACAAGACGGTACAAGTGAGTATTTCAAGAGTCGTGGATTCGTTCTCAAAAGAGGTGGCGATACCATATATGGCGAAATCACGGGCGACTATGCCTCGAAGAACCGCGACACGCAGTACTACCAGAACCAGCCGTATATCGTGAAGGGCTTCTGGAAGCAGCGCACGTGGGGCGACAACAACGATCGCCATGAGAACGTACTCTACATCACTGACATCCAGACTCTTTAAGACAGAGTAACTCTTTAAAGACAGAATAACATATTAACATATTATTTAGACAGAAGTACATAAGAACATAAGTATAACCTAAAAACAATTAGATGATAACATTTCAAGAGAATACTCATTTTTCTCAGGCTCTTCCCTGCACAAGGGAAGAGTTCTGGGAGCAAGTTAGAAAACCTAACACGCGTTGGAGAATCGATGCACGGCGAGCTATACTGGCAGCGGTGGAAGCTTCGAAGACCCAGGGCACAGCGGCCATCCAAACCTGGCTGAATAATACCGACTATCAGAAGTTTTTGCTGAAAAAGCAGAATCTGAAGAAGAAGGCAGCTAAGGAGGCTTGGGCGAAGAAAACGGATGCCGAGAAGCTACTGGCCTTTGCTCAGGAGGTGAAGGATAATTTGCCAGCGTTTATCTTCTGCTGCCGAGAGTTTGATGCCACACCTACCAGCAATGGCAATCCATTTTGTCATCGTCGCCTTGCCGAATGCCATCTCAACGGCCTGTTCATGCTGGACATCGACCATGTGGAGAATCCCATGCAGATCTGGTATCAAATGAGGGATGACCATGAGCTGATGAAGAGTATCGCCCTGGTTCATATCACCAGCAGCACTTTCGGTATCCGGATTGTGTCTGTCGCAGACATCAATATCGGTAATCTCGCAGATAACCAGATTGTGCTGGCTCAGAAGCTGGGCTATAAGGCTGATGAGAGCTGCATCGATGCGACGCGTAACTCTTTTGCTCCCAAAGAGGAGGATATCATTTACATTAACGAAGATCTTTTATTCAATTACTACAATGAAGAATTTGACAAGCGGTTTACGCCTGAGTACCGCCAAAAGAAAACTCAGCCGACTCGTTTTCAATTTGATACTGATGATCATCACGATCATGCTCGGAATTATGTGGCTGCTCATGTGGCCAGTCAGAATGCTGAACAAGGGACTGAAGATGTCTGCCAGATGGATGATCAGAGAGTGGAGGGCGTAAAGTGGCGTGGTTATGATATACAAAGCATTATTGATGCTCGCTATGGGGATAAATTGCCATGCGCTGCCGATTCCAATCGTCATACAGAGTCACTTAAGCTCGCAACAGACCTCTTGCTTATGCTTGACGGCGACAAGCAGAGGGTGCAGCGTATCGTCGAAGCTCAGCCCTGGGTGCAGGAGATTGTTGCAGAGCGCGATGAGAACGTTGCCCAGACGGTGGAATCAGCAGCGGGCTGCATCGCGGAGAAGGAGAAAAAGTCTGCAAGCCCGAAGCCATCCAAAGCCATGCAGGAAGCGGTAGAAAAAGCGACGAGGAAATCGTATTTTGAGATTGTCAATGGGTATCATTCTCCTGCAAGACTCGCATCTTCTGCCATCAATCAAATGCTCGACGGATGGGGAGTGGAGATAGAAGCGCTCTTCCCTGAGTTCCCATTACTAAAAGATGTATGCGCGGGGTTGAAGCGAAGCCAGTATCCGGCGGCGATGTTCGTGGCAGGCGGGGCGCTGATGACGCTGATGACAAGGTGCACATATAAGTTCTATCATCGCCCTGAGCGAGACAGGAGATTGAATTGCTCATTGCTCATTATCGGACATCCAGCCTCGAATAAGTCCATGGCTGATGATATCTGTGATATCCTGATGGCGCCCGTGGACGCGGCGGATAAGGCGGGACTCGCTGCACTCAATCGCTATAAGCAGGACAATAAGAAGAAGGCTGCGAATAAGGAGGGCAAGGATAAGCCTCAGGGCATCATCCGCATCCACCCAGCAAGAACCAGTAATGGCCAGCTGATTCAGGACATGCTGAATGCGAAGGAGGTGGTGGATGGTAAGGAGATCCAGCTGCACATGTTCACCTTCGATACGGAGCTCGATAATAGCATCACCCTGCAAAGTGGTGGCTCGTGGATCAATAAACAATCCATGGAACTGAAAGCTTTCCACAATGAGGAAGATGGCCAGATGTACCAGAACTCGGATTCACCTGTAGACAAATTCCACGTGACTTGGAACTTCATCTATACGGGTACGCCTATTGCCTTGAAGAAGAAAGTGAATGAAAGGAACTTCGGAAGTGGTCTCAGCACCCGTCTCACGGTGATCCCCATGCCCAAGACGAACTACGAGATGATCGCTTTTCAGGAGGTGACGGCTATCGACTGGCAGCGCTTAGAGCGCATGAAGACATGGGCCTATAAGCTGGACTGCAGAGCTGGAGAATTGCCGCTCTGGCCATTGGTGAAACGCCTCTATGATTGGACAGGTAATCGTATGGCCGATTGTGCGGAAGATGATTCAGAGGCCAATGAGCTGATGTTAAAGCGCGTGCCCTATCACGCCATCAATTACTCAGCACCTTTCATCGACATGCGCCACTACGGGAGTCTGCACCAGGAGGGGAAATTCTGGGAAGGGACGTATGAGGTGGATGACGTGGACTGGAAGCTCTGCGAACTGATGGCCCGCATCCAATACGCCACGCAGCAGCATTTCTTCGGGGTAATGGCTGAGAAGTATTTCGACGACATGAACAACGACGTGCAGATCACTGGCAAGCGGCATCAGCAGAAATCTGTGGATGGCTACAACCGTTTGCCAGAAGTATTCACCGTGGAAGATGTCAGTAAAAGTTTCGGCTACACCAATTCAAATTCAATCAATAGTAAGATCAGGCGTTTGATTTCTGATGGTTTGATCCTGAAAATCACGAAAGGTGAGAATAAAGACAAATTTCAGAAAATAAACAGAATAGCATAATGTGCAAAAGTGCAAATGTGCAAAAGTGCAAATGTGCAAAAGCAAAATTAAAATGGAAAAAATAGAATTAAATAAGAAAGTAAAATTATCGCCACACTTTACTTTAGGCGAGTTGTGTAAAACGAGTGTGAACAGCCTCGACGGGAATATCCCCAGTCACGAGGAGATTGAGAATCTGAAGCGGTTGTGTCCGTGGCTGGAGGAGCTGAGATACACGTATAACACGCTTTACTGCCTGAAGCCAGGCGAGGACTACGAAACCTCGAAGAACGTAGAGCCCATCATCATTTCGAGCGGGTACAGATCTCCAGAGGTGAACAGGTGCGTGGGTGGGGCTCATTCGAGCAATCACTTGACGGGATGTGCTGTGGATATCAGATGTGTGGGCGTGGAGCAGGCGATCAGGTATGCCGCTATATTGCTCGATACAGCTGATGATTGGAAGCAGGACTTTGACGAGCTGCTGATAGAGCGGAATCGCAAAGGACGCTACTGGGTGCACTTCGCCGTGAGGCCGCCATCAGTTGGGAACCGCCGCAAGACATTGTTCATCTATCAATAAAAGTTATCCCCTGCCACACTGGCAGGGGATCATGTGTTATTAGAACTTGAACTTATAACTGACACCGATGAGGTGGCGGTTGGGTTCTAGGTCGTCATCGTCGTTGCGGACGTACTGGTAGCGGTAGAAGGCGCCGAGGGTGTGCTGCTTGGAGAGCTTCCAGTCGAGGCCAGCGGTGTAACGGATCTTCTGCAGGCTCCAGGCATTGAACAGTTCGGCGTTGATATAAGGCGTGACGTCGAGGCCCTTCTTGTCGTACTCCACCTGTAGACGGCTGCGGAGCACGCTCTTGCCCTTGCCGTTGTAGGTCTTCGGCTTGCCGTCGTAGTCGTTGTTGAGGTAGCTCCAGCGCTCGTCGACGGTGTACTGTGGGCGCCAGGTGTACTGCCAGCGTTCGCGCAGCGAGAAGCGGAAGTCGCCGAAGAGTTTCTTGTCGAAGGTGAGCGAGAGGTTGAAGCGGTGGCGCGTGCCCCAGTACTTGGCGCACTTCTTGGGATCACCGGCATCGGCATCGCCGTCGAGCACCTCGTCGTCGAGTTCATCGAAATAGGTGATGCGCTCGTTGTTGTCGAAGAGCAGCGAGTAGCCGGCGGAGGCCTTGAGCCACTTGGCGACCTTCCAGTCGAGGCCGAGGCCGACGCTCCAGCGGTCGACGGTCTTCGTGTTGTCGCGGGTGCGCATCTCGCCCTCAAGGCCGAGGCTCCACGACTTGGAGAGTTTCTTCTGGGCCTCGAGAGTGAAGTCGAGGCCGAAGTCGTCGCTCTGAGCTGCGGCGGCTAAAGGCATGAGGGCCATCAGGAAAAAGGGCAGAAGGCTTTTCCGGATTCCCATCGCCTTGCAATCGGATAGTTTCATCTTCATTTAGTTTCTTTGTGTTTAGAATTCCTTGAGTTGTTCTTTCGACAGTTTCAGGGCCTCGGCGACATCGCCGTCGGAACGCTTGCCACGATAGCGGATCTTTACCATCGCCATATCGCGGATGAAGTCGATGGCTCCCACCTCGACCTGGACGATCTCCAGTCCGAGGCGCTTCTCAAGGTCGGCGATGAGCTCCTGCTTGCGCTCGGGCACGATGAGCTCCATCTTGTCGTACTGGACAATCTTCGAGGGCAGCACCTTCAGTCGCCACTCGCAGAGCCACACGGCCACGAAGAAGATGGCGTTGGTAATGCCGAGCTCGATCATGGGGACACCCTCGGAGATGGCATTGACCAGCGAGAGGGCGATGATGACGAAGAGGTAGGTCATCTCGCGGACGGGCATCGCATCGGTGCGGTAGCGCATGATGGAGAAGATGCCGAAGAGTCCGATACCGATACCCAGCGACGTCTTGCCCTTCATCTCCTCGAGCACGAAGATCATGAAGAAGACGATGAAGAAGATGGCGATGGAGATGAGCATGAACGTGAAGTAGAAGTCACGGCGCTTGCTCTTGGGGTAATACAACCGGTCGATGATGAGTCCCACGACCACGATGTTAATCAGCAGTCGGACAAGCATCGACGAGAATGAGGGGGAAAAAAGGGAATCTAACATAATCTATATTTTTTATCCTATTATTTTTTCGATGTCGTGCATCTTGGGCTTGATGCGGTTGCGGTGAAGGGCCTCGTTGGTGAAGGCCGAACCGATGCAGTATTTAGAGAAGCCGTGAGGCTTGATGCGCAGGTCGCGGAGCATGCGCAGGATGGGTGACGGCACATTGCCGTCGCGCTTCAGCTCGATGATGACGGCCCCGTCCATGAAACGGTAGCTGTCGGTGACGATGTTATGGAAGCGCAGGTTGGTGTCGATGGTGAGCCGCTCGGTCTTGCCCTTGTTCACCAGCGTGATGCGGTCGAAGCGGTTCTCGAGCTGCTCCGTCATCAGCGCAGGGTCGTAGCGCAGCCAGGTGTGCAGGAAATCCTGATACTTTGAGCTTTGGACATTGAACGCGGCACAATCCTCGGGATTGAAGTCGGGGAGTTCGAAGCGCTTCTTCTTCGTGCGACCGCGGTTGTTCTTCGTCTTCACCTCGAGGAAGTTCAGGCCAGAGTCCACATAGCTGCGGACGCGGAGCTTCTGACGGTTCATGTGGCCAGCCTCGTGACGACGGTACATGACGCAGTCGTCGGTATCGAAGTAGACGGTATAGTAAGGTGCGATGCGCACACCGTCGATATCCTGCACGTAGTAGTCGCCGCAGGCCATTTCCAGCAGCCGCATCAGCGTGGGCACGTTGGTGACGAACTTCGTGTCGGTGCGATTCAACAATTTCACACCAGTCATCTCGTCGAGTGTGATGGGGGCATATTGCCTCAATAGTTCTTCCATTTCCGTTACTTTGATTTTCGATGCAAAGGTAACGCTATTGGGGGATTCCTGCAAATTCATTCAACGAAACGCTATGATTCTTCAACGAATGGTCAACTCAATGGGGCAATGGTCGCTACCCAGGATGTCGGAATGGATCTTCGCATCGTCGAGACGCTCGCGCAGACGGTCGGAGATGACGAAATAGTCGATGCGCCAGCCCACATTCTTCTGACGAGCCTGGAAACGGTAGGACCACCACGAATATTTCACCTCCTCGGGATATTTGTAGCGGAAGGTGTCGGTGAAGCCGCTGGCCAGCAGATTGCTGAACTGCTTGCGCTCCTCGTCGGTAAATCCGGCATTCATGTGGTTCGTCTTGGGATTCTTGAGGTCTATCTCCTCATGGGCCACATTCAGGTCGCCGCAGAGGATGACGGGCTTCTGCTGGTCGAGGCGCACGAGATACTCACGGAAGGCATCCTCCCACGACATCCGGTAGTCGAGGCGCTTGAGACCGTCCTGAGAGTTAGGCGTGTAGCAGCAGACGAGGAAGAAATCCGGCATCTCGAGGGTGACGACGCGCCCTTCGTGGTCGTGCTCTTCGATGCCGATGCCATAGGTCACGCCAAGGGACTGATGACGCGTGAAGATGGCCGTACCTGAGTAGCCTTTCTTCTCGGCATAGTTCCAATAGCTCTCATAACCCTCGAACTGGAGGTCGAGCTGACCAGCCTGCATCTTCGTCTCCTGCAGACAGAAAAAATCGGCGTCCAACTGACGGAACACCTCACTGAATCCCTTGCCTTCGCAGGCACGAAGGCCGTTCACATTCCAACTGACAAATCTCATCGTTAATCTAATTTGGGCACAAAGGTACAAATATTTTTGGTTCTTAGCGCTTAATTCCACCTTTTTTTATATCTTTGCAGCGAAATTGTGCATTGTGCATTGTGAATTATGCATTAACAAAGATGCTCAGGACACTTACCAGACAAATCAAGGAATACCGGACGGCCTCCATCCTCACCCCCGTGTGGACGGCGATGGAGGTGGTGATGGACGTGCTGATACCCTACGTGACGGCCTCGCTCATCGACAAGGGACTGAATGCGGGCAGCATGGAGAACGTGTGGTTCTACGGAGCCGTCATGCTGGGTATGGCCTTCCTCTCGCTGGCCTTCGGCATCCTCGCAGGGCGCAGCGTGGCATACGCCTCATCGGGCTTTGCCGCCAACCTGCGCAAGGCCATGTATCGGAATATACAGCGCTTTGCCTTCAGCGACATCGACAAGTATTCCACATCAGGACTGGTGACGAGGATGACGACTGACGTAAACAACCTGCAGAACGCCTATCAGCAGATTCTGCGCATCACCGTGCGGGCACCATTCCGGCTGATTCTCTCCATCGTGATGTGTCTAGTCATCGACGCCCGTCTCAGCCTCATCTTCATCGTGGCGATGATCATCCTCGGATGCTCGCTCTATCAGATCATCTCGCGGGTGGCCAAATTGTTCCAACAGGTTTTCGAGCGTTACGACGAGGTGAACCAGAGTGTGCAGGAGAACATCCACGCCATACGGGTAGTGAAGGCTTTTGTGAGGGAGGACTATGAGAACCAGAAGTTCTCAAAGGCCGCTGAGGGGCTATATAAATTATATGTACGTGCAGAGAGCCTCATGGCCCTTAACCATCCCATCATGAACATCGTGGTCTATGGTTGCATCATCGCCCTGTCGTGGTGGGGAGCGCACTTCATCGTCTCTGGCACGCTGACCACAGGTGAGCTGACGTCACTCTTCACCTACGTCATGTCAATCTTACAGTCGCTGATGATGCTCTCGATGATCTTCGTCATGCTGACGCAGAGTGCCGCCAGCGCCAAGCGTGTCTGTGAAGTGATTGAAGAAGAGCCAGACATCGTGAATCCGGAGAAGCCTATCTATGAGATTCCCAATGGCAGCGTCCAATTCCAGGGAGTCCGTTTTGATTATAAGTCTAAGGAAGATTTTAATTCTAAGGAATATAGGAATATAGGAACAATCGACACAAGTGTCGATAAAGAAATTCCTAAATTCCCAGATTCCTTAGACAAAAAACACAAGCGCAGCGCGCTTTATAATGTCTCCTTCGAGATAGAAAGTGGCGAGACCATCGGCGTCATCGGCGGCACAGGCTCAGGAAAATCCACCCTCGTCAGCCTTATCTCGCGCCTTTACGATGTGGCTCAGGGAGAAGTGCTCGTTGGTGGACGGAATGTGAAATGTTACGACCTCAAGGCACTGCGCTCGGCTGTGAGCGTGGTGCTGCAGAGCAATATCCTCTTCTCGGGCTCCATCCTCGACAACCTGCGCTGGGGACATCCGCAGGCCACACAGGCAGACTGCGAGCGCGCCTGTCGTCTGGCTTGTGCCGATGAGTTTATTGAGCAGATGCCCGAGGGCTACAACACCCACATCGAGCAGGGAGGCACAAACGTCAGCGGAGGACAGAAGCAACGACTCTGCATCGCACGTGCTCTGTTAAAGGAGCCCAAGATCCTCATCCTTGACGATTCTACCTCGGCCTGTGACACTGCTACTGACGCGAAGATACAACGGGCCTTCCGCGAAGAACTGCCAGAGATGACCAAGATCATCATCGCCCAGCGCATCTCGAGTGTTAGGCATTGCGACCGTATCCTCGTAATGGACAACGGTGTCGTGACAGGCTTCGACACCCACGAGCAGCTTCTGAAGACCAACGAACTCTATCAGGAGATCTGCGCCATACAGGAGGCAGACTGCGGCGATTTCGATGCGCCAAACAAGAAGGAGAAAGGAGGTGCCGCATGAGACAACCCAGCTTCGACAGAGGCCCTCGTGGCCCGCACGCCCAGAACCAGGGAGGCATCCAGAAGATTGATGCCCAGCAACGTGCCGTCATCTGGCGACTGACGAAATACGTGCTCAGCGACTATAAGTTCAGCATCATCACCGTACTCGTATGTATCGCCGTCACCTCCGTCACCACCCTCGCCTCTACCCTCTTCACACGTACCCTTATCGATGACTATATCGTGCCGCTGACACAGATGGCCAATCCGGATTACACGTCGCTCTGGGAGACGCTCATCAAACTGGGAATCATCCTGCTCGTGGGCGTCGTGTGTTCCTACACCTACAATCGTCTGATGATTAACGTCTCACAGGGTACGATGCTCCGTCTGCGCCAGCGTATCTTCGAACGGATGGAGCGACTGCCAATCAGATACTTCGACCAGCACTCCCACGGTGAGATGATGTCTGTCTACACCAACGACGTCGACTCGCTACGCCAGATGATCAGTACGAGCATCTCCCAGGTGTTCAACTCCGTCATCACCATCGGAGTCACCTTCGCCTCGATGGTCGTGCTCAGCGTGCCCCTCACCATCGTCAGCATCGTGATGGCCGCCGTCATGATGGTCACCACCACCTGGCTCGGCAAGCGCAGCCGCAAGTATTTCCGTACCCAGCAGGAGAGCCTCGCACGCGTCAATGGCTTCATCGAGGAGATGATGACGGGCCAGAAAGTCATCAAGGTGTTCTGTCACGAGGAGCAGGCAATAGAGGAGTTTGAGCGCATCAACGAACAGTTGCGTGCCTCAGCCTGCGAGGCTAATAGGATTGCGAATATCGTCATGCCTGTCAACGGCAACCTCTCCAATCTCGGCTATGTGCTCATCGCCGTCGCAGGTGCCACACTCGCTCTCGGACAATTATCCATTTTCAATTATCCATTGTCCATTAGTCTGGGTACTATCGTGGCCTTCCTAACACTCAACAAGAGTTTCACACAGCCCATCACCCACGTTTCGCAGCAGATCAACTCCGTGCTCAATGCCACCGTCGGCGCTGAGCGTGTGTTCCGACTCATGGACGCAGAGCCTGAGGTAGACAAGGGAACTATAGAACTCAATAATCCCAAGGGCGATGTCGATTTTACCGATGTAGACTTCGGCTACACACCAGCCAAGCAGGTGCTCTTCGATATAGACATCAACACCAACCCAGGCCAGAAGATTGCCTTCGTAGGAGGTACAGGCGCTGGCAAGACCACCATCATCAACCTCATTAACCGCTTCTACGAGATTCAGAAAGGAAAGATCCTCTACGACGGCATTCCGCTGACAGACATTCGCAAGGAGTCGCTCCGCAAGTCGATGAGCATCGTACTTCAGGAAACACATCTCTTCACAGGCACCGTCATCGACAATATCCGTTACGGTAAGCTCGACGCCACAGACGACGACTGTATCCGTGCCGCTCGTCTGGTGGGTGCCGATGACTTCATCCGACGTCTGGGCAACGGCTATCAGACCGTCCTCAACGGTGACGGTGGTAACCTCTCTCAGGGTGAGCGACAACTCATCGCCATTGCCCGAGCTGCTGTCTCTGATCCTCCTGTACTCATCCTCGACGAGGCAACATCCTCCATCGACACTCGTACGGAAAGGCTCGTTCAACGAGGCATGGACACGCTGATGCAGGGTCGCACCACCTTTGTCATCGCCCACCGTCTCAGCACGATTCGCAATGCAGATCTCATCATCGTCCTCGACCACGGACGCATCATCGAACAGGGCACCCACGACGAGCTCTTGGCTCTCAAAGGCAAGTACTACCAGCTCTATACCGGCAACGAACTGACAGCATAAAACGATGAGAGAGATGAATGTCAAAAGTTAAAAAATAACAAGGCACAACAAAATGTTCAATGTTTAATGTTCAATGTTCAATGTTTTTTGTACCTTTGCATCCGCTTTCCACAAGCTCTGGTCCCGTAGCTTAGCTGAATAGAGCGTCAGATTCCGGTTCTGAAGGTCTTGGGTTTGAATCCCAACGGGATCACACACCGAAAATATCGAGAAACTCCCATAAATAAAGGGTTTCTCGATGTTTC
>JAEEGK010023436.1_pt1 | contig 12874 bp, 8 predicted proteins | sample 8958771 | NCBI WGS metagenome assembly JAEEGK01 (sample SAMN16246547, study PRJNA631951) | gut metagenome | biome: gut microbiome; feature: rumen; material: SC-attached | host: Bos | place: Iran: Karaj | collected 2018-10 | reverse complement strand
TAAGCTGCAGTAGTGATAATGTTGAAGCTTTCTGTCAGGGAAAACCTGGTGATAGTGGTCCGTGTTCCAACGGTTGGTTCACGTTCTCTTGTATACCTCCGTCGGATTTGACTCCTATGGAAGGATGTTCCGCTGAAATGCAGTATCAATGTAGTGGTGAGGTTGGCTCTCCTGATTTTCACTTGAACTGTCTGTAGTGGTGTCTAATCGCATAGATAATTGAACAGTATGAAAAAACTTACCCTTATACTTGCACTTGCGCAGGCGGCGGTATTATATGCTGCGGAATCTACCCGTTACAAGGACCGCATGTTCGAAGTTGAAAAAACTTCGGATGTGGTTTTTGCGACGAATGTTCCGCAGTTGAAAACACTGCATCAGTTGTCAAAAACGTTAAAGCTGTACGCAAAACGGGACGTTTATTTTTACGCCAATGAAACTGAAACGGAACCTGTAGATTTAAAGATGGATATCTACACTCCGAAAGGCGATGTCGCAAAAAAACGTGCTGCCGTTATTGTTGCTCACGGCGGAGCCATGATTAGTGGGGCAAAGGACACTACAACCCAAAAGTCTGTCGCCTATTGCGATTCGTTGGCTGCTCGTGGGTTCGTTGCCGCTTCTATCGATTACCGCTTAGGCGTTACCGTGACGGGAGATTTTTCTTTAAAGGTGTTTCTCAAAAAAGGCACTAATCAAAAATTGACCGTCGATAGCGCAAATTATGCTCGTGCTGTTTATCGCGGAGTGCAAGACCTCAATGCCGCTGTCCGCTACATGCGTAAAAATGCTGATAAATACGGCATCGATCCGAAGAGGATTTATCTGCTCGGAAACAGTTCCGGCGCGATTCTTTCGATCGAGAACATTTACGCAAACAGCAAGGACGACTTCCCAAGTTATATGGAATACAAAGGCGTTCCGAGTCTTGGCTGCTTGAACGATTTTGGCGAACAAGATGTTGATGCCCATGCCAATGGCGGCGTGCTCTTGTGGGGTGCCATTCATGACCCGAAGGTTATCAAGCACAACAGGACTCCGGTTTTCCTTGTTCATGGAGGCAAAGATCAGACTGTTCTGTTCAAGACGGGCCGCCCGTTGCAATCTTATTCGGTGACGGATGCTCTACCTGAAGCTTTTGCGGAAAGGTTGTCAATTAATATCGAAACTCCGACACTTTATGGTAGCTATGTCATTGATTCTGCATTGACTGTCAATAACGGTAAGAGAGCTAGACCTGCGACTTATTTTGTTGAAAATGCAATGCATGAATTTTACAACAAAGAAGATTATACAGAAGAAGTCCAAACTAGAGCTTTTAATTTCTTGTATAAACTTGCTACTGAAAATAAGATTGTCTATACCACTGCTGCAATCACTATAAGCGAAGATGACAATGGAAAGTATCATGCTGTTGTTGACGGGGATTATGATGGAACCGATTCCGTCAAGGTTAGCGAGAACTTCGATGTGGAAGATGTCGTTTTTGATAGGAAATTTAACCTGTCTGGCTTATCTACCGTCACGTTGCCTTTCAGCGTGGACTCTATCAATGTTCATGGAGCAAAGCAGTTCTTGAGGTTTGTTGGCGTGAAACCCAATGCTGCAGGTGTAAATGAAGTTTGGATAGAACGTGTTTGGTGCGATCTTCCGGCTCTTCTTGAGGATATTGATGATGATATGGGGTTGAGTGCCGACCAAAAAGAGAAAATGGCAACCAATGTTACGAAAATGTGCAATTCTATACCCAACAAGCTATTTGCCTATACTCCGTATATTGTACAATTGAAGGATAATTCACTTTCGTTTAGCAATGCGGTGCGGATCGAAAAGACGAAAGCCTCGGCTGATACTGTCGTTGGCAACTGGATTTTCCGCGGGACGCTTGCTGCGAAGGTTTGGTACGAAGGCCACCCTGAATTAGGCTATGCTTACGGCTATTCTGCTACAGAATACGACCAGATCAAAGTCGGTAAATTTGCAAAAGCTGGTAAAAATGCTTCTGTTGGCTTGCTCCGCAGCTATCTGCTTTACAGCCAAAAAGCGGCGGCGGTCTTGGGTTTGTCAAAAATTCTTGATAATATCTCGTCTGAAAATCTCCCGACGAATATGGATGTCGTGATTGTCGATAATGACGGATATGGTCATGAGTCTAGGACTGTTATCGGGCGGTTCAATACACGTACCGGCGAGTTCAAGGCGTTGCGCTCTGTGGACCGCTCTTATGACCTCAAGGGTCGCGTCGTAGGTAATGAATCCCGTAATGCGAAAGGCGCGTACTATGGGAAAAAGAGTAATTAGAGAGGGGCGTGTTTAAAAAGGAATGAGACTATGATAAACGGAAATGAACAAGAAAAGAAAAAGGAATATGTCGCCCCTGCGATGGTGGTGCATATTATAAACCAACAAGTGAATCTCTTGGGAAGTAGTAGCGAAATTCCTGTTGAAACATGCGAAGGCTGCACGTTCCAGTAATTAGAATAAATACTGGAAGTTGATTTATTCATCATACCTCGACTCTAGCGTCCTTCGTCATCCTCGACCTGAGAGCCGAAGGGGATTGGGGAGGGAATCCGCGCATTTCTCTTTCTTATCGCTGATGCTTCAAGTCTTTTTTACGCTTGAATTGCCATACTCCATGGTATAATAATTGTTTTTTTCTCAAAAAAAACTTATTTATAGGGGAAAGGAGCGTTGCGGTTATGAAACGATTCGCGTACCTGCTATTTATAGTTTTTCTTTTTTCGGGAATTTCTTTCGCGAAGTTTGTCGCGGTTCTCGAAACGATGTCTGACGGCAATGATCAGCTGTCTCTTACGGAACGCCAGTTCCTTACGAATATGCTTCGTGAACAGGCTGTGCGGGAACTCCCTGCCGAACTGAACTTTACCATCATGACTCGCGAGAACATCATGATGATGCTCCCTCCGGGCAAGGCTATCGAAGATTGCGAAGGAAGTTGCCTTGCCGAGACGGGCAAGAATATCGCCGCCGACTACGTGGCACAGGCGCGAGTGGGCAAGGTGGGGGACAATCTCTCCATCAGTGCCGAAATTTATGAGACGGCTGGCAGCAAGTTGCTCGCTAGTTTCAACGGTCTTGGTGCTGATGTGAACGCCTTGATGAACGTTATCCAAGAAAAGGGACCTGAATTTTTCAGAAAGGCTCGTGGTGGAACAACGGGCATTGTGCGGACGGGAATGGACGGACTTGAAAACCAGTCCTTTGTCGTTCAAGTTTCAACGAATCCGCAGGGGGCGGCGCTGAGTGTTGATGGACGACCTGTTCCGAGCTGCACTTCGACTCCGTGTCAGATTCTTGTGGAAGCGGGCGAACACCGCATTGTGGCGGTCCTCGAACATCACGAAGATGCCGAAGGCGTTTTTAAAGTGAATCAGAATGGACAGACGGTATCGCTAGACCTCGTGCCTCGCTACGGGACTGTTCAGCTGGATTTGGATTTCCCGTTGGGCGGAACTTATGATGAACTGGAAATAAAGGTCGATGGTAAGCTTGTCAAGGGTTCGGACAAAGTGCTGATGGATCCGGGTACTCATGCTGTTTCTATAGGCCATCGCTGCTATAGCCCAATCTCGTTCCAGGTCGGAATGGTTAAAGATAAAATAGAAACGTTTAAAGAGTCTTTTAAACCGCTGAATACAGGGCTTTCGCTCACGGCGCATTCTGCTTCGGGTGAATCCCGAACTTACAATTTGTTGGCGAATGGAACGATAGTTGGAAAAACTCCGTTTTCTGGCAGTATTCCCCTTTGTGCTAAGTTGTCTGTGGAAAGTATGAACGGTAATGAAGTGTATCCTGTTGATGTAGAGCTTGTTCAAGGACAGGTTGTTTCGTTTGATTTTGTGGAACCTGCTCCGAATGGCGGCGAAAATGTTGCTGTAGATAAGTTAAATGTCGATGTCTCGCAAACTGGCGAAAGCATCCCCGCGAATGTGGAACAGCCAGAAAAAAGTTCGCACTTGGGCTGGAAAATTACGTGTGGCATTGCGACTGTCTTGGGCTTCGGTGCTGCTCTGGCGGGTGAAATCGGGGCTAAGCATTTCGCTGGAAAAGAGCCGGATGGCAAAACGTCTTATAAAAACCGTCTAGAAACGATAGAAGGTTTTGAACGTCAGCGCCTTGCGGGATTTATTCTTGGTGCGGTTGGACTTGTCGGCTTCGGCCTCACATTTGCGTTCTAGGAGGGGTGTATGTTAGACGAAAGACGAAAGATGATAGACGATAGAAATGTTTTGGACGAAAGACGAAAGACGATAGACGATAGAAATGTTTTAGACGAAAGTCCAAAGACGGGAGACGTGAGGTTGTCATCCTGGAGCCGTAAGGCGATAGGATCCAGTGCAGGTCATTTTTCATTCTTCATTTTATCATTCTTCATTTTATCCGCTTGTACAGATTACTCCCAGCAGTTCGAGGATGATTACGCTTACGGACGTTCTGGTGGGGAGAGCGTAATTAATGGGTATTCTTTGTTGGATAAACGCGATAATATAAGTTATGCAGTTCGTAAAGTGGGAAATCTGCTGTGGATGATGGATGATCTCGCTCATGAATATTATTCCGATGAAAACTACAAAAGTACTTACTGTTATAAAGACAGATCCAGGGAATGCGATAAGACTGGAAGGCTTTATCCTGGAGAACATTTAGATTATGCTTGTCCACAGGGTTGGCGATTGCCGACAAAAGAAGAATGGATGTCTTTTTACAGTACTTCGGTGTTTAGAAATTATTCGACAGAAAGAACAAATCTGTTCAAGGGATATGTTAGTGGAGACCATTCATTGAATGAATTGGACTATAAGGCTTACTATTGGACGAGTGGAGATGCTCTTGCTGATGGATATAATCCATGCGTAAGTTTTGATTCGCATTTTGGTCCGCTTTCTACGGGGGAACTTTGCCACGAACAATGGAAACTTTCAGTGCGCTGCGTAACGGATGCTGGAAATTTTGTACAAACGGATGAGTATTCAAAATATGAAAAGTATGCGACCAAGCAAGCGAATATAGAGGTGAAGATAAAGCCGACTGCCTATCAGAATGAAGTAAAGTGCAATGATACGAATGGATGGAAAAATTGTGGAGATTTCTTTATTTTGGTGCAGAATAAAGAAAATGAGGATTTTGAAAATTTGCAACTGCGTTTTTATTTAGGTGCAGGTGAAGATCTGGAAACTCCTGTGAGCTATATCGCTCAGTCGTTTGATAGTTCTGGTCTTGTGGTATACCATTCGATGGTTACTTTTGAAAAGCAGAAGTCTGATGCTTCTGGAATATATTATTTGCCTATAGGTATTAATAAGCTCAGTGCTGGACAACGTTTTATCTTCCAAGTAAAGTGGCTCAATGATACATTTGCTAGTTTCCGCAATGGATGGTCTATTATCGCTCATACAGGTGCTGATGCTCCAGTGCAATTTGACGGAATTGACCTTACTGTGGCTCCATATTACACGAAATCTGAAATGTATGGGGCTTTTGAGGAATCGTGTTCGCTTTTGGGGGATTGTGATGAAAAATTCACTCTTGATCCCTACATTCCTGTTTATTCGGATGGCTGGCATATATCCGGTTATGGACCAGAAGACCTTTTATAGTAAACGATATTAATGTTTCCCGTTTGTTCTTTGTCACCCCGGCCATAGTACCCAGCTACATCCATAACGAAATTAAAATTTCTATGGATGTGCAAGTTACATCGGTGGCTGTTTCATCATAAAAGAACTGTAAACGGAACTAAAGTTCCGAGCCACACAGAGTGCCGGGGTCAGCCTTATTATGAGAATTTACTTTTGCCGTTTACTATAATTTTTGGATTTCGTCATCCTTTTACACCCTGCTATATGCAACGCATGCAACAAAATCGTCATCCGCTTGCTTTGAAATGAGCGTGTAGGGGTTCAATTTTTCTCTCTAATTTATATATTATGGAAAATGACAAAGCTGTTGTGATAATGTCATCCTGGAGCGTAATTGATTCGCGAAGCCTTTTTATGCCTTTAGCCCCGGATTTATTCCGGGGGATAGGATCCATACGGATTTTTTGTCGTTTTATAATAAATAAAAAATGGAGGAAACTATGAAATTGGATTGTTGCGGAGGTATTGAGAAAGCTTTGGGCGTTTTGCTCTTTGCTGCATCTTTCTTGATTGGTTGTACGAACGATGGTGAGAGTCTTGCGGCTCCTAGTTCCGAGACTCAAAGCGAACTCAGTTCAAGTAGTATTGCGGGCGATGCGGAGTCTAGTGGTTCATCTAAAGTCAGCGATGCTGGCGGAAAACAGAAAAGCGCTTCTAGAACAATTTACGGTTATGCGCAGAATGGCCCTTATGCGGACAGTTCTGTTGTGAAGTTGACCGTGTTGGATGAATCTACTTTGGAATCTACGGAGCAGGTTTTTACGGGCTTGGTGGGGGATGGCTATGGCGGTTACTCAATCCAGGTTGATTCCTTGAAATCGAATATAGCACAGATTTCGGTGTCGGGAAAATATCTCGAAGCGAGATCTGGGCGACTTTCTGAAAAAGAACTTACTTTATACGCGCTTTCGGATTTGAATGTCCATAATTCGATAAATGTCAATCTGTTTACGACTTTGGAATATGAACGCGTTCGTAAACTTGTCAAAAATAAGAAACTCTCATTTGCAGATGCCAAGAAACAGGCTCGGAATGAACTTCTAGACGCATTCCATGTCGCTGTTAAAGACGAAACTGGCAATAATGTAAATTTTGATGACCCTGAAATGTGGAATATTTACGGGATTCGCGATATAGAAAACCGTGATGAAGACAAAGTGTTGATGGGGCTTACGGCTATTTTTTCCGCATTTAATGAAAACTATGTTGAATCATTGATTAAAACTATTGCGGAAGATTTTGCGAAGGACGGCAAATGGGATGATGATTCAACTAGAATGAGGGTTGCAAATGTTGCTTACAACTTGAATGTGTCGATTTTGTCGGGCGATGTGATTATCCCTGCGGATATTGAATCCATTCGAATGTCTTTGGCGAAATGGAGAAGCGTGTATACGACTGGCTTTGATTTGAGCAATTTGTCGGGCGGAATCCTTCCCGATTTTGAAAGTGTAGTTGACGGCTTTTGGTTGGGCGAATATGGTCTTAGCAAGTGTGCTTACAGTATTTTGGGAACGGTCGCGAAAACTCCATTTGGTAGTTATTTTACTTGCAAGGAAGACACTAGAACTCATACGGGCATCCACTGGTTGTCTTCGTCTGTTTTAGAGATGAAGACTTATGGGATTAAATGTGATAGCACGGACTATTTTAAAACAGAGACAACAGATAGAACGCCTCGTCTGTACGTTTGCGAATTTGGAAAATGGCGCGAGGCTTTGGATGTCGAAGGGAAAGTAGGATTGTGTACAAGTGAAAAAGAAGGCTCACTCGAAGATACTGATTTGTTCGGCTATGTCTGCAAGTCGCAAAAGTGGGAAATCTTTACAGACACGCTTGAAGATAAACGCGATGGAAAGCGTTATGCGTACCGCAAGGCGGCTGGACTTTATTGGATGATTGGCAATTTGCAGGATACTACGTTTACGTGGGTGGAAGCTCAATGCCCCGAAGGTTGGAGGCTTCCGACGGGAAAAGAATGGAGTGATTTGTCGATACAACTTGCTGGGGTGACGGCTAATGGTTCTCAACTGAATCTTGTGTCTACATGGGCGTCCAATTCCTGGTGGAGTTCGACGGAAATGAACGATTCTCTTGCGTATTTTGCATATGTTGTGTATCAACCGGTGAGTTATGATGCTTCCTTGAGGTTTACGTTTACGTTTTCTACGAGGGAAAAGGAAAAGCGGGCAGCCGTCCGCTGCGTGAAGGAACCTTAATAGCCCTTTCTCGGCTTACTTTAAAAGCCCGGACGTCCAATGACTATTGACCAATAACCACTTTTTTACATATTTCTAGTAACAAATAACTAGAAACTAGTTACAAATTTTACTATATTCAATGCGCAAAAGAGGTACTATATGAAACTTTTGCCAGAAGCTTTGACGTTTGATGACGTCTTACTCGTTCCCGCTGAATCTTCTGTTTTGCCGTCCCAGACGGACGTGAGCACTCAGCTTGCTCCAAACATTAAGTTGAACATTCCTATAATCAGTGCCGCTATGGATACCGTTACGACGGCTCCGCTCGCCATTTCCTTGGCTTTGCAGGGTGGCCTCGGCATTATCCATAAGAATATGTCCATCGAAGACCAGGCCGAAGAAGTCCGCAAGGTCAAACGTTGGCAGTCCGGTATTGTGACGAATCCGGTGACGCTTGATGCGGACCAGCCGGTCTCTGCCGCTTTTGAACTCCGTGCTAAGAACAAGGTAAGCGGTTTCCCGATTTTGTCGAAGGGCAAGGTTGTGGGTATGCTTACGAGCCGTGACCTCCGCACGGTGAGCGATATGAACGTGAAGATTAGCACCATCATGACGAAGGATCCGGTGACGGCTTCTCCGAAGGTGAGCCTTGCGAAGGCTAAAGAAATTCTCGCCGAAAAGCGTATCGAAAAGCTCCCGCTCGTGGATGCTTCCGGTGCGTTGAAGGGCCTCATCACGATGACGGACATCTTGAAGCGCGAAAACAACCCGAACGCTAGCCTCGACAAGAATGGCCAGTTGCTCGTCGGCGCTGCTGTGAGCACGTCTGCAAATACGATGGACCGCGTGGCTGCCCTCGTGGAAGCTGGCGTTGATCTGTTGATTATCGATACCGCTCATGGCCACCACATCGGCGTTCGCAACATGGTGAAGACGGTTCGCAAGAAATATCCGAAGCTCACGATTTGTGCCGGTAACGTCTGCACGCCGGAAGCTGTCGAAGAACTCGCCAAGTGCGGTGCGAACATCGTCAAGGTAGGTATCGGTCCGGGTTCCATCTGCACGACTCGTATCGTGGCGGGTGTCGGTTATCCGCAGTTCTCCGCTGTCGTGGAATGCGGCAAGATGGCTCGCAAGGTCGGCGTGAAGATTATCGCTGACGGTGGTCTCAAGTTCTCTGGCGATATCGTCAAGGCTTTGGCTGCTGGCGGCCATGCTGTGATGGTGGGTTCGCTGTTTGCCGGTACTGAAGAAGCTCCGGGCGAAGTGATTCTCGCTGATGGTCGTAGCTACAAGAGCTACCGCGGCATGGGCTCTCTCGGCGCTATGCAGGCGGGTTCTGCTGACCGTTACTTCCAGGGCGGTGTCCAGGAACCGCGCAAGTTTGTTCCGGAAGGCATCGAAGGCCGCGTTCCGTACAAAGGACCGCTCCGCGACACCGTTTACCAGCTCATTGGCGGTATCCACTCTGCTATGGGTTATGCCGGTGCTGCAAACCTCGAAGAACTTTACAAGAAATCAACGTTTGTCCGCATTACGGGTGCTGGCCTCCGCGAATCTCATCCGCACGATGTGACCATCACGAAGGAAGCCCCGAACTACAGAACTGGGGACTAATCCGAATTGCGCCGGGCTTGCCTCGGCCGCGATTGTGTCATCCAGGTCCTTCGACAAGTTCAGGATAAACGAAATTGAAGAATCTCCATGAAACCCGGTGCGCAAAAAGCGTGCCGGATTTTTTATATTTTCAAATAAATTGATTGTCTTTTTAGAAATTGTATTTAGTAATTTAGATGTGACTATAAGGAGGATTTGTAATGAGATCTCTTGTTCTTTTTTCGGCTTTTGCTGCTGCATTTATTGTTGGCGGTTGTGGTGATGACGATAGTTCCTCTCCAGTGACTAAGAATGAAGTTTTTACCCATTGGGTGACATCGGCTACAGATCTTGAGGAATTTCCTTGCAACAAGATGCGCGAAGGTCGCGATGCAGTTGTTAGCCGTGATGAGGAAGAAATCTACACGTGTATGTTTGACCGTGTTGATTCTGTCTACATTTGGGCAGGCGAAAACGATACGCTTACTGCGAAAGGCCGGGAATTTGTTCGTGCGCAGTCGTCAAGCAGTCGTAAATCATCGAGCAGTTCTAAACGTGTGGAAAGTTCGTCCAGCAGTTCGTTCCGTTCTAGCTCATCTAGCAGTTTGTCTTCAAGTGTTTCAAGTTTTTCGGCAAAATCGAGTAGCAGTATCAGCTCTAGTTCCTCAAGTGTCAAGTCGTCAAGTTCTTACGAGCGATACAGCAAGATGGATGTTGTGCCGCTTTTGAAAGTAAAGGGCGAACAATTCAATCCGAATATAAATTACGGCACGCTGAAGGACACGCGCGACGGTCAGACGTACAGGACCGTCGTCGTCAATGGACAGACTTGGATGGCGGAAAACTTGAACTATGCGCTCCATAGTATAGGGGAATCGCTCTGCTTCAACGAAGATTCTACTAATTGCGATTTGTATGGTCGCTTATATAGCCGTGATGCGGCGTTCAGTTCCACGAAGTGTGTTTATAAGGGACGATGCGAACTGGGAAACGGGCATATTCGAGGCGTGTGTCCGTCCGGATGGCATATTCCGTCATACGCAGAAGCGGAATCGTTGAGGGATTTTGTTCAAAAGAAATCCACCGCACTGAGGTCTGCAAAAGGGTGGGGGGAGAGAATCGAGCCTGGAACCGATATCTACGGACTATCTTTCGTTGGTGCTGGATCTCTTTGGCCAAATAATGGTACCAGCTTTAAGTACATGAATATTTCCGAACATATATGGGTTTACGAACCTTCAACAAATAGTTCTTACCTTTCTATTGGATGGGAGAGTGACAAAGTTGCTGTCGATGGCTTTACCACCTTCCCGATACACATTTCTGTCCGCTGCATATCGGATAAGGCGCCTGCATCTTCTAGTTCCGCGAAAAGTTCTTCTTCAAGGATGAGCTCGTCAAGCGTTTCTTCGTCCAGCGCAAAATCATCGAACAGCTCACTCAGTTCTAGTTCGCAGAGTTCTTCGAGCTTTGATCCGGCAATTTATCAGCTCAAGGAAAGTTTCTTTAATTCCGAGAAAACTTATGGCGAATTGACGGACTCTCGTGATGGAAAAAAATACAGGACAATTACCGTCAATGGTCTCACTTGGATGGCAGAGAATTTGAATTTCGCTGGCAACGACGAATATCCCCTTCAAAAAGAAGGTTCATTTTGCTATGGTAATAAAGGAGAAAATTGTGAACTTTATGGGCGTCTGTATACTCGCGTTTCGGCGATGAATAATGAATCCTGTGTTTTTGGTGATAGCTGCAAAATGGGTAATGGTCCGATTCAGGGCGTTTGTCCTACCGGATGGCATATCCCGACATTCCAAGAAGGGAAAAAACTGTATGAGCCTGATTATGGTCTTAGTGCTGTTAATAAATTGATGTCGTCGAATGGCTGGAACGGAACGGGTGGCCGAAATAGCTACGGACTGTCGTTTGTTGGATCGGGAAATTGGTATAATGGTGATTTCAAGGGACTTGGTAACACTGCCTCTATATGGTTGTATACTCCATCTGATGCACAAGGTTACTTTATAATTAATGAAGAAAACAAAACTGTTACTGTAAATATCTATACAACTTTTGAACTCTACAATAGCGTTCGATGCGTGAAGAATTGATTAAAACTCCAATTGCACAGTTCTAAATAATAAACGCAGCCTAGTGATTGATGTATATTATTAGTGTGTTGTGGGCTCTTCGGCGAGGTTTTGAATATTATGAATTTGCGTAGGTCTGTTTTTAGCTTGATGGCGGCTGGTTTTGTAAACTTGCTTGCTCTTTCTATTACGGCGTGTGGTGATTCTGATAGTTTGCCAGCGGCTGTAGGTGTGGATTTATCTTCGAGTTCTTGTTTTGCGAATGTTTCTGAAAGTTCCGCTGCTTTGTCGAGTTCGTTGGTCGCGACGTCTAGTTCTGCAAAGGTTAGCTCAAGTTCCGAAACTGTCGTGAGCAGTTCCGCAAAAGCTGTATCGAGTTCAAGTTCCGCGGAGTCCTCTTCGGCGGCGTTGTCTTCGTCGGTGAATGTCGCGGAATCGTCTTCGGCGGGAGCGTTGAGCAGTTCTGCAAAATCCGAACCGGGTTCGTCGGATGATGGCGTTTGTACGAAATGCGATAGCTATACGGCGGCAGATCCGACGCTTGTCGAGAATGGCGGCAAAGGTTCCGTGACGACTTATGGGAGCGTTACGGCGAAAGAGACGAGTCTCGGTGGCGCCTGCAATTACGGACAGACGAATATCCAGTACTATGCTGCGATTCATGTGAATGTGTCACCTGGGGACGATAAAGGGCCATGGGATGGCGGCGCTGCTTGTGGCGGTTGCGTTCATGTAAAGGCGAAAACGCCGGATGGCTGGAAAGAAGTGACCGTGCGAATTACGGACCGCTGCCCGGATGCGAACTGCGGTGTGGATTTAGGCGGTGCGCCGGCAAGCGATATTATGGGGAATCTGGTGGGACGCTATTACGGCGAATGGGAATTCGTGAGCTGCGAAGGCGTTGAAGGTGTATGGGGCGATTCAACGTCTATTTGGGTAAAGGAAGGGGCCAGTAAATTCTGGAGCATTATTCAAGTGCGTAACCCGAAGGACATGGTGAAGAAAATCGTGATTCGCGGGGTGGACAGCGATGATGCTCATACGTTAGAGATGGTCGTCGGGACGGAAAACTTCTGGACGGTGCCGCAAGAAATTTTGCAGACCGAAAAGCAATATAGCGTCGTTGTGACGTACCGCAGCGGAACCGATGACGAATGGATGTTGAAAGGCTCGGAACTTGCAGTGCCCGAAGCGAACCTTTATTTGCACGAACATCGGAAGGAATAGATTCGCGTGATTCTCAACTTGTCATTCCCGGCTCCTGTCCTCGCTTGACGGGGATGACCGGGAATCTCCTGATGCAAAGACTGCGTAAGGGTTAAGT
>JAEEGK010023435.1_pt1 | contig 12876 bp, 11 predicted proteins | sample 8958771 | NCBI WGS metagenome assembly JAEEGK01 (sample SAMN16246547, study PRJNA631951) | gut metagenome | biome: gut microbiome; feature: rumen; material: SC-attached | host: Bos | place: Iran: Karaj | collected 2018-10 | reverse complement strand
TGGCATATGACTATGCCAAAGCCGGCTATGATATGGGCAAAAAGACCCTGTTGGAATTGAACGAAAGCAAAACCCGCTACCACAAGGCTGAATCCGACATGCTGCAGGCTCGCTATGAATACCTTTATCGCTGCAAAATCATTGAATATTACAGAAATGCGGAATAAAAACGCATTTTTTTCAAAAGCCGCTTGCGGGAACAAAAAAATTCCGTACTTTTGCAGCCGCGTTTCACGAAAGAAACCATGCCGAAGTGGCGGAATCGGTAGACGCGTCGGTCTCAAAAACCGATGAGGTTACACTCGTGCCGGTTCGATCCCGGCCTTCGGTACGCAAAAAGTGACTCTCAAACGAGGGCCACTTTTCTTTTTGGATACCGTGTCGTTATCTGTTGATAATCAATTTCTTGTTGATTAGTTTCCCACCAATTACGTTGACGAAATAGTAATTCAATGTATTATACCTAATCTGTCTTACTAGCCTAGTTGTATCGTTTTCTGAAAAGACGGACAAGCCCTATCATCATTTTTTGATAGGTTTCGGCTTTCATCGGATGGTAATTGAAACTTTCAGCAGTCACAAAGGTTATATTGTTGTTTTGGCTGTCCACAATGACAATCCCACCATGGGTTACGTATTTGTATGGCATCCTATAATAGGTTCCCAAAGTCAGAAGGGCAATCGCCGCTCCCTTGCCGAATTCTTTGTCATAGTTGTCGTCCGTTCTGACGAACCCCTGACTATAGGCCAACAAACCGAAGCGTTCGTTTCGTGCTTCAAGAAGGGAATCGATGGTGGGCGGTATGGGAATATCCTTGACGCGGACTCTGCCATCAATGTATCTCATCATCAAGTAGATTTCATATTGAACCCTATTGTTGACGATACTGTCTTCAATGACAATTTTTCCAGTCACAGGAATCGTCTTGTCATTTGAAAGGGCGGTCTCAAACAGTCCTTGGGCGATTTCTGTAAGCGAGTCACTATAAGCTATCTTGTCGTTCTTTTCGATAATACCGACAAAGGTCAACGGCTCGAATTGCTGCACTTGTTGAATTTCGGAGTACTTTACTGATGACACATAGCCTCGGTTGGAGGTACATGAAACAAAGAAACCTCCTGTGAAAAACAAAGCGAGGATGATTAGAAACGAATTTTTCATAGGATGCCTTTATTTCAGCTTCAGGTAGTTCGTCACATTGCTCTCAATACGTTTCAAAAGGTCTTCCGAATCCGCAGCCTTCTCGAATTTGTGTCCTGTGACCTTTTCGTAGAGTTCGATGTAGCGTTCCGAGACGCTGTTCACATATTCGGGTGTCATTTCGGGTACTTGCTGGCCTTCCTTGCCTTGGAAGCCGTTGGCCATCAGCCACTCGCGGACGAATTCCTTTGAGAGCTGCACCTGCGGTTCGCCCTTGGCGAAGCGTTCCTCGTATTGGTCGGCGATAAAGTAACGCGACGAGTCGGGCGTGTGGATTTCATCCATCAGCACAATCTGATCGCCAATCTTGCCGAACTCATATTTCGTGTCGACGAGAATCAAGCCCTGTTTGGCTGCGATTTCTGTGCCACGTTGGAAGAGTTTTCTCGTAATGCCCTCAATCTGTTCGTAATCCTTCTCGCTGATGAGGCCTCGGGCAATGATTTCCTCACGTGAAATATCCTCATCGTGGCCTTCCTCGGCCTTGGTGGTCGGGGTGATGATAGGCTCGGTGAAGCGTTGGTGTTCCTTCATGCCATCAGGAATATGTACGTCGCAGATGGTGTGCTGACCGCTCTTGTAGGTGCGCCACGAGCTGCCCGTGAGATAACCTCTAATAATCATCTCTATCGGGAAAGGCTTGCACAAGCGCCCCACCGTAACCATTGGGTCGGGGGTGGCAAGCTTCCAGTTGGGGACGATGTCGGCGGTGGCGTCGAGGAACATGGCGGCAATCTGGTTGAGTACCTGTCCTTTATAGGGGATGCCCTTGGGCAGGATGACATCGAAAGCCGAGATGCGGTCGGTAGCGACCATCACCATGTATTCGTCGTTGATGAAATAACAATCGCGGACCTTGCCGTGATAGACCTTGGTCTGGCCAGGGAATTGAAATTCGGTTTTTGTTAGAGCTTTCATATTTGTTGAGTTTTGTTGTTGTTTTTCAATTGGTGCATCCCTACGGGATGCGCTTGTTCTCATTTGTGTTGTTTTTACCGAACGTTGCATTCCTACGGGATGCGGGTGTTTTGCTGTTGTTTGTATTTGTTCTCTTTTGTGTTATTTTTACCGAGCGTCCATCCCTTCGGGATGCGTTTTGTCTTGTTTCTACTGAAAGGTGAATTCCGATGGGATGAATCTTTTCCCATAGGGAAAACCGCTAGGTAGAAAAAACGGTTATATATCCATATACATCCCATGGGGATGTGCCATGATGTCATTCGATTGGGTTAAAAATGTATCGTTTATCATATTCAATTCCAAATTCTTCCAAAAAATCAATGTATTCCTCTGTGAAGGTTCTTTTCCTATGGTGCTCTTCTTGGGTTTCAATATAATTGCATACATTAGGTATTTGGCTCTTGCTATAGGAAAAGCACCAAATCCTTCTTGCCATGAGAATTTACCTTTCACAAAGTGATTAGCGTTTATCCATGTTGACGAATCACGTTTCACCTCCTGCATAAGATGAGACAACGATTCTGTCGGACGAAATCCAAACAAGATATGCACATAATCGGCAACACCACCTATGGCAAGTACCTTATGACCGTTGTTCTGTATAATAGAAACGATGTACTGGTATAACCTATCTCTCCAGCTTTTGTCAATCAGACAGAGCCTGTTTTGAACTGCAAAGACGGTGTGTATGTGTATCTGTGTGTATGTGTTTGGCATCTTTTCTTCTTTTTTGGCGCATCCCTACGGGATGCAGGAGGATCTTGTGTTTTGTTTTTACCGAACGAACATCCCTACGGGATGCCTTGTAAATCATCAGCATTATTTTCTTCGTGATGCCGTTTGTATGCATTTATGATATCTGTCACGAGCTTATGCCGCACAACATCCTTGTCATCCAAATAGATAAACTCAATGCCGCGAACATCCTTCAACACCTCCATAGCCTGCGGCAGGCCCGAGGGCGTTTTGGGCGGCAGGTCGATTTGGGTGATGTCGCCAGTGACGATGAACTTGGCCGAGCGTCCCATGCGGGTGAGGAACATCTTCAGTTGGCTGCGGGTGGCGTTTTGTGCCTCGTCGAGGATGACGAAGGCATGGTCCAAAGTGCGGCCGCGCATGAAGGCCAAGGGCGCAATCTCAATGGTGTGGTCTTCAAGATAACTATCTAATTTTGAAGATGGTATCATATCTCGCAGAGCATCATAAAGCGGTTGCAGATAAGGGTCGAGTTTGTCTTTCAAGTCGCCGGGGAGAAAACCGAGGTGCTCATCGGCTTCAACGGCAGGACGGGTCAGGATGATTCTTCTTACTTGCTTGGTTTTCAACGCTCTCACGGCCAAAGCTACGGCTGTATAGGTCTTTCCCGTTCCAGCTGGACCAATGGCAAAGATCAGGTCTTTCTGTTCCGAAGCACTGACCATCCGCTTTTGGTTGGCGGTGATGGCCTTGATGGGAACGCCGCTGCGACCGAAGACGAGCACGTCGCTCTCCGACATCTTTCGTTGCAACTCGCTGTCGGTGCTGGCCATCATCACGTCTTCCACGGTTTGGGCGGTGAGTTTGCCGAAACGTTCCAGTTGTACCATCAGCGTCTCGTAGCGGTTGGTGAAATACTCAATCTCTTCGTCGTCGCCAATCACTTTCACGAAGTCGCCGCGCGCGATGATTTTCAGCTTTGGGAACATGCTTTTCACGAGTTCCAAATACTTGTCGTTGGGCCCGTGTAGTTCCTTGGGGTCAACGTTTTCTATTTGTATGATTTGTTCTGCCATGTCTGATTTGATTGACACGGGACTCGGGACTTCGGGACGCGGGATAGATCCTGTCCCGCAGTCTCGCGTCTCGCAGCCTCGTGTCTTTTTATGGTGCAAAGATAGTCTATTTTTCGATAAGCGATGGCCGCGGAATTTTTTTCAAAAAAACGATAACTTTTCGTGATAGTTTTCGCCGAAATGCATTACTTTTGCAATTTCAGAAAACGAAACAAATCAAAATGGCAATTATCACACTTACAAGCGATTGGGGACACTCCGACTACTATGCCGCCGCTGTTAAGGGTGTGATTTTGTCACAACTGCCCAATGTCACCATCGTCGACATCACTCATGAGATTGCTGCGTTCAACACCATCGATGCGGCCTTTGTGGTGAAGAATTGCTATCGCAACTTTCCTACTGGGACCATCCACATCATTGCTGTTGACACGATTGAGTCCGACGAGGTGCCGCATGTGGTGGTGAAGGCAGAGGGACAGTATTTCATCGGTGCCGACAATGGCGTGTTCCATCAGATTTTTGATACGTTTGAGGAAGCCGTCGAGATTAATGTCATGCAAGATTCCGACTCATTTAATTTCCCAGCCCGTGACCGTTTCGCCAAGGTGGCTGTGATGATTGCGCAGGGTGTGCCTTTGTCGGAGATTGGGCCGATGCGTGAGACCCTGCGTGGTGCCGAGTTCTGTGCCGTGTTGCGCGATGACTCCATCGAGGGTATCGTTATCCACATCGACTCGTACGGCAATCTCATCACCAACATTACCAAAGAGGAGTTTGAGCAGGTCCGCCGTGGCCGTGACTTCACTATCAACGTGAAAGGTCGTCTTTACACCATCAACAAGATTTCAGACAGCTATCTTGACGTGAGCGATACCACCGACCTAGTGGCCATTTTCGGATCACACGGCAACCTCGAAATCGCCATGCGCGAGGCTCCTATTGCTTCGCTGTGTGGCATTGAGTTCCGCTCCACCATCCGTGTTGATTTCCATGAGAAAAGTCGTCAGCCCGAACCTCCAAAGGATTCATTGTTCTGATTTCCAGATATTTCGTTGTACAATTTGGAATAGTTTCCAGAAAATCAGTCCAATCAAGACACCAATCAAGGCACCGCAAAGGATGTCGGAAGGGTAGTGGTAACCAATGTAGATGCGAGTGTAACTTGCGATGGCAGCCCATGCCAACAATATGATGGCAGGCCATGGACGGTATTTCCTCAAAGCAGGGATTAAGAATGTGGTCACGCCGAAAGTATTGGCCGCATGGGAAGAAACGAAACCATACCTGCCGCCCGCCAAGCCTTTTGGTAGGTTGATTAAATCTTGGAAATCAGTATTGTAACAAGGCCGTAACCGATGAAAAGCTGGTTTAAGGACATGGGCGGAAAGTTGGTCGGTGCATAGGATAACCAACCCAACGACAAGAAACACCCACCAGCAACGCTTTCCATATTGCCGCACAATCCAATAGATTATTAAAAAGTATAATGGTAGCCAAACCCACATCTCGGTCAACGTGGTCATCACTCCATCCAACCAACTGGTATTGAGTCCATTAAGGAAGAGAAAAAGACGGGTGTCGATGGTGAAAATACTGTTCATTTTTGGGTTTGTAGGAATGTGTGGATGATTAAAAATCTAGGTTGAACGACAGATAAAACGTTGGTTTTTTCGCGATTTGTCCGTCTTGTATTCCCCAAGCCATGTCGCCTCGAATGAAGTAACCGAACAGTGTGGTGCGTAATCCGAAGCCGACACCGCCCACAAAAGGTTCCTTCATCTCGGTTACTATGATATCCAGGTTTCCGTCGCTGAAATGCGTGTTGTAAAGCGAGTTGGACGGGGAATATGGATTCCAACCTGTCCACGCTGTACCGAAGTCGCCGAAAGCCACAATTTGGAAGTCACGGATGAACTTCATGTTGATGGGCTGGTTGGTGAAATAGCTGAATACGGGGAAACGAAGTTCGCTGTTGATGACAACAAAGTTGTTGCCGTTTCGGATGTTTTGTTGGAAGCCGCGCAGGTTAGTGGCAAGAGTCTGGTAAGCGTAGTTTTGCGTGTAGTCAACGGGTGTACCTTGATCGAAAGAGGCGAAAATCCAATTGTCGACACCTCCCATGTAGTACATCAGTTTTTCTTGCCCAAAAGAAGTACTGCCTGCGATACGATTGGCCCAGATGAAGTTGCGGCTGATACGGGTGTAGTTCCTATAATCGAATCCAGCCACGACCATGTTGGCAGTGTTTTTCGCGATACGCTGGTAATATTCGGCGAAAATTTTTCCCCTTGCACCAACCAAAAGGTTGGTCCCGATTTTCTTTGAGTTGTCGTATACCAGTTCTGCCCGTAATCCGCCCCAGTTCTCGAAAGTGTCTTTGTCGGCCAAACTATAGTCGTCGATGGCCAAATTGACTTTTTGGTCGTTGCGGTAAATAGCGGTGCCTCGCAGACTGAAGATTTCGCTGAAAGGATAGCTCAACGTGTAGAATCCTTCGTTGGTGTATGTGCGGTAGTAGTAGCTCGAATAATTGTCGGTCACATAGCGGTGTAAGGTGATCGACTTGTCCAAGCGTCGGCTGAAGTCGCTGAAACGCAACATGTATTCGTTGTTTGTGAGGGTGGTGTTGAGCTTTACGCCGAGGTCGATCCTATAGTCTTCCATAAGGTCTTTTATCGTGGTGCCGAGGAAGACGTTGAATCCTGAATTGAGATAAATGGGTGAAGTGCCTCCCGTGAAGGGCTGGTAACTGTAGTTCATGCTTGAGAAGTCAATCTGGCTCATCAATTGGTCGGCGAAGAGTTCCACATAGTAGTTGTTGGGTCGCTGTATGGTGTCCTTTTGCGGCGGCATGGGAGGAACAGCATCCTGTTGGACAACCATTGTCGAGTCTCCGCCGAATTGTCCGCCGACAGGTCGTTTCCGCCTTGAATAACGGTAACTGGCCTTAAAACGGTGTTTTGAAACAGGTACAACAACGGTATCTTTCTCCTTTTGTATCAACTCGTTATAGATCCGTTTTTGTGCGAAAGGGTTTAATTGGCTGATGTTTTCCTCTTTCCCCCGCAGGATGGACGACATGAAGAACTTTTCACCGTCACCGTCGGCCATAAGCAGAGCGGCTTTGTGGTCGCGGGGCTGGTAGGTGTAATCGATGATGTTGGCAGAATAGTCCGTAAGTTGCTCACGCTTACCAAAATAGCGATAATGCACGATGGTGTCGATGTAGCTGATGGCGCTGTCGAAACGGATTTGATATAGGTTGTAATAGCCGCTTGTATCGTTCAGGTAAATTAGGCTGCCATCTCTCAAGGGTTCGGGCAAGATACTGTTCGAAAAACGCTGCCGTGTCAGGTTCCGCAGAATTCCGCATTCCGCATTCCGCATTCCGCATTCCGCATTATAATTATAGGCGTAGAGGTCAAACTGCTTGTTTTGGAACCCGATTTCAGCATCGGTCTTTAGCGTATCGTTGTCGCGGTTCGAGCTGAACACGATTTGTCGGTCGTCGTAGGTAAATACGGGGTTGAGGTCAGTGTGCCAGTCATCGGTGATTTGTTCCAACGTGTTGGAAAACAGGTTGTAAACATAGATATCCGGCTTGCCCATCCGGGTGGCGGCGAGTACGATTTTTCGGCTTTTGTGGGCGTATGAAAACGAGCTTACCTTTTGGAAATCAAAAAGATAAATATTGGCTTTTTTGCCCGTGTTGATGTCCAAATTGTAGAGTTGGATTTTACCTTTTTCTTCGAGGATGAACGAAAGGATTTCGCTACTGGGATGCCAGGCCAAAAGAGGAAACGAGGTATCGATGTTCTCGTCGGAGCGGTAACCAGCGGTGAAAAGTTTTTGCTTTTTCCCCGTTTGCAGGTTCTCTAGCCAAAGTTGGATTTTGCCTTCATCGTTGCTGACGTAGGCAATATACTGTCCATTCGGACTGATGCTTGGTTGCGTGAAGGTGCGGTATTTCTTGTATTTCAACCGCATCACATCAGATGGCTTGTTGGTCAGAAGGGTTTCGTAGCGTGTTTTGTAGAAGTCATACCACTCTTTCAGCAATTCCTTGTATTCCTTACCTGTTACATAAAGCAGAGCTTTGCGGACATTGCGCGAATTCTCGGCTAAAGTGAGGATATCGTTGAAAGACTTGCTGCCATATTTCTCATCGATGAAGCTCCAAAATGAATAACCCGCAATCTGTGCGTCATCGTCGTGCAGATGGTTGATTTTTTTGTAATTGCCAGAACTGATGCCTCGTTGTAATCGGGCTTCTTTGTGGCTGTCCCAGTTGCCGGCGATATAGGCCACAAGGCCGTCTCGGAACCATTGTGGGATGTCGTAGCGGTATGAGCTGCGGATTTGAGAGCCGATGCTGGTGCCATTAATTACCTGACTGAAAAGCAGCCTTGTGATGCCCTCGCGAATTTGCGCCTCGAAGTGGGTATAGTCCCCGTCAAAGTAGAGGATTACTTTCGACCCGATGATTTTGGTGATGCCGCCCGTGTTGCCGTTCTCGTTTTCCTCAAGGCCGATGTTGCTTTGCTTGAAGTCGCCCTTGCTGTTGAACACGATGAACTGTATTTTCTTGCTGAAGCGGCTGTTGAGGCGTGTCTCGAGTTTCGGAATTTGGTCTTTGGCGTAGGCTTGTGCATAGCGGGCTAGATCGTTTCCGCCTTGGTAATAGTACACGTCAAAATTGTCGTTCATGTAATATGACCAGTGAAAGTCGCTCCACTGTACGCGGTTCTTCCCGAAAGGCATGTTCATGCCGTTGTAGAACTGCGCCTGTGCTACGGAAGCCATGAGTACGAGTAGCACTAAAAGCAATGCCCTTATGGTCTGTTTCGTATTTGGTTTCAAATAGTGCATGCTTCAGATTTTAATGCCGAATTTTGCCAATTTCTTTTGGATGCGGCGCATTTGTACCTCATGTTTGGTGGCCGGACGTTTGCGAAGCTCTAGTTCTTGCGATGCGTGGAAAACGGTTCCGTCGGGAACGATGGAGTTCGTCCCAGCATAGAATAACTCATAAACTGGAGTGCGATTGTATAACTTCTCTAATTGTGGAGCATGAATGTTTTCCCCTATAGGGAAATAGAAGTTACGGATAACTCCATATTTATCTTGATAGGTGGCGTGTACCCGCTCATCAGAAGAAAAGTACCAGTCGAAAAACTCAATTCTTTTCTTCAAAAAATCCTTTGCCCTCGTTGTGGCTGTTTCATAGTCAGCACTGAAACGGTTGCCGAGAAGAGCATGGTCATGGTCTGCCTCTTGGTGAAGATAAAGGAAAAGGCTATCAACGGAGTTCTCTGCAAGATAACTATGACAAGCGGGACTTATCTGGTTGATATATACTGTCTTGACAGCTTGCTGGAAATCGGCATGTTTACATAGATGGTACAATAATCCTCCAGAATGAGCCAGTCCAATCTGTCCTTTTTTCTCGTTGACGTAAAGTTCATTGATGATCATCAGGTTACGTTGCTGAAACCTTGGGTTGTCCAATGTTCTGTCATAATCCCAAGCGGGGCCGGCGTATATTTTCGGGTCTATTGAGTCTGTATCCTTATACATCATGAAACTTGCCCAACCTCCATCGTGATTGTATAGCAATTCATTGAGCAGATAATAGCGGGCAAAGGATTCAACGTCAATGTATTCCGAATAATGCTTGCCTGTTTCTGGATGGACTCCTTCGGGGGAGTGGATGGCTTTTTCCATCTCGTTGTAAAGACTTGCAATGTAATCCACTTCTTGTGGTGAAGCGTATTTGGGCGAGCGGATTTGGATGTTGTCGTCTGCATCGGAGACAAATCCGCTGATGCTTTTGCTATAAAACGAATTGGCTCCCGTATTGTCAAGCAGATAGCCTCCTGTGATGTCATCGGGGTTTCTGTCGAGCAAGACCCCTTTTCGAAGAATCACCTGCTTTTTTCTTCCGTAGCCATACCAAGCATATTCCTTGAGTGGCTTGGGATTGGCCAATTTGTTTAGGTCGTCAAGGTTTGTAATGTCAAGAGCGCGTTTGCCCACGTCTATTTTGTTGGTCATCTGGTATAGACCCTTATAGGAGCCGTTGATGTATAAGGTCAGATAGGCATAGTGCGAAGCAGGTATTCCAATGGCGCGGGCGAGGTCCAAACCGATGGCATTGCGGATGTGGCTCTCGTCGCAGGCGTTGGCCAGCAGTACAAAAGACCTGTTTTTTTCAAGTCCAAACAATGTATGCTTTTGGGGGAATTTTATGGTGTATGACTTTTTCTGCTCTTTGAGGGATGTATTTCCTCGGGTCTTGATATAGGTCAGGTCGCCCTCAAACAGGGTATCGTCGTCGGTGTCGATGAGTACTGCAAATGGTGACACTTTATTGTCGCGGTCTGCCAATATGGAATCCAACTGTATGGAAGTCATGGTAAGGTGCAACGAGGGTAATGCGGGAGAGTTTGGTTGCTCTTTCGTGTGGCAACCCGCGAATGTGAAAGCAAAAATGACTATGGCTATAGAAAGTATTCGTTTCGGCATCGTTGTTTTCGATTTCGGCGACAAAAATAGGGAAAATTGGGGAAATTGGTGTATTTTTGCCCCGAATTAATGTCCCGCGTCTCACCGGGTTTATGAGCTTGTCGAAGAAACCGCGTCGAATCTTGAAATCTTAAATCTTAACTTTGAAATGCTCAAACTTCATTCCTTTGTCTTCAATCCTTTTGCCGAGAACACGTATGTCGTTTACGACGACACCAAAGAATGCGTCATCATTGATCCAGGCTGCTCCGATGTAGCCGAGGAAAATGAACTTTTTGGCTTCATCGATAGTCACAGACTCAAGCCACTCATGGTCATCAACACCCATGGACACATCGACCATATCGTAGGCAATACCGCCGTGAAAAAACGCTATGCTATTCCAGTGGCGGCGCATCCTAACGTTAAGGACGATTTTAACCGCTCCAAGCAACAGTCGCAGTTCTTCGGAATGCCCTTCAACGGCGATTGCGAGCTGCCCGACCGACAATTGAGGGACGGCGAAATTGTAAAAGTGGGGGAGAGCACTTTGGAAGTTATCTGCACACCCGGTCACGCCGAGGGTAGCATCAGCCTCTATGCCGAGATGGAAGGCTGGGTCTTCACCGGCGATGCACTCTTCTGCCGCAGTATTGGCCGCACCGATTTCCCTGGTGGTAACTACGAAACACTGCGCCGAAGCATCAAGGAACGACTTTTCCACCTGCCTGACGACACGGAAGTTTATTCCGGTCATGGCGAAAGCACCACTATTTTCGACGAACAACGCTATAACATGTTCCTCTGATGAAACGGCTGTTTGGCATATTGGTATTCGTTTGCTTGGCAACTTCTGTTAAGTCGCAAGAGGATACACATATTATTGATAGCCTGCAAAATGTGTTGGCCACGCAGGAAGGTCGAGAAAAGGTACTGACCATGATAGAACTGACTTGGGAGTTTTACGAGATCTCTTACGACGACTGCCTCGATTGGGGCGAGAAGGCCATTAAGGAAGCCAATGTGTTGGGTTATAAGGATTTGGAAGCCAAAGCCAACTATGTCCTCGGCATACAATATGCCTATCATGCTGATTTGGATTTGGCAGAGGAATATCTTCAAAATTCTTATAATCAATTTGTTGCGCTCTCCGATACGAAAAACGCTTTCGAGGCGCTGTGGAATATTGCCACCTATGAACTCACATTGGGCAGCATCGACACAGCCTATATAATGTATGAAAGGGCTTTACCATTGGCTGAAAAGATGAACGATATATCGGCCTATGCTGATATTGTCTCTAATATGGGTTTGATTGAGTATAAAAGATGTCAGATGGAAGAATCATACCGGCTTTATGATAGAGCAAGACGTATGTACGAAACAATCGGCGACGAACGCAAGGTTTTGCGAATAAAAGACAACATGGCTGTAATTTGTACAGATTGGGGACATGCCGAAGAGGCACGACAACTATATTGGGAGGTCATCCCCAAATTGGAGCAGCTTGAGGAATATTATCATCTGTTGGCCGTCTGTAAGAACATGGGCGCGATTTATGAGAATGACCTTGTCAATTACGATTCTTCCATGTATTATTTTCAAAAGGCTCTTGACTATGCCGAAAAACCTATGAATCACAAGGAGACCCGACTGCTTGCTGACAATGAGAAGTCGGGGACGCTAGTGGCGATGGCCAATTTGATGTTGAAAAGGGGCGATGTTGAGGGAGCTATCGGAAAGTATGGCGAGGCTTTGGAATTGGCGAGGGGAAACGGTTATGTTTATGGACAGTTGGAATCCTATTTGGGTTTGGGGACGGTATATAGCCAATTGGGTCAGGCATCTAAATCAATGAGGTATATTGACTGTTTTTTCGAATTGGAGAACACCTCGGGCATTACGGCGATGCATCAAGCAGTGCGAAAGCCATTGGTCATGAACTATGCTAGATTGAGGTTGTATGATCAATTGGAAAAAGAATTTAATGGTTTTGAAGAGGAAATCAACGGTTTGGTTAGGGAAAATGCCGATGTGTATGTGCAAAACCAGGATTTGAGGCATGATGTTGAAAATCTGTTAGGTCAACATGAATTCCAAAATGAGCAAATCAAAACCCTCCAAACCCAATGCAATCATTACCGTTTGGCCTTCTTTGGCCTCTTGGCCATCATGCTTTTTGTCGTGGTTTTGCTCGTTGCCTATAAAATTGTTCGGAAAAATCGGATTAAAGTGTAAAACGTTGAAAATAAAACCCTACCTTTGCACGCAATTTTGAAATGCAAAGCATTCAACGTAGTTAATCTTAAATCTTTAAATCTAAAATATTAAATCACAATGATCGAAAAAATCACATCATCGCAACAAGCTATGGACCTGGAAGCCAAGTACGGTGCCCATAACTATCACCCGCTGCCGGTCGTCCTCGCCAAAGGT
>JAEEGK010023434.1_pt1 | contig 12877 bp, 4 predicted proteins | sample 8958771 | NCBI WGS metagenome assembly JAEEGK01 (sample SAMN16246547, study PRJNA631951) | gut metagenome | biome: gut microbiome; feature: rumen; material: SC-attached | host: Bos | place: Iran: Karaj | collected 2018-10 | reverse complement strand
CAGCTTGAAGCGGCTTTCGTAGTCCGTTGTCTTGGCCTCGAAGCTGTAGCTTGGGGTGGCTATCAGGTCGATGTCGGCACCGGTCAGGTTGGCAATCAGGTGCAGGTAGGCCATCTTCACGTTTTCGGGGTTGACTGTGATGGTGTAAGTGCCGTTCTCGGTGGCCTTGAAGTTCAAAGGCATCTCGCCTTGCTTGTCGCTGAAGGCAATGGCGTATTCCTCGCTGCCTTGCGGGATGTAGATGTTGGCGCTCTGTGTGCCGAAGTAGAACTTGCCTAACAGCGAACCCTCGTTGAAACTCACGATGGCGTTGTCAAGGGTTTTCGTTGAAGCACTACCACGGGTGGCCACTTGCTCGGTGAGGCCGATGTGCAGGTTGCCGTTGTTGTTATTGTTGGTTGCGTTCTGCTGTTGGACAGCGGTAAAGGTAACACTCCCGTTGGCGGTTTCCGATTGAACGATGACACCGGTGCAAGGCGCGATGGGTGTTGTGCCCGAAACAGGTGTGGCCACGATGATGGAGCCGGTTTCGTCCAAAGTATAGTACGACTTGTCGATGGTGGCATCAACGGTGAACGGGTTGCCCACAAGGTGGTAGCCTTGGCTTAAGTCGACCGTCATTGGACTTTCTTCGTTAAATGGAGCTGTGAAGACAAGTGTCTTAGGCTCCTTGCTGGCGTAGAGGTAGCCATGACCGTTCTCAAGGTTGAAATGATAATGGTCTCCTGTTTGCTTGTAGTTCTCCCACATCGTGTTGCTCGGGTTGAGGCGGTAAAGGTCGTAGTAGCTCTCGGTAGCGGCCACGAGACCGGAAACTTCCGTTGGCGCGATGCTTTCCGCCACGGGCGAGGCGATGAACACCCAGCCACCAAGGTTGTTGCCGTAGCCAGTGATTTCCTTACTGTAGCCTTCAGGGGTGCTGAAAAAGCCATGCTTGCTCCCTTCGGTGAAGCTGCCATTGCCGTCGCAGTTAAGGCCCTGCACCTGCCAAAAATAATTAGTCATAGGAGTAAGGTTGCTGACGGTGACGTTGCTTGCGGTAGTGGTTGTGCTCTGCGCATCAAAGATGCCGACATCGTCAATGAAGAGGAAGTCTGCAAGTCCAGGTTCATTGCAAATTGCAATGTAACCCAGACTTCCCTGATAATTTCTCAAATCCACTGTGATCTCTGTCCATTTATAGGGGGTCAAGGGGATGTCAGGATAAACCGAGATCGTAAAGTCGCTGATGACATTGCCTGTTGTGGAGATATGCACAATAACAGCATCATTATTAGTACCATCTATACCATCGACCATCATCCAGAATTTCAGAATACCGTCTAATGTCACTTGAGGTGTGATAAGCCAGCTATTAATAGTGCCGTATGCCATGGCGACCTTGGTTCCACTATGAGCTGGATATACTGTTTCCTCTAGAAATATATAATCGAATACTGTTTCGCTATTAACCACCTGCCAATCAGTATCATTTTCTCCTCCGTTTCGTGTAGAAGCCCAGCCTTCAGGCAATACACCACCCTCAAAACCCTCATAGAAGAGCACTTCACCATAGCTCACATTGTAGTTTTCTTGGGCACCCGTCCAGTTCAATTTAGCCGAGACTGCGGTAATGTCGGTGGCGTTCAGGTCGGTGGGGGTGGCGCAAGGCGAAGGCGTGGTGAAGGAAGCGATGGAAGACCAGTTGCTTTCACCGTCTATGCCGCAGTTGGCCTGTACTTGCCATTCGTATTTAGTTTCGGAAGCAAGATTCACGATGTCGTAGCTGTTGCCAACAGTGCTAACCCCAGAAGTGCTAGGCATCCATTGGCCTGCTTCAGCTGGCACATAGATACCGAAGTCGTCAAGCCATAAATGCCACATTTCATACGAATCATAATGGCGAATGGCGATGTAGCCATTGACACCGTTATAGCTGCTGAGGTCGACAAGTATTTCAGTATATTTCGTGGAATTGGCACCCCTTTTTTCGCCTATCATTTCAAAACTATCAATGTTTGTAGTACTAGTGGAAACATAAACTGCATAATTGTCATATTGATTACTGTATGCCGACCTAACCCAGAACTTCAGTGTTCCTTGCAGTTGAACTTGAGGAGTGATGAGCCAATCGTCAGGATTGAGAAAAATGGGATTTCCCTCACCATTTATACCACCTTCGGAGGTAGACAACATACATCCCTTTCCCGTGTGCGCGACAACCCCGTACTCGGTTTCATTCACCCAACAATATTCGTCGCCATCGCTGTCGACGATAGTCCAAGTGGAAGGCAGGCCATTTTCAAAGCCTTCGAAGAAGATCTCGTTCTCGCAAGCAGCTGTTCTGTATCGCACCTTGAAGTTATTGGCATCGCTTGTCCAGTTCAAAGTGGCGTTAGTGGACAATAGGTTGGTGACATTCAAATCGGTAGGAGACGGGCAATTGATAACAACCACCGTATAATCCTCGGCCTCACCGTAGCTGGTGGAAGATGTGCAAGGATCGATGGAAGTTCCCGAAGTGTTATATTCATACACCACTCTCATGCGATGGGTGCCAACAGCCGCATCGATAGGTATGGTCAAGTCAATATTAACAGTTGCGCTGGCGCCAATGGTGTTGGGATAGGCTCCCACTTTTTCGGAAGATTCAAAAACCAAATCGTCATCAAAGTCAATCCAAACGGCTGCTCTGTGATTGCCCGTACCAGCGCCGCTTGTCAGGGATAATGACACAGGCACTCCCGCTTCCAACGTGGTTGACAGATTGGTATAGTCGCCATAACCATTGGGTGAAATGCCCAATGTGGTATTGTTGATGCTTCCCAAAGTAATATTGGTGATGCAGTCAGAGTAGTTGCCGTAATAAGGCACACAGTAACCGATATACACAACGATGGGGCCAGCCCAAGTGCTGTAGTCTCCGCCGCCGCAGTTGGCACGCACCTTCATGCTGTGGGTACCGAAATCGAGGTTGGTGAAGGTATAGGAAGTGGTATTTGTAGTGATGATGTTTTGTTCGTCATCGTTGAGGCAGATTTCCCAACTGGTTTCATTGCCGCCCGCTGTCCAGGTGATGGTGGCATTATGGGCGAGAATGTTGCTCACGGCCAGGTTGGTGGGCTGCGGGCACGAAGGAGCTACACCAGGAGTATAGTCGATGGTGACTTTAGGAAGGAAAGTGACATAACTCAAATTGCCGTAGGGATTCTGGTGCAAAGCCGTGTTGGTAGTTTGGTTCACGCCAAGCCAATAGATGTTTCCAAAATCAGTTGCGTATGAGGTCTCATGGAAACCGATGAGCAGGTTGCCGCCTTGGTAAATGAAAGGATTAGAGGCGTCCAATGTGAACTCCCACTCTTGTCCGATCCAAACGAGGTTGCCGTCATAGACCTTGTACAAAGAGGTCCACTCGGCAAATGACGCGCTTTCAAAGACCGTGTAGGGAACTTCAGCCATATAAATCTCAAAAACAGCACCATCGAAGGTTTTAGTAACTGTGTTATCGGCGTAGAAAGTCAACTTGTCAAGGGTTCCCCATTGCAGGGAAGTAAGGCTGGCAGCGGGGATGATAAACTGGCTGCTGTTGCCCATGTCGCAATAGAAGCCATTGATAGGCACATTGTTATTTGTGTCCGTTCCTTCGTTCACGGTGATGCTGTTGGATTGGTTCTGTGCGTTGGCTGCCCAAGGCGCGAACAGCGCGACAAGCAGCAGGAAAAGTAGTGATTTCCTTTTCATATTTGTTTGAGGTTTAAGTTATTTGTTATGATTTCAAGATTCAAAGATTCAGGACTTATGGGGTTTCAGGGTTTTCAAGTCGAAGTAGAGCTAGCTCATATTTCAAACTTTTCGTTCCCATCCCTTCTGAACTTTGACGCTACAAAGTTACAAAAAATATGATTGGAACAAGAAGAAAAAAGGAATGTTTTTCAAATCTATTTTTGTGAAAAAAATGGAGCGGCCTGTGGAGCCTATGAACCGTAGGCACTACAGACCGCCCGCAACCGAGTCAGGAGGCAATCTTCATTCCCTATAGGGTAATCTCGATTACCTAATCACGATTTTCTGTGTCCTAACATTCTCGCCATTAATCAGGCGAATCATGTAAACCCCAGGCACAGCATTAATGTCCTTGCTGACGCTGCCGTTGATGTGCTCGCTGCACAAGACGCGGCCCGTGAGGTCGATGACTTGCAAGGTGGCTTGGCCTTCGTTGGCGATAATCCAGCTGCCGTTGCTGATGAAAGCGAAATGCTCATCATCGCTATCTTCGTCCCCGAAGACGGAACGGGCTACGAACACCAAACGGAAACGCGATGCATAATCCGTTGTTTTGGCATTGAAGGTATAGGTTGGCGTTGTCAGCAGGTCTATATCCGCACCGGTCATGTTGTCAATAAGGTGCAGATAGCCCATCTCCACCTGTTCTAGATTAGTGTTGATAATGTATTGTCCGTTTCGTGAGGCCTTGAAGTTGAGGTGGAGCTCGCCTTGTGACTCGTTGTGTACTACTGAATATTCCTTGTTGTCGCAGGTGATGCTAAGATGTGTGGCATCATTACGGAGCATCAGTTTACGCGTATGTTCACCTTCGCCGAAACGCACACGTGCCACATCGGCAAGTTGGCCTTCCTGTTTCACCGTGATATCCAACATGCCTTTGCTTTCATTAGGTTGAGGCTCGGTGGTGGTCATTTGGATATTGGCCACCATAGTGTTACCAGTATACGGATGCGCTATGGTTTGCTCAGGATCGTGTTCACCTACCACTACGAAGAATCCTTCGCAAGGCTTGATGGCAGATCCACCATTTTCGCTGGTGGCAAGCACAATGGCGTCGCCAGCGGCATTCACGCGGTAAAAGTCGCGGCCTGTAGTTAGATAAGTGTTACAGGTGTATGGGTTTCTGATAAGGTTCCAGCCTATAAATTCAGGTTCGGGTGTACTCACCGAGCGCATCACCATAATCGATTCATCGACTGATGTGGGAACAAATTTCTTGTTTTCCGTGGTGCTGATGTTGAGCATGGCGTCGTCGGCACGGGCATACAGGCAGGCCTCATTGAACAACAAGCCAAAAGTGTGAAAATTGTTGCCAAACCTCATGTTAAGCCATTCTAGTCCGTCGATCTGGCCCTGGCTAAACTCGTACAAGTCAATGCCATGGGTTTCAAAGTCGGCGTGACCGTTAACTAAATCCACCATGCCGCTTCTGACAGCCACCGTGGAGTCCATGTTTATAGGAGCACCGAGCAGATAGTAGCCTCCCGGGTTGGTGACATCACCGTAGCCAGTAATGAACTTCTGAATGGTGCCTTGCACCTCGTTGCTGTGCTTCAACTGTCCGCCATCGGCGATGGTAAGGGTATTGCCTTCTTCAATGAATACGCTGCCAGCATCGGCTACATATTCACTTGGAACCATGACGTTGGCCGCGATGACCACGTTGCTGCCAGCTGCGGGCACCGCGTTGTTGCTCCAGTTGGCAGCCACGTTCCAGTCCCCGTCGGCTGTGAATTTATTTATATTTATTACATTCCAACCGCTTGGGATGCCGCTTTTCCCGGAGGACCAGTTTGTCATATCGGGATCTTTCACGAAAGTGCCCGAGTTGGCCACACTCGAAAGCCAATTTTTCGTGCAATCGGATGCGGAAATATCGGTGGCAAGGCAAACTACATAGTTCAAGTTGGAGCAATTATAGAACATTCTCTGGTAGCAATAATCACTCAAAGTCGTAGCGGGGAGTGCTGGTGCCGTTGTCAAGGCAGTGCAGCCTCGAAACATCTCATAATAGCAGTAATCCGTCAAAGTCGTAGCGGGGAGCGCTGGTGCGGTTGTCAAGGCAGTGCAGCCATTAAACATACCATCATAGCAATGATTCGCCAAAGTGGTGGCAGGAAGCGCTGGTGCCGTTGTCAATCCTTTGCAGTCTTGAAACATTCCATAATAGCAGTTGTTTTTCAACGTCGTGGCGGGAAGTGCGGGGGCTGTTGTCAATCTGATGCAACCGTTGAACATGCCATGGTAACACCCGTTCTGTAGTTGGGTTGCAGGAAGTGCGGGTGCGGCCGTCAGATTCGTGCATCCGGAAAACATATTGTAATAGCAGTTTTCCGCCAAAGTCGTAGCGGGGAGTGTGGATGCCGTTGTCAGGTTGGTGCAACCCTGAAACATGCCGGAATAACACCTATCCTGTAATTGGGTTGCGGGAAGTTCGGGGGCTGCCGTCAGGTTCGTGCATCTGGAGAACATATTGTAATAGCAGTTGCTTGCTATGGTTGTGGCAGGCAAGGTGGGTGCTGTTGCAAGGCTGGTGCAACCAGCAAACATGTTGTAATAACAATACCCAGCCAACGTGGTGGCCGGCAGTGCGGGAGGTGTGGTGAGGGCAGCGCACTCATAGAACATCTCAAAATAGCAGCCCTCCTGCATCGTTGTGGCCGGCAGTACAGGTGCCCTCGTGATTCCCTGACAATTTGCAAACAATCCGCAATAGCAATAAGGTGTCAATGTGGTGGCGGGCATAAAAATATCATGGTAAGGATGGCTCAAGAGGGTGGTGTTGGGCTCACTGGTTTGGAAAAGACGATAGAAGGCACGGGATTGGGTCAGAGTAGTGTCGGTTTCAAAACCATACTGGTCGATTAGGCTCATCAAGTTGCCATAGACATAGCAGTTGTTGGAGCACGCGAAACGGAAGCCTGCTTGATTGGTTTCATCGTAGCAAGTCCCGTTGTTTCCACGGAAACGGATGACATCATCGGTGGAAAGGGCGATGGGAGTGTTCCATGCCACATTCGTCCATGCGCCTCCGTTCAAACGGTATTGGATGGGGTCGAGGTTTGCGCCATCATCCAATTTCACGGTAATCGTTCCTGCCTCCACTGCTTGGAATGTCAGCGGATTGATAAATGGATTGTGGTCTTCAACCGTCCAGCCGGCGGGGATGCCGCTGTCACCTGTTGGCCAATCCTCCATCTCGGGAGTTTTGATAAAGGTGCCTGTGGGAGCCACACCAGAGAGCCACCCGGTTGTGCAACCGGATGCTGAAATATCTGTGGCGAGGCATATCACATGGTTCAGATTAGTGCAGCCAGAAAACATACCATTATAACAAAATAAGGCTAATGAGGTGGCAGGCAATTCGGGAGCCGAGGTCAGGCTGGTGCATCCGGAAAACATAGATAGGTAACAAAATTCGGCTAATGAGGTGGCAGGCAATTCGGGAGCCGTGGTCAGGTTGGTACAGCCGGAAAACATTCCATTGTAACAAACGTTGGCTAATGAGGTGGCAGGCAATTCGGGAGCCGTGGTCAGGTTGGTACAGCCGGAAAACAATTCTTTGTAACAAAAGTTGGCTAATGAGGTGGCAGGCAATTCGGGAGCCGAGGTCAGGCTGGTGCAACCGGAAAACATCTCTTCGTAACATGCCTTGGATACTGAGGTGGCAGGCAACACCAGACGCTTGTCGGTGTGGTTCTTGATGTGCGTATTGCCGAAGAACATCCTGGAGCAGGCATTCTCTGGCAAGCTATTCGAATTGTTGAACAGCGCGCCTACGCTGCCATAGAGGTAGCAGTCGGCGGTGCAGGTGAAATGGGAATAATACACTTCGTCTATTGAATATGCAACGGAACTGGTGCTGCAAAACTGCAGCTTATCCCCAACTTGGAGGTTGATGCCTGTGCCGTAGGTATAGCTCAACCAGTCACCTGTTTCATTCATTCTGTATTGTACTCCACTATTGGGAGTGAAATCTCCTTTCTTTTCTAAGGTTACCGTTCCTGCCGCAATGGCTTCGAAGGTCAGTGGGGTGCTATATGTGTCGAAGAAATCTTCCACTGTCCAGCCGGTGGGGATGCCGCTGTCACCTGTTGGCCAATCCTCCATCTCGGGAGCTTTGAAAAAGGTGCCTGTGGAAGCCACACCAGAGAGCCACCCTTCTGTGCATTGCATTGCCGAAATATCCGTGGCGAGGCATGTCATATAGTTCAGGCTGGTGCAGCCGGAAAACATACTTTTATAACAATCATAGTCTAATGAGGTAGCGGGCAATGCGGGAGCCGTGGTCAGGCTGGTGCAGCCGGAAAACATACTTTTATAACAATCATAGACTAATGAGGTAGCAGGCAATGTGGGAGCCGTGGTCAGAGCCGTGCAGCCGGAAAACATTTCTCGGTAACACCCGGGGGCTAATGTGGCGGCAGGCAATTTGGGAGCCGTGGTCAGAGCGGTGCAGCCGGAAAACATTCCATTGTAACAAATGCTGGCTAATGAGGTGGCAGGCAATTCGGGAGCCGTGGTCAGGTTGGTACAGCCGTAAAACATCTCTTCGTAACAAGCATTGCCTAGTGAGGTGGCAGGCAAAACCAAACTCTTGCCGGTGCAGTTCTTGATGTGCGTATTGCCATAGAACATCTTAGAGCAGGCATTCCCTGGCAAGCTATTCGCATTGTTGAACAGTGCACCCACGCTGCCATACAGGTAGCAGTCGGCGGTGCAGGTGAAATGGGAATAATTGTTTCCATTCATTGAATAGGAATCCGTGCTGGTGCTGCGGAACTGCAGCTTTTGTCCAGCTTGGAGGCTGATGCCTGTGCCGTATGAATAGCTCGACCAGTCACCTGTTTCACCCAGTCTGTATTGTACCCAACTGTTGGGGGTGAAATCCCCCACCTTTTCTAATGCAACCGTTCCCGCCTCAATGGCTTCGAAGGTCAGCGGGATGTCGTTTTGTGCCTCGGCTCCCGCCATCAAGCCGAAGAGCACGAGCAAGGAAAGTATAATCTTTTTCATTGGTGTGTTATTTTATAAGTAAGTGTTCAGAATTAAATTACAGTTATACTTTAGACACGGGACACGGGACTTCGGGACACGGGACAAGCCAATGTCTCGCGTCTCGTGTCTCGCAGTCTCGCGTCAATATGTAAACTAAATATGCTCATCTGCCTATCACTGTATCACAATCTTCCCTCCGTTTGGAACAGCGTAATGATGTTCAAAATGACCTCCGAGGCCTTCATCATGCTTTCAAGGGGCACGTACTCCAGCTTGCCGTGGAAGTTGTGTCCGCCGGCGAAGATGTTGGGGCAGGGGAGACCCATGAAGGAGAGGTTGGCGCCGTCGGTGCCACCACGGATAGGCTGCACTTTCGGCTTGATGTTGGCCATCTCCATCGCCTTAATGGCACGCTCCACGATGAAGAAATGCGGCTCCACCTCTTGGCGCATGTTGTAGTATTGGTGCTTAAGCTCCAACTTCACCACGTCGCCGTATTTCTTGTTCAAAAACTCTGCAACTGAAGTGATTAGGGCTTTCTTTTCCTCGAACTTGGCGCGGTCGTGGTCGCGGATGATGTACGACATCGTGGTCTCTTCCACCGTGCCGTTGATGTCGGTGAGGTGGAAGAAGCCCTCGTAGCCCTGCGTGAAGCGCGGACGCTGCTCCACGGGCAACATTCCATTGAGTTCCATGGCAATCAGCATCGAGTTCACCATCTTGTCCTTGCCGTAGCCGGGGTGGATGTTGCTGCCTTGGATGTGGATTTTCGCGCCAGCGGCATTGAAGTTTTCATACTCCAGCTCGCCAATTTCGCCGCCGTCCATGGTGTAAGCATACTTGGCGCCGAATTTCTTCACATCAAATTTCACCACACCGCGCCCGATTTCCTCGTCCGGCGTGAAACCGATTTTGATTTCGCCGTGCTTGAAGTCGGGATGTTCCATCATATACTGGGCGGCATACATGATTTCGGCTACGCCCGCCTTGTCGTCGGCACCGAGCAGGGTCGTGCCGTCGGTGGTAATCATCGTTTGTCCCTTATATTGCTGCATTTCAGGAAATTCCGAAACGCGCAGGACGATGTTCTTTTCCTTGTTCAAAACGATGTCGCCACCATCATAATTCTCAATGATTTGCGGCTTGATGTCGGCACCCGAAGCGTCGGGCGAGGTATCCACATGCGCAATGAAACCGATAGCGGGGATGTCGCGGTCCACATTCGAAGGAATCGTGGCCATCACATAGCCGTATTCATCAAGCGTGGCTTCAATGCCCATAGCTTGCAATTCGCCGCGAAGCATCTGCAAGAGGTTCAACTGTTTAGCAGTGCTGGGCTGCGATTCGGAGTTTTCGTCGGAGGTTGTTTCCACTGAGACGTATCTCAGGAATTTGTCGATTATTTTTTCCATTTTCGTTCGGTTTAAATTTGGCACAAAAATAGAAAAAAATTTCATACAAAAAAACCGCGGCTGGATTGCTCCAAACCGCGGCACCATGAAAAAAACAACATTACTTTTCTTTCTTATTCAACGCTTTTCGGCGTGTTTTCTCGCTCTGTGGCGGTCTTTGGCCCACAAGCCATACACCTCGCTCACATTGCCTGCCGTGGTGAAAGCGTTGATTTCGTTCTTGCCAAGGTATTCCATCAATTTTGAGAATTCGTCGTTGGTGAGCAGGGACTCCAACTCAATCGACTTTTCATTGGTGTAGCCTCCGATGACTTCATAAAGCGTGCAGCCACGGTGAAGCTCGTCAATGATGTAATGACGAATTCGATCATAATCCTTCGAGACGATGCAAACGCGCTTTCGTTGGTTGAGGTTTGCAGTGAACATATTCACTACCAGACCGTTAATCCAAGTGGCGATGAGGCCGATGACAACCATTTGGAAGGGGTTGATGGCGAAAGCCGTGAGGCAGATGATGGCACCCGCCACGCTCACCGACTTGCCCATGTCGAAGTGCAAGTATTTGTTGACGATCTTGGCCAAAATGTCGAGGCCGCCCGTGGAAGCGTTGATGGAGAACATCAGCGTTTGGGCTGCGCTAAGGATAATCACGCAGCAGAGCAGGTCGAACCACGGATTGCCCATCACGGAATAGGCCGAACTGGGGTCGACACCCATATTAATAAGGTAGCTGTTCGGGGTGGCGAAGTTTTCCCAAGGGTAAATCCATTCGCACACCTTGGTCATGGGACCGAGAATCATGGCGCAATAGACCGTCTTGAGACCAAACTCCTTGCCGATGAGCAAATAGGCTAAAATCAACAAGATAGCGTTGATGATGGAAATCATCATAGACAGGCTGATATTGATACCCATGCCGTTGAAAATGTTGGTCAGCACGATGGACAAACCCGAAATGGAGCCGACAATCAGTTTGCTCGGGACGAGGAAATAATACACGCAAACGCCCGTCATGAACATGCCGAAAGTCATAATCAGCAGCTCAACCCAGAACTTTTTGCTCACCAAAGCCTGACCGATTTCGCTCATTATGTCGTTAAACTTACTCATAATATTTTGGTTTACAATTTTTTAATACAATTCTTTCATTCGAAATTTGCGGCTGCAAAGGTCGTAATTCTTTTTGAAATATGAAAACAATTCGAATAATAATTGTATTTTTGCTCCACTAAAGATCAAATCATGGAAACCTATCATATCAGAAAACAGATTCACCGTTTGCCCGGCAAGGTGATTCACACCGTCCCGCTGCCGCAGCCACAGTTGGTGGAAGGCCACGGCGCACGCAAAAAGATGGGCAAGATTTGCCAAAAATGCAGCTACAAAAATGTGCTGGTGGTCACAGACCAAACTTTGAGCAGCCTCGGCTATGAGCAAGCCATTACGCAAGCCTTGGAGGAGGCCGAAATCCATTATGCCATCTACAACGACATCAATTCCGAACCTACTATCGACCTCATTGAAGCGGGTCGCAAAATGGCCATTGAATGTCAGGCGGAATGTGTGATTGCCCTCGGAGGTGGTTCGGTGATGGATACCACCAAGATGATTGCTGCTGGAGCAAAGATGCCTCGCAGAAGCGTCAAGTCCTTGCTGATAAAGTTTTTGCCCGTTCCAGGTAAGACGTTGCCCATGATTTCGGTGCCTTCCACGGCTGGCACTGGAGCCGAAGTCACTGTGGGTGCCGTGGTACACAACAGCCAAGGGGTGAAGACTTCCACCGTATTGATTGGCCTCGACGTGACCCATGTGGTCCTCGACAGCGAACTGACCATCCATGCCCCGCAAACCGTGACTGCCGCCTGCGGCATGGATGCTCTCAGCCATGTCATTGAAGGTGCCGTCAGTGATGTCAAAGTCGACGAGGCGAACATGTATCTTTCCAAGGAGGGCGTGCGGCTCATTTTCGAGAATCTTCCTGTCGTGATTCGCGAACCGGAGAATATCGAAGCGCGTTTGAACATGTGTCGGGCTGCTTATTTTGGCGGCCACGCCATCAACACGCAGTTGGCGGGCTATGTCCACGCCTTTGCCCACAGCATCGGGGCCAAATATCATCTGCCGCACGGACAAGCCATCTCCTTGATGCTCATGCCTGTATTGGAGTTTCAGAAAAAAGTCTGCACGGAAAAGTACGCCATGTTGGCACGACATTGCCATTTTGCCCATCTCGACACCGACGACGAGCAGGCCGCCGAATTGTTCCTGCAAGCCGTCGCCCAACTGATGACGCAATGCGGCATGGACAAATTGGTCTCACCCGTCAAGACGGAAGACTATGCTGAGTTGATAAGCATGGTTGCCCAAGACTCCATCAATTATTCTGCGCCTATTACACTGAATAATAATGATATAGAACAAATCCTAAAAACCGTCACACCCAACCCATAACCCATCATCATGACTTATACCGAAAGCGAAATCAGCGAAATCGTGGCTGCGCAACGGAAGTTTTTCCGCACCGGCACGACCATACCCATAAAATGGAGAATCCAGCAACTCAAGAAACTGAAAGCCGCCGTGATTGCCCACGAGACCGAAATGGAAGATGCCCTCGCCAAAGACCTTGGACGGAGCCGTGTGGAGGCCTATCTCTGCGACATTGGCCCCATTATCGTGGAAATCAACGAGATGATTCGCGG
>JAEEGK010023433.1_pt1 | contig 12877 bp, 10 predicted proteins | sample 8958771 | NCBI WGS metagenome assembly JAEEGK01 (sample SAMN16246547, study PRJNA631951) | gut metagenome | biome: gut microbiome; feature: rumen; material: SC-attached | host: Bos | place: Iran: Karaj | collected 2018-10 | reverse complement strand
TCTAATTCCCTAATTTTATTTAATGAAATATTTGCATCAACAACTAAGGTTGATGGAGAAGATATTTCTAATTTAATATTAGATAAAATCAATAACATTGGATGTATTTGCTTATTCGTAACATTCTTAACTGAATTATCAAAGAGAAATGATGTTACAGTGCTATCAAGTAATGTTGATCCAAATAATAATGAATTAAGAACATATAAGATTACAAGAACTCTATTATTAGGTTCTGCATACCCATCATCAATCCAGGCTAAATATGGCCTAACTTATGATAAGATAAGGAGGGATTTAGATGAAAATTAATTTGCTTGGGAAGGGCTTATATAATTTATGTGAATTATCTAATACACTCTCTATTATAAAGTCCTGCAGCGCATGGCGCTCGGTGTCGGTCATTGTGGCAGCCTCGCTGGTGGTGCCCAACGCCACAATATAGTCTGCTCCGCCGTTGATTATATGGTTTATCAGCGACTCCAGCTTGCTGAAATCAATCGTCTCTTGTTTTCTGAATGGTGTTACCAGCGCAACGCCGGTTCCTATAAACGGATTTTTCATCTCTTCAATTTATCTCTATTGTTTTCTAATATTAATCATGTAGTTAAGTATGTTCGTCAGATAGCTCGACAGCTCGCATTCGCCGTGTCCGCGTATTATGAAGTCGTAGCTCTCCAACTCCAGCCCCGTGCGGGGTTGCTCTATGTTTTCGTATGCCACCCGCAGGCTCGACGAGGTGTTCAATGTGATGTACAACCCGAATGTGTCGCTGCTGGGTGTGGTGTCTATGAGCAGGTCGTAGTGATAGCTAGTGAACTGTTGTATGAAGTCGGGTTTCGGGAATCCGTACTTCCCCAGCAACTCTTCGGCATTGACGGGTAGCTCTATCTTGTGCACCTGTATGCCCCGTTGCGACATGTGGTGGGTAAACTGGCTCAGCGTTATCTGCTCGTCGTCACTCAGGCATTTGGCAATCACCCCGATGCTTTTTATCAGGTCCAGGTGTATTATGCGTTTCCTGTGCGGCTTTGCCGCCAGGTCATGCAACAGGTTGGCTTTCTGATTCTCTCTTATTTTCTCTACGGGGTTCACTTGTTCGTTTCCTTTGATGTTCTATTTATAATGATGAGTCGTGTTTAGTCACTTTCGTCTGCTCTGTTTCAGTGTCCAGTTTCAGCTTGAATGTCATGCGGTGTACCGGTGTGGGTCCATACTGCTTCAGTGCCGAATAGTGCAACGCTGTGGGGTATCCCTTGTTCCGGTCCCACCCATAGTGGGGGTATTCGCTGTGCAGTTGCTGCATATAGTCATCCCTGTATGTCTTGGCCAGTATCGATGCAGCTGCTATCGAAAGGTATTTTCCGTCGCCTTTCACTATGGTGTAGTAGGGGATAAGCCCCTCGTTATAGAATCGGTTGCCGTCTATCAATAGCAGTTCAGGCCTCACTTTCAGCTTCTCCACAGCCAAGTTCATTGCGTGCATCGATGCACGCAGTATGTTGGTCTGGTCTATCTCTTCGGCCGAGACCGACGCCACTGCCCAGTCCACCGCCTCTTGCTCTATCACCTTGCGCAGTTCATACCGTTGGTGTTCGCTCAGCTGCTTCGAGTCGTTCAACTGCTCGTTGTGATAGTCTTTGGGCAGTATCACGGCGGCGGCAAACACAGCCCCTGCCAGACATCCGCGTCCAGCTTCGTCGCAACCGCATTCGGTCAGGTCGGGTGTGTATTGCGATAGCAGCATAGTCTTTTCTTATATGAGGTTCCAAATCACAAAGGCCACAATCACCAGAACAAATATCAGATTCTGCCACCATTCGTCTCTCTTGGGGTCCACAAACAGCAACGTCGTGCACAGGGCGAAGGGTATGGCAAATGCCTGCGTGTGTACGGGGAATATATGGGTATAGAGCGTGAACAGTATACTTCCCACCGTGAACAACAATATTGCCGTGAGGTTCTTCTTGAAGTTGATGGTCTTGTTCTGCCCGTTGATTACCGTTGACCCAAACCCCACTACAAAGAGCAGCAGGAATATCAGGCTCCCAATCCAGTCTATCAGGCTTCCGCCCACCGACCAGTTGATGTCGGTCAGTCCATACAGTATTAGGTAGTTCCGGTAAAACAGCTCGTCCACCATATAGTAGTAGGTCTCCAACACGATGTACGGCGCCAGTATACCCAATATCAACATTGTCCAGTCACGCCATCCGTACAGACTGAAGTTGAACATGTTTGCTATCAGTGGCACCAGAAAAACCGCCATTGCCGGACAGAACAGCGTGGCACACGCTATGCTTGCCGATGCCCCGAATATCTTGTCCAGGTCCAGCGACAGCAGGGTGGTGGTCAGCATCAGTTGGCTCATGCCTATTATCAGGAACAGGCTGCCCAGCAACATGGGTGTCAGCGTCGGCCGCCCTATGCTCATTGCGATGATGTAGAACAGCAAAGGCATCAAACTGCTTTGTGTCATCATTTTGTGCCTGTACAACATGCTGTTCAGCAGCACCCCTTCCACTATCACCAGCACAAAGGCTATGATTGTGGAGGCCAAGGGCGACAGCAGTCCGGTTATCCAATAATACAGCTGCCCGCCTCCTTCGATGGGGGTGGGACGTGGGTGAATAAAGACTCCGATCCACATCAGGACTGCCACTATCAGAATGATGAATATCTGAAGCACTACGTTGGTTCGGAATATCCTCAGCATTGTTCTCTTTCTTGTTTCGTTTGTTAGTGGGTTTCCCCCAAGGGCACAGGCCGTTTGGGGGATTTACGGGTTCGGAATGGGGTTAGTGTACCAGTCGTGTGGCGCGGGCTCCGCATTTCACCACATAAACGCCGTGCGGCAGTTGGGCAATGTCGATGGTCCCTTCCATCACTATTTGTTTCTCCATCACCTTCACTCCGTTAATGGCGTATATGGCAACTGTCTCGGCGTCGTGACGGCCGGTCAACACCGTGATGCGGTCGTTGGCGGGGTTGGGATACACTTGCAGCGATTTGGCAAACCATTCTTCATCGGCTTCCTGTATATCCACATGTGCCAGCGATACGTTCACAGCCTTCAGTGCGTCAGCCTTGCCCCAGCCCCACTGGTCGCTGATGCTGTCGCGATCGTGCAGCGGGCCTGTCTTTGCGTCGTTTCGTGCGGTCTGGCACAGTATTTCACGCACTTGTGTAGGACTCAGGTTGGGGTTGGCTTCCAGCATCAGGGCCACAATTCCCGTAACGGCGGGACCCGACATCGAGGTGCCCGACATCTTGGCCCAGTAGTAGGTGCGTCCGGCAAAGGTGAACGAAAACACTGTTGTGTACGACTCTGTGGTATACGAATTGAGCGAGGAAACCACATTCACGCCCGGGGCTGAGATGTCGGGTTTTCTGCGTCCGTCAATCACAGGACCGTGACTTGAGAAGCTGGCTATCACACCCGGATCCCAATCCCCATTCGGAAGCCGCGAGTCGGCATTGTGGGCGGCCACAGTGATGCAGGCCTCTGCACACGCGGGCTCACCAATACCGCATGCGTCGTCTCCCGCGGTGTAGTGCGACCAGCTCTTGGCAAATGCAGCACCCATGTTGCCTGCACCGTTTTCCAGGTCGGCCACGTTCCAAGCGTGCACCGTACCTTCCTCGGCGGTAATGCCCAGGTGTATGTTGTAGTTTGAGTTCTTGTATACCGTCAGCAGCATGTGGGGACGCTGGTTGAATATGCAGGCATTCTCCACAAGCAGGTGGAATCTGATGGTGTCGCCGGTGGACGATACCAGTATGCTGTCCACATAGTAGCTGCCGCTACCTCCCCCAGCAGTAGCCATCAATGTGCTGTGCCAAGGTATGCACACCGAATCGTTTGAGTTCACCATTGCAAACGAGACGCTGAAAGGCTTGCCCGGTTCGCCCCAAAGCACTATGTCCTGTCCTATCTCGTGATAGTTGTAATAAGTGGCAATGGTGCGGAGGGTGTCGTGCTGTCCGGGAGTGAATGTTCTCGAAAGGTGGTATTTGTCGTCACCACAGTTGCCCCCGCTGGTCACAAACACTATTCCGCTGTCCTTCGAAAGGTTATTGATTGCCTGGCTCACCAGCGACGTGCCGTCAATGGGTCCCAAAGTATACATGCCCCAGCTGCTGTTTATCACCAGCCGCTTGCCTTCCTCTTTGGCCACATTCTTCATCCAGCTCACTGCGTCCAGCCAGTAGCTCTCGTCCAGCAGAAACGAGGCGAACAGCAAATTGGCGTTGGGTGCCTGTCCGCGGTATTCACCGTCTATGCCGCGTCCGGCTGCAATTCCGGCCACGTGGGTGCCGTGGGTGCCGTAGCCGTACAGCCCGAAGGTGTCGCATTGGGCTGCCACCAGCTCAGCACGGCTGTTGAACACGGTGCCGTAGTCAAACCCCTCTGGTGCAGGTCCCGACAGCTTGAACTGGTCCCAGGCCCTCAGCAGGCGGAAGTTGTCGCGTCCATTGTTGCTGTAGTTGGGGTGCTTATAGTCAAATCCCCAGTCGGTGATGCCTATCAGCACACCGTCGCCGGTATATGCCTGCGGCAGGTCTATACCGTTCTGCACACTGTCGGTGCGGGTGTCGCTGCGTGTACGGTTCATAGTGGGGAACACCTTGTTGGCTATGCTGTACTGCAAAATGTCGCCATTACGTTCCAGCACAGCCAGTCTGCTCATAGGCACAGACAAAGTAACGATGTTACCGGCCTTTGAGCCTACTTTTATGCCCTCTTTCTGCAGCGCTTTGCTGTCGAAGCGGTCGGTCACCTTGGCCAGTATTCTGACACTCTGGTCGGCCTCCTTGGCTTGGGCTTTCTGTAAAAGAACCATTTGCGTGGCGGCATCGCTCTTGCCGTTGCCCACCAGGTTCACTCGCTGTGCGTTGGCTTGAAAGGCTACCAACAAAGCCGTAAGGAATAGTATCTTGCGCATATTCAGTAGAATGGTTTATCGTTTATTGCTGCTTTGTTTCTTCTTGTGGAGGCACCACCTTGCCGTCCTTGTAGGTGTTGTGTGTGGCTTTCCCCTCAACGTCGTAGTAGGTGCCCTCACCCTCGTATTTGCCGTTGGCCCAGCCGCCTACATAACGGGCACCGGTCTCGAATACATATTCGCCTTGGCCGGACATCAGGCCCTTTTGCCATTGGCCTGTATAGGTGGCTCCGTTGGGCCACACCATCTTGCCTTGTCCCTCGGGCTGACCGTTGGCCAGTTCGCCTTCATACACAGCTCCTTTGGCATACGTGTATTTGCCTACTCCGGTTTGGGTTCCACCGTCGGTGAATTCGGCCGACAGCACATCGCCGTTGGCGTAATAGAAAATACCTTTACCCTTTATCTCGCCCTTTTCCCAGTTGCCTTCATATCGGCCACCGGCGGCATAGTTGTACACTCCTTCGCCTTGGCAACGGCCCTTCTCCCAGTTGCCGTCATAGCGGTCGCCGTTGGCATAACGCATGGTGCCATAGCCCGACGGACGGCCACGGCCGTCGAAAGTCCCCGTATAGACATTGCCGTTTTTATATTTCAGCTGGCGTACTTCTTGCCCCATGGCAAATTGACTGGCTACCAAAGCCGTAAGCAGGATAAAAAAAGTAATTTTATGTTTCATTGTATCTATTTATTTTTTTGCAAAGGTACGAAAAAAAACACAATCGCTTTTGTTTTTATAAAAAAAAAACTCCAACCCGTCCAAACGATGGTTTATAAACATGTTGTTCTATTTTGTATTTCAACATAGAAATGTCTTTTATCTAAACTACAACATCATATCCTCCACTCCCCATTTCCCTTCGGCTCCATTCCGGTTGCAAACGCCCACATTCCGCTTCCCTTTTTCTCCCCCTCATCCTTACCCCGCCGCTCTGTTTGCATTGTGCCCAACACCCATTCAAACTGTTCCATCAATAGGCGAAGGTTCGCTGTGGCTTCGCTGTAGGTTCGCTTCGGCCGGCCTCCGTTTCGCCCCTTCAACCGCCCCTAAACCGAACCTTCCCCGAATCATCAGCAAATCCACAACGAACAATCCACAGCCTGATAATATCCTCAATGCGAACCACATCCCACCAGTCACCAATCATCACCCGTTTCCTCGTCGCTCCCGCTCCCTTCCCCGTTCACCATGAACCAACGCCTTGCAAAAGACATGTTCACCCAGAAGGTTAAGAAGAACTTCTGATGAGGTGAAGAAGAGCTTAAAAGTTAGAGATGCGGGGTTGGATGCGGATTGGAGTGTGATGCTGCGAGGATAGGGAGGATTGCGGAATGGGGCGGTAATTCAGGCTGGGCAGTATGGGCGTTTTCTCGAAGGAACGATGGGAGAGAATTGCTCCGGGATTGAGCGTAAACCTAAAAAGAAAAATACTTCAATATAGCAAATCTATTGTTGTGGATTTATTTGTTACAATTCAATGTTTTATTTAAATTCATTTCAACTATATGTTTACTATGGTTTTTTGTGTTTTTCGTTATCGTTTGTATTATTGCTCATGGAGGGTTCTATATAGGCTTAATGGATGTCGCCTCCATTAGGGAAGGAGTTACATGATGTCTGAGCGTTACGGCACTGCGGCTTCGGATTGAACCGTGTTATTAGCTTGTTTGTTGGGACGAAAAAGACATATCTTTCATTGGTTCATCGTATCATTTTGTCGGTTAAATCAATAATTGTGTTTTATGGTGAGGAATGTGGTTTTTGTTTCCTATCTGTTCCGGTGATGATAAGATGTAGTAAACATAATGAAAATATAGACAGGACAAGCAATAGGCACCGATTGGCGGTAAAAGGGGGAAGGAAATGGGTTTTTGCTCCGAAAAATAATTTATTCACTAAATAAACCGTTGATTGATTGGAGTTTGTTGAGCAATCAACAATCATTTGCGAAAGCATTTAGAGATAAAAAACGATAATTAAATTAAAAAGTGTATCTTTGCAAACAAATTATAAAGTGTAATTTATTAATAAAAATATTACAACATGTCCAAAAATCAGATAGTTAACAAAGATGACCTCGTCGTCCGTTTTGCCGGTGATTCCGGTGACGGAATGCAGCTGAGCGGAACCCTGTTTTCCGATGCAGCCGCTTTGACGGGAAACGACATCGCCACTTTCCCTGACTATCCCGCAGAGATACGTGCTCCGCACAATACCATTGCCGGAGTATCGGGCTATCAAGTTCACGTGGGTTCTCACATCTACAGCTCGGGCGACAAGTGCGACATCCTCGTTGCCATGAATCCTGCCTCGTTCAAGTCGCAGTTGAAATGGGCAAAGAAGGGTGCAACGGTTATTGTTGATGCCGACACTTTCACTCCCGAGGCTTTGGAGAAGGCTGGTTATAAGGAAGACCCCTTCACCGAGGAGTTTGAACGCGCCTATACCATTGTCCATGCCCCTATCACTTCGTTCACCGAGCGCATAGGTAACGAGCAGGGTGTTGACAAGAAGACCGCCGACAAGAGCCGCAATATGTTCGCTCTCGGTATGATTTTCTTCCTGACCAACAAAACCCTTGAAAAGACCTTCGCATATCTGGAGCGCAAGTTTGCCAAGAAACCCGAAGTTGTAAAGCTGAACAAGGCCGTTCTGACCGAGGGTTATGAGTATGCCGATAAACTGGAGCTTATCCATTCCAAGATTATGGAAGTGGCACACGCCCAGATGCCCAAGGGCCGCTACCGTAACATTACCGGTAACGTGGCTACCGCATGGGGTCTGCTTGCCGCATCCGAACGCAGCGGCCGTCGTCTGTTCCTGGGTAGCTATCCTATCACCCCTGCTACTGACGTGATGGTTGAGCTCTCGAAGCACAAAGGCCTTGGTGCCCGTGTGTTCCAGGCTGAAGACGAGATAGCCGGTGTTTGCTCGGCTATCGGTGCCAGCTATGCCGGCGCATTGGCCTGCACCAGCACTTCCGGCCCCGGATTGAGCTTGAAGAGCGAGGCTTTGGGCTTGGCCGTGATGACCGAGTTGCCTCTGGTGGTTGTTGACGTTCAGCGTGGCGGTCCCTCCACTGGTCTGCCCACCAAGACTGAGCAGAGCGACCTGAACCAGGCTCTCTATGGCCGCAACGGCGAGGCTCCCCTTATTGTGGTGGCCGCTTCGAGCAGTGCCAACTGCTTCTACTGGGCTTACACCGCCGCCAAGCTGGCTTTGGAGCACATGACCCCCGTCATCCTGCTCACCGACGGCTATCTTGGCAACGGCTCGCAGCTGTTCCGTATACCTAAAGTGGCCGACCTGCCGAGCATCACTCCGCGTCTGGCCAAACCCAACGACCCGAACTACCGTCCTTTCCGCCGCGACCCCGAGACCTTTGCACGCGAATGGGCTCTGCCCGGAATGGAAGGCTTGCGCCACCGTGTGGGCGGTCTTGAGAAATGCCCCGACGGTCCGTTGAGCACTGACCCCGAGAACCACGCCCTGATGACCTACAACCGTCAGGAGAAGGTGAACCGTGTGGCCAACTACATCCCCGAGCAGGAGGTGACAGGCAATCCCGACGCCGACCTTTTGGTTGTGGGTTGGGGTGGCACCGCAGGTGCTATCACCTTGGCTGTGGAAGAGCTGAACAATGAAGGCAAGAAGGTTGCTTACACTCATTTCAACTATATTTGCCCGCTGCCTAAGAACACCGGAGATATTCTGCGCAAGTACAAAAAGATTGTGGTTTGCGAACTGAACAACGGTCAGTTTGCCGGCTATCTGCGCACCCAGTTCCCCGAGTGCCCCATGCAGCAGTACAACAAGATAATGGGTCTGCCCTTCGAGGTTGGCGAGCTCAAAGAATGTTTCACCAAAATATTAGGAGAATAAGTCATGGCAAAGAGACATTTTGTTCCCAAAGCGGGAGTTGAATATACAAAGGCTGATTTCACCAGCGACCAGATGGTTAAATGGTGCCCCGGATGCGGCGACCACGCCATCCTTTCCTCTCTGTTGAGCACGTTCCCCAAAACCGGCCACAAGAAGGAGAATATCTGCATGGTTTCCGGTATCGGATGCTCTTCCCGTATTCCTTATTATGTGGACACATACGGTTTCCACAGCATCCACGGCCGTGCCTGCGCTATAGCAACAGGTGTGAAACTGGCCAACCCCGAGCTGAGTGTTTGGGTGAACATGGGCGACGGTGACAGTATGGCAATCGGTGGTAACCACCTGATTCATGCTGTGCGCCGCAACCAGGATTTCAACATCACTATCTTCAATAACGAGATTTACGGCTTGACCAAGGGTCAGTACAGCCCCACCACCAAGTTCGGCCAGGTGACCAAGACCTCGCCTTTCGGCACTATCGACTATCCTTTCAATCCGGGAGAGTTGGTGATGGGTGCCCAAGGCACTTTCTTTGCCCGTTCGCTCGACTGTGTTCCCGCCCTCACCAGCCAGGTGATGGAGGCTGCCGCCAAGCATGACGGCACCAGCGTGGTGGAAGTGCTGCAGAACTGCATGATCTTTAACGACAAGACCCATGCAGCCATTACCGACCGTGCAGTGCGCGACGACCGCACCATCGTGCTCGAGAACGGCAAGCCTATGGTTTTCGGTAAGGAGAAAAACAAAGGTATCCGCTTCAACGGCCGTTGTCTGGAAGCTGTCACTATCGGCGAGAACGGCATCACTATCGATGATATTCTGGTACACCACGAGGACACCGAGGACACCGGCATCCACATGATGTTGGCCCGCATGAGCGGCAACCTGCCCGTGGCTCTGGGTGTTATCCGCAATGTCGACAAGCCCTCATATACTGAATTGTACGAGGACCAGATGGATGAGTGCAAAGCCAACTGCAAATACAAATGCGTTGACGACCTGCTCAACTCTGGCGACACTTGGGAAGTGTAAATCAGATGCTTGAATGCTGAATTTCGAATTTCGAAAGTATCGACACGGGCGAGATTCCTGATGTCGGCTTTCGAAATTCGAATTTCAATGTAAACGAATAACATATATTTTTCATCATTAAAACAAATAAAGAATAATGTCTCTTGACTCTCGTTTTGACCCCAGCATAGTTGAGGAGAAATGGTATTCCTACTGGGTAGAAAAGAAACTGTTCCATTCCGAACCCGACAACCGCAAGGCATACACTGTGGTTATTCCGCCGCCCAACGTGACGGGTGTGCTTCACATGGGCCACATGCTCAACAACACGATACAGGATGTATTGGTACGCCGTGCCCGGATGTTGGGGTTCAACGCCTGCTGGGTGCCCGGCACCGACCATGCTTCTATCGCCACCGAAGCCAAGGTGGTGAATATGCTGAAGGAACGGGGCATTGACAAGCGTGACTTGACCCGCGACGAGTTTATGAAATATGCGTGGGAGTGGAAAGAGGAACATGGAGGCATTATATTGAAACAGCTGCGCCGACTGGGTGCTTCGTGCGACTGGGACCGTACAGCCTTCACGATGGACGATATACGCTATGAGAGCGTTATCCGTGTGTTTGTGGACCTCTACAATAAAGGGCTTATCTATCGCGGCGTGCGCATGGTGAACTGGGATCCCAAAGCCCTCACCGCTGTGAGTGACGAGGAGGTGATCTACAAGGAGAGCCACGGCAAGCTATATTACCTGAGATATTATTTGTCGGACGGGTCTGACTTGTCCGACTTGTCTGAACAGTCCGGCATCAAGCAGGATGAGAAGGGACAGTATATAGTTGTGGCTACCACTCGCCCCGAGACTATCCTTGGCGATACCGCCGTTTGCGTGCATCCCGAAGACCCCCGCTATGCCGCATTGAAAGGCATGAGTGTGGTTGTTCCCGGCGTGGGACGCAGCGTGAAGATTATCATGGACGAGTATGTGGACCGCGAGTTCGGTACGGGTGCCTTGAAGATTACCCCCGCCCACGATATCAACGACTACAATCTGGGAATGAAATACGGTCTGGAGTCGATAGATATTTTCAACGACAACGGCACACTCAACGACAAGGGCATGCAATATGCCGGTATGGACCGCTTTGCCTGCCGCAAGGCGATAATGAAAGACCTTGAGGAAGCTGGTTTGGTGGAGAAGGTAGAGGACTATACCAACAAGGTGGGTCACTCGGAGCGTACCGACGCAGTGATAGAGCCGAAGCTGAGTGCCCAGTGGTTCCTGCGTATGACCGATTTGGCCAAGAAGGCCCTCGAGGTGGTTGAGGATGACACAATTCAGTTCCACCCCGCTAAATTTAAGAACACCTACCGCCACTGGCTGGAGAATATCAAGGACTGGTGCATCAGCCGCCAGCTGTGGTGGGGACACCGCATACCGGCCTACTACTATGAGGTGGACGGCAAGACAGAGGTGGTTGTGGCCACCAGCCGCGAGGAGGCTTTCCGCCTGGCTTGCGAGAAGCATCCCGGTGCTGTGGCAAATGCCGAGGCACTGCGTCAGGACGAGGACGCTTTGGACACTTGGTTCAGCAGCTGGCTGTGGCCTATCAGCCTGTTTGACGGTATCCGCTACCCCGATAATGAAGAGATAAAATATTACTATCCCACCGATACGCTTATCACCGCACCCGATATTATCTTTTTCTGGGTGGCACGCATGATTATGGCTGGCGAAGAGTTCCGCCACGAGGTGCCTTTCCATCATGTGTATTTCACGGGCATTGTGCGCGACAAGTTGGGACGCAAGATGTCGAAGAGCCTCGGCAACAGCCCCGACCCCATTGGGTTGATAGACAAATACGGTGCCGACGGCGTGCGTATGGGTATGCTGCTTACCGCCCCGGCGGGCAACGACATTCCTTTCGACGAGAGCATCTGCGAACAGGGACGCAACTTCTCGAACAAGATTTGGAACGCCCTGCGTTTAGTGAAAGGCTGGGAAGTGAGCGGCAGCTCCGACCAGTCGGACCAGTCCGACACTATTTACAACAACAATATCAGCGTCCAGTGGATGGAGATGCGCATGGCGCAGGTGCTGGAGGAGATAGAACACGACTTTGACGAGTTCCGCCTGAGCGAGGCCTTGATGAAGAGCTACAAACTGGTGTGGGACGATTTCTGCTCTTGGTATCTTGAGATGATTAAGCCCGCTTACGGCACTCCCATCGACCGTGAGACCTACGAGGCCACTCTTGGTATCTTCGACCGCCTGATGCGCATGCTGCACCCCTTTATGCCTTTTGTGACCGAAGAGATATGGCACGCTCTTGCCGAACGTCCCGAGGGTGCAAGTATTATGGTGCAGCACATGCCTCACAGCGTTTTCTACGACCAGCGTATGCTTGACGACTTCGAGATGACCCGCGAGATTATTGCCGGTGTGCGCAATCTGCGTAACAGCAAAGGTCTTTCGCCCAAGGAGGTGCTGGACCTCTATATTAAAGGCAGCTGCCCCGCGATGTTCAACGGCATCATCTGCAAACTCGGCAATGTGGGCAAGATAGAGAGTGTTTCGGACAAGGTGGAAGGTACGCTGAGTTTCATGGTGGGAACAACAGAGTGTTTCGTGCCCGTCAGCCTCAATATCGACAAGGAGGCCGAGTTGAAGAAACTGAACGACGAACTGAAATATGCCGAAGGTTTCTTGGCCTCGGTCATGAAGAAACTCGGCAACGAGAAGTTCGTAAACGGCGCTCCCGAGAAGGTTGTCGCCGTGGAGCGTCAGAAGAAAGCCGACGCCGAAAGCAAGATAGCCGCCCTCAAAGCCCAGATAGAGGCCTTGGGTTGATGCTGTCTCTTATGAATAAAGAGGGTTTGCCGATGGTTGGGCAAGCCCTCTTTCTGTTAACATGTCTTAACCTGAAAAAAGTTGACACTTTTGGGAACAATACCAAAAGTAAAAATGAGACAAAAGACACAGACACGACAAGTGTACAATGAAGAGCTCGGATGCTACGAGTGGAAAGAG
>JAEEGK010023431.1_pt1 | contig 12878 bp, 6 predicted proteins | sample 8958771 | NCBI WGS metagenome assembly JAEEGK01 (sample SAMN16246547, study PRJNA631951) | gut metagenome | biome: gut microbiome; feature: rumen; material: SC-attached | host: Bos | place: Iran: Karaj | collected 2018-10 | reverse complement strand
TTCATCATATGATTATAGAACTTGGTGTAGTTGTCCTTGTCTTCGGTTTTGCGAATGGCGATGGCGTCTTGCGGGTGGCGGTTCAGCATACCCGTAATCATCTGCGGAATGATGTAGCCCCATTCGTACTTTTCCTTGAGCGGCAAGAACAGTTCCTGGTAGGCGTCGAGCACCGGGCGAAGGTCGTACTTCGGATTCTTGAGGAAACCGAGCAAAAGTTCGGTAGTGCAGTTGCCAGCGCCACGGCCCATGCCAGACACGGAACCATCGAGGTAGTCCACGTGGTCAATGATAGCCTGAATCGTGTTGGAGAAGGCCAGCTGCTGGTTATTGTGACCATGGAAGCCGAACTTCTTGCCCTTCACGATACCGCGGTAGCGGGTAATTTCCTTATCGATGTCTTCCTGGTAGAAGGCGCCGAAGCTGTCCACGAGGTAAAGCACGTCGGCCTTGCATTCTTCGTTCACCTGGTGCAATGCTTCGTCCAGTTCCGGACCACGGTCACGGCTCACGGCCATGATGTTGAGGGTGGTTTCGTAGCCCATGTCGTGGAAGGCGTTCACCATTTCGATACCCTTGTCGATGTTCTTCACGTAGCTAGCCACGCGGAACATCTGGTACGGGCTTTCGCTGGCGGGCTTCACGGCGTCCATGTTCACGCGGCCTACGTCAGCCATCACAGCCATCTTAATCTTGGAATCGATACCGTCCTTGACTTTCCAGAGCAGGTCATCATCGCAGAACTTCCACGGGCCATATTCCTTGGGGTCAAAGAGATCCGGAGAGTTCTTGTAACCCATTTCCATGTAGTCCACACCGGCGGCAGACAGGAGGGTGTAAAGGCGACGCACAAATTCCAGAGAAAAGTCGTGCTTGTTCACAAGACCGCCATCACGGATGGTGCAGTCCAAAACCTTAATGCTTTCGTAGTACATAGTGACTATCCTTTAATTGTTTTCGCGAGCAAATGTAGCTCTATAAATTTGAAGAATCAATAGTCGCAATAAAAAGAGTTCAAAAAAGACTATTTTTAACGCAGTATTTGCGTCAATAAAGAATAGAGAGCCATAAATCCGTAAATTTCAACACACTAGAGCACGTTCCAACAGAGTAATCATCTTCTACAAAATGTAAGAAACGCCTCCTATTGCAATTTCGAACACAAATGAAACGGAACGCCGTTTTCCACCATTTTAAGATTTAACGCATTATCTGCGTAAAAAAAACATCCGGCAACCAGCAAAAAAACAAAACCAACAAAAGAAAACGGACGCTCCAACACGGAGCATCCGCCAAATGTTGAGAATGTTGTCACCAATAATTAGTGCCAATCGTAACAACCGACCCTGATTTTTCCTGTTTTAACAGTAAGCCTGATAGTAGAACCGTAGGCCAATTCGTTGGAACTGCTACCAAAAAGGGTGCTGTATTCGTAGTAACTACTGGAATTTGTGCCAGTAATTTCTCCGGAATTGGTGCTAGTCAACCAGGTACCAGTACCATAGCCAGATACGGTAACTCCAGTATCTTCGTCGTATTCGGAGTAGTAGGAATAAAACCAAACGCTGTTGTAGCCAATTTCAGAGCAAGCGTATGTCAGATCGTACGTTCCGACATCAAAAGTCAATCCCGAGGTGCTGTTCAAGGCGTTTCCGCAATTGGTGCCACAGGAGTAGCCACAAGACAGATCCATGGTGGTGGAGTCCTCGTTCATGACGGTAACCTTGGTGATGCCGGTGAAACTCTTGGAGGTGTAGGCGTTACCTTCGGCATCAGCGGAGTCTACTCCCGTCCAGGTGTAGTTGGCAATGGGGGCATAAGACTTGCACCCCGAAACCACCCAGGCAGTAGCATCCTTTGTGGAGGCATCTGTATTTTCGCGGCAGGAACAACCCGTGAGGGTGGAAGGACGAACCACTACGTCATACTGACATTGGACGCTGTCATTGCCATTGATGGAAATATAAGCTCGCCAGGTACCAACTCTGTCGTACACGCTTTTCACCGTTAAGCCATCTGTACCTTGAGCAACATAGGTTGCAATCTCAGCACCTTTCAGTTTCCATTCGTAGGTCGATGACGCAATGTCATCGATAGATGAAGAATCATAGGTATAGAGTTTCCATGTTGCCGTGTCACCTCGGTAAATCCATCTCGCATAACGGCAATTGTAAGCATCACAATCATAATAATAATTTAACGGACGACAATACCCCGTCACATTTCCGGTTCCCGGCGTGTATTCCACTGTGGAGGCGGAGCTGCCATTAATGATGATAACCGTAGCAGAAGATGAAGAACGGGAACTGGAGGACACGTAAACGGTGATGGGATCCATGGTGGTGCTGACCAACTCACCCTTGCCGTTATAATTATTCGTGATGTTGATATTCCCCTTGATGGTGCTAGTGTCTTTTCCGCAAACAAAGGTAACGGTGGTGTCGGTGGCGGAAGCAATTTTACAACTCTCGCCATCCTTACCCTTTTCGCCAGGAATTATATTACTGATGATTACAGAGTCCTTGCCACAGATAAACGCCACGGCGGTGTCGCCTACAGCCTTGGCAGAACAGCCCGCACCGCTAACATCTTCACCATTTTTCCCGTCCTTGCCGTTTTTTCCATTGAAGATTACGCCAACCAAGGTATCGGCGCAATAGAGACTGTATCCGGAATCGTCGCCATCTTCGTACGCCATTGCGTAACAGCTCTTGCCATCAACGCCATTGATCCCGTCGACGCCGTTCTTTCCATCAACGCCATTGATACCGTTGACGCCATTCTTTCCATTCAGCACCGCGACAGCGGTCTCGCCACAAATGACATAGATACCGCTTCCATCGGGAATCATGGATGTTTCGCAAGAAGTCCCGTCAATACCGTCCTTACCATCTTTGCCTTTTGCGCCATTAAGAATGATTCCGGTCTTGTCTCCGCATTTGACAGTGTAGCCCAAATTGTCGTCCAGTTCGGTCAAGGAACAGCCAACGCCGTCGCTGCCATTTGCGCCATTGATCAGGGAACCAACAACCTCGCCGTCACACACCACATCGATTCCAGCAGAGGTCTGGGACATCTTGCAGCTCGCCACATTCTGGATCGAGCCTGATACGGAATTCTGCGTACCGGAGTTAGACTGGTTTGTATCAACCACGTTAGTGGATTCGCAGGCCGCCAATACGAGGGCGGCTGAAAATAGAATTTTTTCAAATTTCATAAAGGAACACCTCTTTTATGCAACCACAATATACACAGAAAAACAGTCAATGTCAACAATTATTTACAAATATTAGGGACCATTGATATTCATCACAAACTCCCTGCATTGGAAATAAGGTATTTGAAATTGTAAGCGTTTTGGTTTATATTAATAAAATCACACTATTACGGAATCTTGAACTGTAGAATTTCTTCAACAGCCAATAATGCAAAAGGCGCATTTTGCATTTTAAGCATACGGAATGATGGCTTAACACAAAAAATGCACAAATAGTCGCGCCCCCTTTCCCGTTTGACTGAAAACACACTTTTACGCCCGATTATTGATATTCAGGGGGCAATAAATTATATTCAAGCCCATGAATACCATTTGCAAACTCCTCCCTTTGGCGGTTGCGGCGTCCGCACTCGCGGACAACACATTTTTCTTTAACGAGGCGGGTTACGACCAGGGCCAACCAATTTCGATTGTGGTACAGAGTACCGACGAACTCGAAGGCACCAAATGGACGCTTTTCTACGCACCCGACGGCGGCACGACCGGCGCAACGGTCGCCGACGGCAAGTTCGGCAAGGGCGAAGATCCTGACAACTGGGCAAAAAGCGGCAAGTACTACACGATTAACTTAGGTGATTCACTCCCCCATTCGGGCAAGTTCTACCTGAGCCTCGCTGCAGGCAACCCCTCCACTTCAGGCGAATTCACCATAGGCGACAAGGCGCTTGCCAAGAGTACGCTCGGCATGGTGCTCAACTACTTCTACAACGACCGCGCCGAAAACTCGCAGATCAAGAGCTGGGATTCAAAGGTCTCCGTTTACGGAAGTTCGGGAGTCACGCGCGACGTTCACGGCGGCTGGTACGATGCCAGCGGCGACGTGAGCAAGTACCTGAGTCATCTTTCTTACGCGAACTACCTGAACCCGCAGCAGATTCCCTTGACGGTGTGGTCGCTTGCCTTTGTAGCAGAACGCATTCCGGCATTGCTTAATTCAACCTCTACCAAGGCAAAAACCGCAGACGAAGCTGCCTACGGCGCAGACTTCTTGGTACGCATGCTCGACGAGCAGGGATTTTTCTACATGACCGTATTCGACAGCTGGGGAGCAAGTTCCCGCAAGCTGTGCGCCTTTTCCGGTTCCCAAGGCGAGTTGAGCACCAACTACCAGACCGCATTCCGCGAAGGTGGCGGCATGGCCATTGCAGCACTCGCCCGAGTCTCTAAGCTCGGTGTCAAGGGAGACTTCACCAGCGAACAATACCTTGAAGCGGCCCAAAAAGCCTACACCCACTTGATTACCAAGCAAAGTCTTGGCGGTAGCTGCGACTACTGTGATGACGGCAAGGAAAACATCATTGACGACTACACAGCACTCCTTGCGGCAACGGAGCTGTTCTTAGCTACGGGAAAAGGCGCCTACATGACCGACATGGAAAAACGCGCAGGGCACCTAGCCGACCGCATCAGCAAAGACGGTTATTTCTGGAGTGACGACGCCAAGACCCGCCCGTTCTGGCATGCAAGCGACGCAGGGCTTCCGCTAATCGCCTTGATGCGATTCCTGGAAGCGGAAATGCAGATTGCACGCGAGCCATGTCCCCCTGAATTTGACTGTTCCATTTCCGAAGCAGAAATTGCGATTCATACTGCGCACACCGCGATCAACAAACATTTAAATTGGCTAATCTCCATTACGAACAAGGTCGAAAATCCCTTCGGTTACGCACGTCAAACCTACAAGACTAACGGATCCATCAAGGATGGTTTCTTTATCCCGCACGACAACGAAAGCAATTACTGGTGGCAGGGCGAAGACGCCCGTATTGCAAGCCTTGCAGCAGCAGTCATGCTCGTAAAAAACGACTTGAATCTTAAGGACGCCTCGATAAACAAGTATGCCGCAGACCAGCTCGACTGGATTTTAGGAAAGAACCCCTACGGAACTTGCATGATGTACGGCATCGGAAAGAAAAACCCGAAAAAGTACGACGGAGGCTCCGACTACGACGCCACCCTGGAAGGAGGCATCGCGAACGGAATCACCGGAAAGAATAATGACGGTTCCGGAATCGCATGGAGCGACGACGGCGTCACCAGCGTAGGGTTCGACGCCCTGAAGGAATCATGGCAGGTATGGCGCTGGGACGAACAATGGCTCCCCCACAGCACCTGGTACTTGATGGCACTCGCCACCCGTTACGACGAGAATCCGGTTACTGTCTACAATCCGAACGCAGTCATGCCCAAGGCAATTGCTAACGCAAAATTTACCGTCCAGACACAAGGGCGCACGCTCACGGTAAACGCCCGCGGCACCGCAAATGTGCGAGTATTGAGCCTCAACGGTGCAGAAATTGCAACCGCAAAACTTACCGCCGGACACGCAACGCTGAGCCTCGACAACGCGCAGAGTGGAATCTACATGGTCAAGGTAGATGGCCTTGGCGTGAAAAAGATTGCCATAAAGTAAAAGAGAAGCTAGCCCTTCGACAGGGTCAGCAACACGGCACCCGCGAGAATGATAAAGGTTGCAAGAAGCAACTTGATTCGTTCGCGGGTCGTTTTATATTCACCGAAAACGAAGACGCCCCAGCCAAGGTTCACCAGCAAGTTCAGCTGCGTGAGCGGGTAACCGATAGCGTAACCCAGCGCGCCGTTCACGTCGATAGCCCAGAAACAGCCGTGCATGCCCACCATCCAGAGTACGCCCATCAATATGGTAACAAGGCTCGGAACTCGGGCATAATCAAACATTTTCTTGCGGCGAATCTCAATGATGGCAATGAGGATTTGACTACCGACAAACAGACCTATCGTAAAAGGGCACAGGAATTCCACATCGGTCATGGAAAGCCCAGACTGAACCGAAAGCTTGTAAGGAATCAGATAAGAACCGAAGGCGAGGCCGCCCAAAAGGGAGCGCCAGTTCTTGAATACGGAGCCCCCATGGGAGGGTGAAAGGCGAGAGAGCCCAATTAAGAAGCACGCAATTGCAGGAATCGAGAGGAAGAACTTGGACTGTTCACCAAACAGGAGCACCCCCGAAAGGAAGGAGGCCAAGATGCTCACCCCCATGGAGCGGACACCCGCCCCGGCAAGATCCGCTTCGGCTTGCACCGCCCAGAAGCAGAAAGCTCCGCCAGCCACCCATAGAAGGCCACACAAGAGTCCCACCGGATGGACATTGAAAGTGCCCGTATAAAAAGCCACCACCAAGGCGCTAAGGAGAGCGCCCAGAGTCATCATCGAAAGGTATGCCCAGCTGGAATATTTCGGCCATTTTTTTAGCGGCACCATGTAGGAACCGAACATGAAAATGGCAAGAATCGCACCAATATAACTACTTTCCAATGCAGAACCCCGCGAAAATAGATTGCAAAATGTCTTCGGACGAAATTTCGCCCGTTATGCTTTGAAGCGCGCGACGCACCAGTTGCATTTCAAAAGCCAGCAACTCCACCGCCGGATTTGTCTTGAGCAGATCAAGTACGCAATTGACTCCAGCGAGAGCTTCTTCGAGACAAGTTTTTTCCCGTTCGCTGGTAATCCAGAGGTCTTCTTGATTCTCGTTCTTCTTGAACAAGGCGGCATTCATAACGCTCTTAAGTTCGGCAAGACCCACACCAGTTTTTGAAGAAATGCAGAGCCCAGTTTCGGGAAGGGAGTCTCGCAAGTCACACTTGGAGTGGACTATAAAATCAGGCTGAACAACCGGATCGCTTGAATCTGATCCGTCGAGGACTAAAATCTTAAGGTCCGCTTCTTCCAAGATTTCGCGGGACTTTTTCATGCTGAGTGCATCCAGCTCGTCGGTAGCCTTGTCTGCTATGCCTGCGGTATCCACCAAACGGATTTCGCCGCCATCTAAAAACAGGCGGACTTCAACAAAGTCTCGCGTCGTACCGGGCACGTTGCTCACCAACACGCGGTCTTCGCCAAGAAGGGCATTTACCAAACTGGACTTGCCCGCATTGGGGGCACCATAGAGCACAGCCAGCGGAAGCCTGCTCAAGGCGGCTTTTCCGCGGAAACTGTTCAAAATCTGCTGAATGGATTCACGGATTGACACAAACCGCGATTCCCAACCGGCGAAATCCGGGTCGGCCTCTTCTTCGGCAAAGTCTACATCCAGTTCCAGGCGGGCAGAGATATCCTTTACCTGGGCCGTGAGGGCTGCAATCTTTTTCGAAAGCGCACCCGACAAAAGACGGTGGGCATTTTCCAATTCCGCACGGTTCGCACTGTGAATCACATCGGCCACGGATTCGGCCTGGGTCAAATCCATCTTGCCATTCAAAAAGGCGCGGCGGGTATATTCACCCGGTTCCGCAAGGCGCACCCCCTGAATACCACGAATAGCCAGCAACAAGTCCCGGACAATCAGCGGGTTTCCGTGAGGGTAAAGCTCCAACACATCTTCGCCGGTGTAGGAATTAGGCGATTCAAAATAGATGTACAGGAGGCTGTCGAGAACTTTTCCCGACTCCGGGTCGCGAGCCGTCCCGAGGTTTGCCTTTCGAGGTTCAAGCCCATTGGCGGCCTTGGGGCCAAACAGGCTCTCAACGACATTCCGGACCCGGGAGCCACTCACACGGAGGGCCGCCACGGCACTCACGCCCATGGGCGTCATCGGCGCAACTATGGTTTGAGAATCCATAGCGCGAAAGATAGTAAAACGAGCCCGCAGTCAAAATGTATTTTAATATTTTCTTATTTGATTGTTGCAAAGGAACTCTTTAACCGGTTTTTTATTTAAATTACTTTTATATGAGTCAATTCAAGCTTATTTCCCGCCCCTTGGGCACTATTCCCTGTTTTGTGTTACAACGTGACGACGGAGCCGAAATTGAAATTTTGAGCGGTTTCGGCAGCGGTTTGAACGCATGGCGGGTACCCGTCGAAAACACCCAGAGCACGCGTTCCTCCACCATGCTCGACTTGCTTTACGGCTACAGGGACGAAACGACTCTCCGCAAAATTTCCCCCGACACCAATGCCGGCTGCAGGCTCACCCCCTTCCCGGGCCGTACCGCCTTCGCAAAATTCAGCTGGCAGGGCAAAACCTACGAGCTCGTAAACAATGTAAGTTGGGCACCCCACGCCCTCCACGGATTCTTGCAGGACAAGCCTTGGGAATTCGATTCCTTTGAAAGCGAAAACGACTGTTGCACTGCCGTATTCACCTGCGACTGGCCGGGAGCCTTTGCCGGATTCCCGTTTCCCTACCGCGCAACGAATGCCATTACCTTTACCGGAGAAAGCGTTTCTATTTCGTCGACTGTCAAAAATGTCGGCAAGACCGACATGCCTTATTCCGAAGGCTGGCACCCCTACTTTATGTTGGGCGAAAAAATCGACAACCTGAACTTGAAACTTCCCAAGTGTTCCTTGGCCCTTTTGGACAAGGCCGACATCCCCACTGGTGAATACAAGGAAGACACCCGTTTTGAAAGCGGCCGCAAGATCAATGACGAATTCATTAATGACTGTTTCTGCCTAGAAAAAGATGTCACCCAGTTGCAAGCCGTTGGTTCTGACTTTATTAATAATGCCCACGTTTTGCTGGAAAGTGACCGATACACCCTGGACATTTGGCAGAAGGCCGGAATCGAACAGTATAACGCCATTCAGATATATACTCCGCCTGACCGTATGAGCATTGCCATCGAGCCCATGACAACAGAACCCGATGCATTGAATCACCATCGCGGCCTTATTGTCATTCCGCCCGGCGAAGAACGTACATTCACCTTCGGTTTCCGTTTTCACGAAAAAACGGGCATTGAGTTATAATTAATTACAAAAAACATACATTGCAAAATCTTTAAAAAATCCGCTTTTTGGGTGGATTTTTTTTGTTGTGAACTACCCAACGTTTTATTCAACGGCAGTCGAAAAATCCTTTGAAAGCCCCCTATATAAACCTATTTTCCTAATGACAATATAGGAGTGTTCTATGAAATTCACAAAAGCTATTCTCGCATTCGGTCTCGCTGCCGCAGCAACCGCAGGTGCGGCCATCAGCTATTCTCCCGTTACCGCAGGGGCTACCGAAGGCGCCCAGAAGCTTTACAACTTCCTTGCAACAAACTATGGCGTAAAGACCGTTTCCGGCGTAATGACCGGTGACGTCAGCTCCGCTACCGTCAAGGAACTTCCCGACGTAATTTCGTTCAATGAACACTCCGGCAAATATCCCGCCCTCGTGGGTTTCGACTTCCTGTTTGCAACCGGCAAGAACGGCAGCGATGCCTGGTACCAGAGCTACACTCAAATGGCTCTTGACGCCGCCAAGGATTTGTGGAAACAGGGTGGTATTCCGGCCTTTACCTGGCACTGGAAGGACCCCAGCGACCAAATTGACGCTTTCTACACCAAGTCCGGCAACGCAAAAGAATTCACCGACTTTGACTTCACCAAGGGATTCGCCGATCCCGCCTGCACCGCAAACTGCACCTGGAATACTGAATCTGAAACCTACAAGCAGCTCGTAAGCGACATTGACGAAATCGCCGACATGTTCCTCGGCCTGCAGGATGCCGGTGTCGCCGCCATTTTCCGTCCGCTCCACGAAGCAAGCGGCAAGTGGTTCTGGTGGGGCACCAAGGGTGGCGCCGCCTTCCAGGCTCTCTACAACCTCGTCTATGACGAAATGGTTTCCATGAAGGGCGTAAAGAACCTCGTTTGGGTATGGAACCCCGAATACAGCAAGGACACCGATTGGAATCCGGGTGCCACCAAGTACGACGTAATCAGTCTCGACATTTATAACGCCTGGGATTACACCAGCCTGTACACCAAGGCCTACAGCGAACTGACCACCAACTACGGCAGCGACAAGATTCTTGCCGTTTCCGAAAACGGTTCCATTCCAGACATGTCCACCATGAAGGCCAACAACACCGTATGGTCCTGGTGGATGCCCTGGTACCAGACTTGGGACGGCAAGTACCTCGACCAGACCGTAGAAACCGTCTGGAAGGCTAACTTGGAAAGCCCCTGCACCATCAGCCTCGAAAGCATGCCGGGTTGGGACAAGTACACCATTTCGAACGCCCCCGTGGCCGCCTGCGATGCTGGCTACAAGCTGGGCGACCTCGACACCGTCCGCGTTGTCGAAGAAAAGTTCCCGGGCGACTTGGCAACGAACGGCTGGCTGCAAGCAAAGATTTCTGCCAACGCAGAAGACACCGCCAAGGGCAACGTAGTCATTCTCGAAGGCAAGGTTCCTGATCTTTCTTCTGCCAAGAAGTTGACCCTGAAGGTCTACAACGCCAACGAAATGTCCGGCATCTGGTTTACGGTGGCATTCCTTACCGGAGCTCCGGATTGGGCATGGGCACAACCCGAAGGTTGCTGGGTAAATGCAGGTGATTCGACCCTCTGCGAGATCGACCTTACCACAACCGCTAAGGATCAGGTGGTTTTGACCGCAGACGAATACGCCACCTTCATGAAAAATATCTCCAAGGTTTATCTCGAAATCTACGCTGAAGGTTTCAATGGTACCGTCTACTATGATGACGTAACGGTTGACGGTTCCATCCTCATCAACGATTTCAACAAGGCCCAGACCATCAAGGTTGAAGAAGGCCAGAAGCTCGCGGTAAAGGTTCTCACGGCAGGCAGCAGCGCCATCAAGCCGGTCGCCAAGGTTGCTTCCACCGCCAAGCTGAGCGTCTCGGGCAAGACCGTTTCTCTCACGACTGCAAAGGCAGGCCTCGTATCTGTCGAAGTATTCGGACTGAACGGCAAACGCGCGGCAACGCTCTATAAGGGTAACCTCGCCGCTGGCACAAGCGCCTTCAGCCTCGCCGACATGCCCAAGGGCCGCTACATTGTACGCGTCAAGGGCGCAGGCATTGCAGCCACCCAGCCGGTCTTAATCAAGTAAGTTTCTCTTCATGACTCCTAGAATCCCCGTGGTTTAACGCAAGTTGGCCGCGGGGATTCTTCTTTTTAGGCTACGTTTTTCAGAAAGAAGAAAAATAATGTATTTTAAAATAAAACGGAGGTGGTATGAATTTCTATAAGTTTTTAACAGCCACAACATTAGCCCTTTCAACCTATTCCATGGCGGAAGCTTTGCGTTTCGAAGCCGAAGACGCCATTCCAGCTGATGACCACAAAATAGAAACCGTTGCCGATTCCAAGGCCTCTGGCGGCAAATACGTGGAAATGGCAGACGGGGACCTTCTCTTTACCGTAGACATTCCTAGCGATGGCTACTACACCCTTTACGTCAACTATTTGCTCCCCACCGAACGGGGAAACAAGACCCAGAATCTGACATTGAACGGCAGCTCGGCCGGACAGGTCACCTTCGGCCCCAGCGATGAATTCGCCAAAATCACGGCCGCAGGCAAACTAAAACTTTCCAAGGGTAAAAACACCATCGGCATTACTCATTCTTGGGGATGGGTTGCCGTAGACTTCATCGAACTCACGGAATACGAGGCAACATCCTGGAATATCAGCCCCAAGCCTGTAACCCCAGAGCCCACCGAGAGTGCCCAGAAGCTCTACAACTTCCTGCTTGCGAATTTCGGCAAGCGCACCATTAGCGGCGTGATGACCGAGCGTCCCTTCGAAAACGATGGCAATTACACCCCGCAAGATTTTGACACCCAGACCGAACTCAGCTACATCAAAAAAGCGAGCGGAAAGAACGTAGTTCTCGTCGGTTTCGACTTTTTGCATGCATCTGGCAAGAATTCCGATCAGCAATGGTATCAGGGCTACACACACGCTTCCCTGGAAATGGCAAAGACCGTATGGAAGAAGGGCGGCATTCCGCAATTCAACTGGCACTGGAAAGACCCGACTCATAAGATCGAAGCGTTCTACACGCAATCGGGCGATGACAAGTCTTACACCGAATTCAGCATCGGTCTCGCTTACGACAACACCACCGGCAAGTGGAAAACCGATAGCGACGAATACAAGGCCATTATGCGCGACATGGAAATAATCGCCGATTCCCTGCTGACGCTCCAGAAAGAAGGCGTTGCCGTGCTGTGGCGTCCGCTTCACGAAGCAAGCGGTAAATGGTTCTGGTGGGGCACCGACGGCGCCAAAGCCTGCGTGGCCTTGTACAAGCTCATGTTCGATACTTTTGTGAACAAAAAGGGACTGCATAACCTAATTTGGGTCTGGACCACCGACGAAGCGCCAGATGCATTGGATTGGTACCCCGGTGACGAATATGTAGACGTGGTGGGCCGTGACTACTATTACTATCCCCGCGAAGCGAACCATGCTTCCCTCGTGAGTTCCTTCGAAAAAATCAAGGATATGTACGGCGCCAAGAAAATCGTCACACTTTCCGAAAACGGCTCCGTGCCCTACCCCGACGAAATGAAGGCTGATGGAGCCAACTGGAGCTGGTTCATGCCGTGGTACGGCGACTACGCCATGGAAGGCTGGGCAAACGACAATACCGCCGAAAGTTGGAAGACCGTGATGAACAATAATTACATCATCACGCTTGAAGACATGCCCGGCTGGGACAATTACGAAATGCAGACGACCGTGGTCGCCACCTCCAAGAAAGCGGCCTCAGCAATCCAACTTGTCGGTCGCGATTTGCAGGTGAACTTGAACGCTTCCACGGCACAAGTCTCGATTTACGACTTGCAGGGAAACCGCGTGCTCGCGA
>JAEEGK010023430.1_pt1 | contig 12879 bp, 9 predicted proteins | sample 8958771 | NCBI WGS metagenome assembly JAEEGK01 (sample SAMN16246547, study PRJNA631951) | gut metagenome | biome: gut microbiome; feature: rumen; material: SC-attached | host: Bos | place: Iran: Karaj | collected 2018-10 | reverse complement strand
TTTTTTTAAAAGAAAAATTTTTTTTTTTTTTTTTTTTTTTTTTTTTTTTTTTTTAATAATTTTTTTTTTTTTTTTTAATGATTATATTTTTTTTTTTTTAAAATTATATTTTTTTAAAAAATTATTTTTTTTATTATGAAAGATATAATTATTAGATTTGGTTTTTTTATTTTGTTTGTTTTCAATTTTTGCTTTAGTGAACCTATTATTCCTGAATCTGCTTTTCAGGAAGTTAAAAGTTATGAGACTTTTTTTTTTTCTTTAAATAACGAAACTTATGAAGGATATTTCAAGTTTAAAAATAATAATAATGAAAAGGATTTAGTATTTAATTTAGAATTAGGAAATGGATATTCTGTAAATTGTTTAGCTTATTCTTCTCCAGAACAAATTAAAAAAAAAGATAATATTTATATTGATTATGAATTTAATTTTACTTTAGATAAAAAAGATATATATTTTTCTAAAAAAGAAAATAAAATGTATTATTTTGTTTGTGTTAGTTATGCAAAATTTTATTATGATGATTATATTACAATATTTAATGAAGTTGATAATGTATTATTAAATGATAATATTCCTTTTTCAATAAAAAAGTTTTATTCTTTAAATTCATATACTATACTTTTTGAAGGAAATAATGATGAAAAAATAATTTTATTTTTTAATTCTAAAAATCAAACATTTAATCAATCAATATCAATAAAAATTGATGATAAAGATGTAGAAACAATAAAAGCAACTAAATTTAATAGAACATATAATTCAGATTTTAAAAAAGGTTCTAAATATAAAATTATAATTACAAGTTTTGAAAAAAGTTATTCTGAAAATCATGAAACAATAATGATATATAAACAAAAAAGAGATGTTTTATTAATTGAAGAAAATTCAAATATTGTTAAAAGTTATATTAATGGTAATATTTATAATTTTTATGTTGATGTTGATGATTATAATAAAAATGAAGAAGGTATAATCTCTTTTAAATATAATTATTATTCGGCTGAACAAAAAATGTTTTCATATATTTATGGAAAGATAATAAATTTAGAAAATGATACAGATGAAACTTTATTAAAAAATATGCCTTCAAGTAAAGAAGATCAAGAATTTATTTATGAAAAATATGAAAAATTAGATACTATTTATCAAATGTATTTTTGGAAAAATAAAGAAAAAGAAAGTGGAAAAAAATCATATTTATTAATTCAAATTGAATTAAATGATCATGATTTATATTTCGAACATGAAAACTTTACAATTTCATTAAGTAAAAGAGTAAAAGAACTGAACTTTTCACATGGATTATTTAATTTCACACAAATAATACATCTTAAAAATTATGTTCCTCAATTATATTCATTTAAAATAGAAAAAAAAAATAAATATTCATATGTATTTTATGTAAATAATGATGTAGGAAGAATTTATAATGGAACATTAATTGTAGAAGATAAAAAAATAAGAGAAAGTCTAAAAAAGCAATTATATGTTATTTCAAAAGGAACAAATGATGTTGATTTATATACAATTCAATTATTTGGTTTTGAACAAGATATTAAAGTAAGAATTGAATCAATTGAATCAGAAGTATTATATTTTAATGATTTATATAGACCAATAATATCTTTTTCAAGAGAATTAATGAATTGTCAAGTACCATTTTATTATATTGGAAATTATGATATGACTACATTTATTACACATTTATATTTTGAAGAAATTTTTGGAAAATTTAATTTATATTATAAAAATACAGTATTAGATGATGAATCAATTTTAACAAGATCAAATGAAAAATATTTACAAAATATATCTTTTCCTTTATTAATTTCTCATATTGATATTATAGAACTTAAATGTAAGTCTCCTGGATATTTTAATATTCATTTATTAAATGATAAAATTCCTACTTCTGATTTTGATAATGGAAGATTTATTAATTTTCTTACAAAAGGTTCTCAAACTCATTTTAAAATTCCAAATATTACAAATATGAATATTGAATTATCATCTCCTTTAGGAACTGAAATTAATATTGAATTAAATGGTACAATAATTAATTTAAATAATACAAAAAAAACTTATCATTTGAAAAATGTAACAAAAAAAGAAAAAGAAGAAATGATTATTGTAACTAAAGAAGATACAATATTTGATATTAAAATAGGTCATCAGAATTTATTTAAAAAAATAAAAAAAAATGAAACAAAAACAAAAGATAAATTCATAATTTTTGAATTAGAAAAAAATACAAATTATAAAACTTTTGAACTTAACTTAACAAATATTACAAGTGTATATTCTTATTATTTAATGAAAGGAGATTCTGATTTTGCTTCTGATCCACAATATTCTCCTTCATTTGGTTTAATAAAAAAAGATAATTTTAAAATAAAATTAACAAATCCTTATGATAAATATCCTAAAACTGAGAATAAAGACATTTATTATCTTGCTTTAGTTTTTAAAAAAGATAATGAAATTAATATTAATCAACAATATTTAGATAAAGAGAAATATAATAATATAACTGAAAAAGAGAATAAAATTTTATCACCTTCAAATAATAAAATGAATATTGATTTAAATAAAGATGAGAAAAAAGATTTAAATATTTTTTCAAAAATATGTGATTATGATTCAATTAAAAAAGTTTCAATTTCATATTATGATGATGAAATTTCACAAATAGATTTAAAAAAGAAAAATATTGAATATTTATCAATAAATAATCCAATGATTCCAATTCAAATAGAAACTCAATATGGAGAAAATATTTCTAATAATTCATATATTGGTGCAGAAATAATTTATTATTATGGTAATTTAAATAAAGCAAAAGTTGATTCTTTAAATGAATTGAATTTAACAATAAATAATTCTTCAAAAGTTATTAAATGGGAAGAAATTAAAGAAAAAAATGTTTCATATGAATTTTATTTTATTGATAAAGAAAGTAATGATTCTATTTATTTAGAAAATGATTGTTTCTTAAAAACATTTAAAGATGAAAATAAAACTAATAAAACTATATTAAAAGATGATAATAAAAAAGGATTTGTTGAATTAAATAGCGTTGAATATAATTTTGAAAAAAAAGGTAAATTTAAAATTAATATTGTTGCAATTATAAATGAAGAAATTCCTTATAGATTAATTTATAAATCAATTGATTTTGATTCAGAATTAGCAAATGGTTCTTATTTATGGTTTATTATTACTTTTCCAACAATTTTAGTTATTGTTATTATTTTAGTTTTAGTTTTAATTAGAGGAAAAAGTAATGATGAAAATATGCCAAATACACAATTATATGATGATAGAACAACTGGATTAATTGATAATGAAAATAACAATAATACAGAAAATGATGTATAAAAGAAATTGGAATATTATCAATTAATTAAATATTAAAAATAATTGAAAAAATAAAACAAATTAATAAAATTAAATATAAATAAAAAAAGAATAAAAATTAAATTATAATTAAATTTTATTTTTATTACAATTTAAATTAACTTAAACAAATAATAAATTTTCAAACTGAAATAATTATTAATTTAAAATAATAATTATATTTAATTTTTTTATTTTAATGATCACTCGATATAAATTTTTAGATTATTTAATATGGTGTGTCCTAAGATTACTTTTATATTCATTTCTAATAACATTTGTAGCATATAATTTCAACGACTTACCAAAATATGCATTAGAATTTAAAATCCAAATGAAAGATGCAGCAAAATATTCAAAATTTACTTGGCCAGATTGGATAAATAAACAATTAATTCACCCAATTCCAATATTTAAAAAATTTTTAACAATATGTTTATTATCAGGTTTAGGTGCAACATTTGGTTTTAAAATATTTCAATTTACATCAGGAATATTAGTTTTTGTAATAAGTTTTTTAAAATATCATCCCTTAAGACCATCAGAAATATCAGAAGGAGAAACATATGAAGCTTTAAGTCAAAAATATCCTTGGATTGATACTTTATTAATAGGAATTTTTGGTATTCTTATGATTATTCATTCTTTTATTGAAGTTCCTGAAAGTTGGATTCTTGAAAAAGAATATGTTGAAAAACCAATTGCAGTACTTGAAGAAGATACTGAAGAATATAAACAAAAACAACTTGAGAAAGAAAAGAAAAAAGGTAAAAAAAAGAAAGATTAAAAAAAATTATATTAAATAAGATAAAGTTTTATAATTTATTTAATATTTGTGATAAAATTATTTAATTTTAAAAAATATAATAAAAATATTTTATTTTTTTAAATTTGAAAAAAAAATTATTCCATCATAACACCACTTTTCCATATAATAATATTATTATCAGCACCAGCAGAAGCAATATTTCCATTATTTAATTCAACTATACAATTAACTAAACGATTATGTTCTTTTAAAATTTGTTTTTGAATAAAAGAATTATCTTTTTTTTCCCATATAATAATATTTTTATCTTTAGAACATGTTGCTAAATTTTTATTTTTTAATTGAATAATATGAGTAATTGATTTACTATGAGCATTTTCAATTTCAATATCAAAATTATATTTATTATCTTTTTCAATCCAAAAAACTAAATTATTATCATCACCAGTACTTACTAATCTTCCATCATTTAATTCAATAACACATCTAACTTTACTTTTATGATATTCTAATTTTTGTTCACAAAAAAATTGTTTTTTATTATCTTCTTTCCAAATAATAATTAAATTATCTTCACCACCAGAAACAATTTTTCCATTTTTTAAACTAAAAACACAATAAACTCCTTTTTTATGTTCTGATAATTCTTGTCCAAAAAAAAAATAATTATTACTTATATTCCAAATAATAATTGTTTTATCTTTACTTCCTGAAACTAATCTCCCATCTTTTAATTGAATAATACAAGAAATAATTCCTTGATGTTTTGATAAAGTTGTCTCACATTCATATTCTTTTGAATTTTTATTCCAAATTCTAATTGTATTATTATCTTTTATTGCAGAAGATAAAATTCTCCCATCTGAAATTTGACATAAACAAGTTATTGGTTTTACAAATTGTTCAATTCTTTCTGTATTTATAAAAAGATTTATTTGTTTTTCTTCCCATATTCTTATTGAATAATCTAATGATCCTGATAATAATTTTTGATCTTTTAAAACTAATAAACTTGTTATTTGATCTTTATGACCAAATAATTTACTAGATACACTATATTCTCTTGGAAGTTTTTGATATTCAAATTTTAAATAAAAAAGTTCATCTGTTGATTTTTTTAAAATATCTGCTTGATTTTTTATTATATTTAATTGATCAAACATTTTTTTATTATATGTTAATTCCATGTTTATAAATTCATAATTTATGTTTATTAAATATTTTAATAAGAATATATCTTCACATTTTTCCATATTTGAATAATCAGTATAAAAATTCCAATAAAATAATTTTAAAATATTTAAAGACATAGAACCTTGTTCATACTTTTCTTTTATATTTTTTGCATATTCTGCTCTTATTTTAACTAAATTATTAATTAAATCATTTATATTATTAATTGTATTATTAATATCATCTTGTATTTGATTTTTGAAATTATTTGCTACTTTTTCAAAATTTATTATAAATTCTTCAATTGATTTAAATCTTAATGGCATATGTTTTATAAAATCTTTATATAATAATGCATATTTTGAATTTTCTATTGTTTTATGTGATTTATGTTTATCTCCTTTACACATTTCACAAATATACATTTGGCAATTTTTACAAAAAAAATTTTGTTTTAAATTATGCGATGAACATATTTCTCTTTCATTATATGAGAATTTACTATTTTTATTATTTTGTTCATTTTGTGCTTTTAATTTTAACATTTCATTTATTTGTTTTAAATCCATTTCTAAATAACCATTTTTACAAGTACAATTAATTCGACAAATTTCCATATTTTTAAAATCTTGAATATTGTTAATAAACATTAAATGAAATAAACAATTTAAACAATATGAATGATTACAATTAAAATCATATTTAATTGATTGAATTAACTTTGTTTGTTTACAAGTATAACAATAAATAGTCTCCAAAGGTCCTTGCATATTTTCCTTAATTTAAATATATTAATGATATATATTCATTTTTAAAATTTTTTTTTATAAATAAATAAATAATGAACAATAATGATGAAAAATATAAAAAATTCTTTTATAACACAGAAAATTTAGAAAATGTTTATAATATATTAAAAGGAGATGAAAAACAATTAAAAAAAGAAACAGTGAAAAAATTAATTCAAGATTTTGAAGGAGTAGAATATGATGAAGTAAATGATAATAATATTTCATCAAATGTAAATTATAAAATTAATAATTCAAATAATGATGATGTTTCAAATAATAATGATTCAAATTACGATGAAAAAAATAGTTCTGATTATATTTCATTTGAAGAATTTTGTTCAATTTTTAAAAAAATTTATGAAAATTCAAGAAATCCAGAAAAAATTTTTTTAGAAGGATATTGTTACATGGATAAAGATAAGTAAAAAAATATTTTATAATAAATATTAGGAAAAGTTATTTAGATATTGAAGATTTGAAAAGAGTTAATAAATTATTAAATCAACATTTTACTGAAGATGAATTAGAAGGTCTTTTAGAATTAGCAGGAAAATCTGATGGAAAAATTACCTTTGAAAATTTTACTGATTTCCTCAATAATGAAAATTAAAATAAAAGTAAATAATAAATTTAGATTTTTTAATGTTTAAATATATTTTTTATATTTTATTAATTATATGAATTTGAAATTAAATGGAAAAAAAAAATTAAATAATGCTTCATACAATTAAAAATCCAAAAGAAGATTTTAATTTATTATTCTTAAGTGAAAATGAATTTATAATTAATTCTTTATATTGTAATTTTTATCATTCAAAATTTAATTTCTTTGAAAAAGGAATATTTCACTTAACAACAAAAGGTTTAATTTTTCAACCTAATGAATTTTGTTTACCAGTATATTTATTTAAATTTAAAGATAATCTTCAAATTAAATTTTATACTTTAGATGATATTTATTCAGTAATTCAAAAAGATAATTCAATAATAAAAGACTCAGTTAAACAAAATACTTATGTTGGTAAAAATGTTTTAATGAGACAATTAACAAAAAAAAGTTTAAATAATAATTTAAGTGAATCACCAAAATTAAAAAATTCATCTTATAAAAGAAATTCATATACTGCAAATTATACAAGTAAAAGAGCTTCTGAAGGAATTAAAGAAGAATCAAATATTAATCAAAATATAAATTGGAATAATTTTAAAATGGGAGATTTTTCTGAGTGTTTAAATTTAATTGTTTGTGGGAATAATAATAAAAGAAAAGAAAATATTTTAAATAATCAAATTAATATTATAGATAATAAAAATATTAAAAATAATAGTAGTAATATAAATCAAATAAATACTAATATTAAAATATTTTCAATGGATATTAATCATTTTTTTAATGATAATTCACTTAATTTAAAATCATTTTATGAATTAATTAAATTTTTAAAAGAAGAAGTAAAAGATTCAAATAAATATAATTTTTTACTTTTTACTATTAATAAATATGAATGTGTATCAAGAGTACAAATTGGTATATATGAAAAAGAAAAAAATCCATCAACATTCTTTTTTATTATTGAAGGAATAAAAAAAGAAATTCAAAATTTTAATGATAATAGAAAAATAATTAATGAAATATTACATTATAGAAACTCATATGATGATATAAGAGAAATAAATAACTTTATAAAGAAAAAAGTAAATGAAATATATGAAAACCCAAAAAATGAAATTTATATAAATAATAATCAAATACAATTTAAATTAAAAACAATGAGACTTTTACCAGAAGGAAATCAATATGGAATATTAATATGTAGTAAAAATCCAAAATATGATAGTCATTACATAAGATTTTATCCAATAATAAACAATTACAAAAGAAACAATTTAACAATTCAATTAAATAAAATAGAAGCAATAATAAAATATAGATATTTATATAAAAACAAAGGATTAAATATATTATTATATTATTCAAAAAGAAGTAAAATTTTCATATTTGAAAATGAAACAGATTGTGAAAAAATAGAAGAATACTTACAAAAAAATTCTCCAAATATAGATAAATTATATACAAATATAAAACATCATTCAGATTTATGGACAAGAGGTTTAATTTTAAATTATGATTACTTATTATATTTAAATTTCATGGCAGGAAGATCATTTAATGACTTATCACAATATCCAGTTTTTCCTTGGATTTTATCAAATTATGAAGGTGATGAAAACTTTGATTTAAATAACGAAAAAAATTATCGTGATTTATCAAAACCAATTGGTGCATTAAATCCAGATAAATTATCAAAATTTAATGAAAAATATTTAAATAATAAAACAAATATAAATCAACCTGAAAATATATTTTTATATCCAATTCACTATTCATCACCATTAATAATAATGTTTTATTTAAATAGACAATTCCCAAGATTTCAATTACAAATGAAAGGAGGAACATTTGAAAATGGAATAATGGATGGAATAAAAGAATTTTGGGAATATTTATATTCAGAAGGTAATGATGTAATGGAATTAATACCAGAATTTTTTGAAGGTGATGGTGAATTTTTATTAAATTATAATAATTTATTATATGGTCAAAAGAAAAAAAATTCAAATGAAAATATGAAATTAATACCAGATGTTATTTTACCAAAATGGTCAAAAACACCAATGGAATTTATTAGTATTAATAGATGTGCTTTAGAAGGAGATTATGTATCAAATAATTTAAATAATTGGATTGATTTAATTTTTGGTTATAAACAAAAAGGCGAAATGGCAGAAATGCATGAAAATTTATTTAGAATTAATACTTATGATGATTATAATTTAGATAATGTTAGTGAAAATAAAAAATATAATGAAATTAATAATATTTTACTTTGTGGTCAAACGCCAAAACAAATTTTTATTTATGCTCATCCTAAAAAAAAAAATATGGATTTATTGTGTTATGAATTACAGTCTAATCCTAATGATGCTTTACTAAAGTTTAAAAAAGAAAATGAGAAGTTAGAAAAAAATTATAAAAAAATGGTTAAGAAGAAATATGAAGAAAATGAAAATATGATTAATGAATTTAAAGAAATTGAAAAAAGAAAAATTGAAGAAATTGAAAATATTAAAAATACTTTTGATAATACAGAAAAAAAACAAAATGAAATTATTGAAAAGTTAATTGGTAAAAATGAAAAATTAAAAAAAGATTTTGATATTTATGATAAGAATAAAGATATTTTTGTAAATGATTATATTAATAGATTAGAAAAAGAAAATAATGAAGAAATGAAAAAAAAGTTTTCTTCTCCTCAAAAGATTATTGAATATATTAGAGAAATGGAAAAAGAAATTAATAAATATAAAATAAGAGAAATAGATTATAAAGAAGAAATAGAAAAAAAAACAAAAGAAATAGAAAAATATACATTAATTCAAAATGACTTAAAAAAGCAAATAGAAAAATTAGATAATAAAATATCTTTATCAGAAAAATTAATTAAAAATGAAAAAAATAAATAAATTATAATAAAATATGAAAAAAAAACGACTCTAAAAAAATTTATAATTTTCATTTATAATGATTATATTTATATTTTTATAATTAAATAAATACAGTTATTAATTTAAAAAGTTCTTATTATTTTAAATAAATAATATAATTAAAAAAATCTATAAATCATTTCCCTCCTAAAATAATAATATAAATACCAATTAAAGTAAATTATATATAAAATTAGATTGAAAATTAAAAATTTAAAATATAATAATATAATGATAAGAAATTTTGAAATTGGAAATATTATATGGGCAAAAATACAAGGTTATCCTTGGTGGCCTGGAACAGTAAATAAATTTTTTAATTTTCTTATTTTAGATAATTGAAATCAAAAATAATTCTGAAAAACCTTATACAATTAATTTTATTGGTGATAAAACTCATGCTCGTTTATCTCAAAATTATATTTTTGATTTTAATTTAGGATTTGAAAAATTTTCAAAAATCAAAAATAAAAAGTTAGAAAATGCTATTAAAGAAGCTTTAAATTTGATTAATAAAACAAAAAAGATCAATCAATGTTTTTTGGTTGAAAAAGATAAAAAAGAAAATTTAAATCAAAGTGAAAACATTGAAAATTTAAAAATTAAAAAGAATAAAAGTGAAAATGTTGAAATTGAGTTAATTGATACTGAAGAAAGTTCTGTGAAAAAAAATGATTATTTAACAAAAAAGAAAAAAAGGAAGATTGAAAAGCAAAATATTATAAAAAAAGAAAAAGAAAAAGAACTTATTTTTAAAATTCAAAAATATTTCATTTATATATATGATTTAATTAAAAGTAAAAATATGCAAAAATTAGAAAAAGAAAAAAATTGTTTAATGAAAATATTAGAATATTTATCAAAATATGTTCCAGAGAATATTTTTACTTATTTAAATGAAACTAATATTTGTAAAATGATTTTATTCTTTAATGATACTATTGATTTTTATGATATTAATTTTAATTTAAAAGTTAAAGAAGCTCAACAAAATATTCAAAAACTATTTTTATGTGAATTACTTAATCAAGAAGATAAAAATTGTTTTTATGAAGATTTGAAATAAATAAAAATTATATAAAATTAAAAAATTTTTTTTTATTGCATTGTATTAAAGAATAATATTTAATTAAAAATAAATAATAAAAAATAATAAAAAAAATTTATTTATATTCCGATCGGGATTGATTTTTATTCAATCTTAACATTTTAGTAAAAATGAACTAAATAGATTTTCAAACAAATTTATATCCTTTGAAAAATAAGAATCTCATTCTTTATTTATTAAATACATAAATATAAATAAATTTTAAGGCTTTATAAAAAAATACAAAAAATATTATTTTTTCACTAATTTAACTTTTTAAATTTGTAATTTATAAATTGAATTAATAATTAACGACAAATAAAAAAAATGAAAGTCACATTTAGTGAAGTGAGTTCTAATAAAAAAGATAATATAAACTCCTTCCAAACACCATTTGGATTTACTCCAAATAAGAAAAATAATAAAAATGTTTCAATTTATCATCATGATTCTTCATTAATTAAAAATCAATCAAAACCAATTATTATGAATACAAATAATATTTCTTCTCCAATTAAAAAAACACGTACTTTCAATGAAAAAACAAAATTAAATTCAAAAAAAAAAAAAAATGAAACAAAAGTAAAAATATATTATTTTATTTTTTTTCTTTTTATAAAAATAGGGTGATAGATTTATTCCATTAAGAGAAAATACAGAAAATCATCTTTTATTATTAAAAAAAGATATAAATGATCTTCAAATAACAGATTTAAATAATGAAAATTCATGTTTTTCATCAAATTTTATAATGAATAATGCATTATTTGATAGTATTCTTCCAAGAAAAAAAATATCAGATAAAAATTGTCCAGTTAAAAGAAAATCTTCATTACCATTAAATAATAATCATCGTTTATTAAATTTTTCAAAACCAATATTAGAAGATGAAACAAAAGATTCAAATAAATTTCATAGAAAAAGTTCTCAAAATTTAATAAATGACGTAAGAGAAATTTATCAAAATAATGCAGATAAATATAATGATATAATAGAAGCAGAATTTTTTGGTAATGAAAATCATCATCATATACCAAATGAACCAGAAAGAATATTAGATGCTCCTCAATTAATTGATGATTATTATTTAAATTTATTAGATTGGGGTAATCAAAATATTTTATCAGTTTGTTTAGGTCCATCAGTTTATTTATGGAATGCAAATAATGGTCAAACTCATTTATTAACAACATCAATTAATAATGAAAATATATGTTCAGTTTCTTTTATGAATAATGGTTCTTGTTTAGGTATTGGACATAATAATGGAATAACTGAATTATGGGATATTGAAAAAAATAGTAAAATTAGAAATTTAAATGGTCATTCAAATAGAGTTTCATGTTTAAATTGGAATTGTTATTTATTATCAACAGGTTCAAAAGATTCATTAATATTAAATCATGATGTTAGAATTAAAGAACATATAATACATAAATTAATAAATGGACATAATAAAGAAGTATGTTCATTAAAATGGGATAATGAATTTAATATTTTAGCATCAGGTGGTAATGATAATATAATTTGTTTATGGGATATTAAAAAATCTCAAAATCAAAAAAATTCAATTTGGAATTTATTTGAATCAAAAAATTCATTTCAGTATAATAATAATATAAATACAACAATAAATCCATTATATACATTTACTAATCATATTGCTGCAGTTAAGGCTTTAGCATGGTCACCTTGGCAAAGAGGAATTTTAGCTTCTGGAGGAGGAAAAAAAGATCATAGTATAAAATTTTTTAATGCTGAAAATGGTCAATTAAATTATTCTATTGATACTGGAAGTCAAGTTTGTCAATTAATATGGAATAAATATGAAAAAGAATTAATTTCTAGTCATGGTTATTCTAAAAATCAAATTTGTGTTTGGTCTTATCCTAAAATGAATAAAATTGCTGAGTTACATGGACATATGAATAGAGTTTTATATTTAAGTATGAGTCCTGATGGTTGTACTATTGTTTCTGGAAGTAGTGATGAAACTTTAAGGTTTTGGAATATTAATGATAGGGAAAAAGTTTTTGAAGGAAATAGAAAAAATATTCAAGGATTTGATTTTGGGAATTTTATTAATATAAGATGAATGAAGAGAAGGTTTT
>JAEEGK010023428.1_pt1 | contig 12881 bp, 13 predicted proteins | sample 8958771 | NCBI WGS metagenome assembly JAEEGK01 (sample SAMN16246547, study PRJNA631951) | gut metagenome | biome: gut microbiome; feature: rumen; material: SC-attached | host: Bos | place: Iran: Karaj | collected 2018-10 | reverse complement strand
GAACCCCAGAACGGAGTTCTGCTTGACAATCCGCATTTTTTGCAAAGTCCTTTTTGGGCAGAATTCAAATCGCATCACGGCTGGAAAAACTATCGTTTTTATATAGAGCTTGATTATTCGGCTTTTTTCAAAAGCGGTGTTTACCCTGTTTCTGTGCTGGTGCGCACATTCAAGAAGCTTTTTTCGCTTGCTTATGTGCCGCTCGCGCCAGAATTTCTGCTAAAAAATGGTGATGTTCAATTTGAGCAGCTGAATGAACCAGAAGCTGTTAAAGAATATCTTAATATTGTCAAAAAAAGTGCACAACTTATAAGAAATTTATTACAAGAAAAGATTATCTTTTTGCGCTTTGACCCGCCGCTCGCTTATGCAAACGACGAGAACCTTGCCGCAAAAGATTCTGATAAAGCTGAATTCGCAAAGCTTTGCAGCACGGCACATCTCAAAAAAGCTGGTTCAGACATTCAGCCGCCAGACACGGTTCTGCTCAATCTTGAGCCAGACGAAGAAACGCTTTTGGCGAACATGAAACCGAAATGGCGCTACAACGTCAGACTTGCAGAAAAGAAGGGCGTAAAAATTGAACGCCACGCCGCTGACGGCATAGATGTTTTCTATAAGCTTTACGAAGAAACTTCAAAGCGCGACGGCATTGCGCTTCATGCAAAGTCTTATTATCATGACTTGTTTGAAACAGCTGAAAGAATGAAGAGCGCAGACAGCACAAGCCCGAAAATCACGATGTATGTTGCGTCTTTTGAAGACGAACCGCTTGCAGCGATAATCACGCTCTTTTCTCCAAAAGAAGCGGTGTATCTTTACGGCGCGTCATCAAACAGCCACAGAAACCTTATGCCGGCTTATCTTTTGCAATGGACGGCGATTCAAGACGCCAAAAACTACGGCTGCAAAACTTATGACTTTTACGGAATTCCGCCAACGGATGACGAGCACCACCCGATGTACGGGCTTTACCGTTTCAAGACAGGCTTTGGCGGCGCAGTTGTGCACCGCGCCGGCAGCGTAGACATCAGTTTTTCGCCTCTGTATGCTTTTTATGCGTTTGCTGAAAAGCTCAGGCTTATCTGGTTTAAGAAAATAAAGAAAATCTTTGTGAAAAAAGGCAAATGATTTTTCACTTTTAGGAATATTATGAATCTTGAAGCTTTTGTTCTCGGCTGCGGAGGAATGATGCCGCTGCCTTATAGACATTTGACATCTGTGCTTTTGCGCCGCGAAGGTGATTTGTTCCTTTTTGACGGCGGTGAAGGCACGCAAGTATCGCTCCGCAGGCTCAACCTCAAATGGAAAAAGATAAACGCAATATTCGTTTCGCACACACACGCCGACCATGTTACAGGAATTCCGGGAATATTGATGCTTTCGGCGCAGGTTGACCGCGACGAGCCGCTCTACATTTACGGTCCGCCTAAAATTGCAGAATACATCGAAACAAGCCGCAAAGTTCTCGATATGTACATAAACTATCCCATTGTAGTAAAAGAAATTACAGCTCCATGCGTTGTGCACGAAGGTGACGGCTTTTATATCCGCGCTTTTCCGCTTCAGCACACAAAGACTTGCGTAGGCTATACACTTGAAGAACTGAACCGCCCGGGCGAATTCAACCCGGAAAAGGCGAGGGCGCTCAACGTTCCGGTCGGGCCTTTATGGTCAAAGCTTCAGTCTGGCGAATCTGTGCTTTCTGCCGACGGCAAAACCGTAACGCCTGAGCAGGTGATGGGTGCGCCGCGCTCTGGCAGAAAGGTGAGCTACGTAACGGACACGCTTTATCTGCCGTCTATAGCAAAAGAAGTGCAGGGCTCTGACCTGCTTTTCTGCGAAGGTATGTTTGAAAGCAGCCTTGAACAGACAGCAACTGAAAAAAAGCACATGACGGCGGCGCAGGCTGCAACAATTGCAAGAGACGCAAAAGTCAAGAAAATGGCGATGATTCATTACAGCCCGCGCTACACAGACAAGGAACTTAAGCCGCTTCTTGACGAGGCGCAGAAGATTTTCCCGGAAACGGTGCTGTCAAAAGACCGCATGGTTTTTGATATTCCTTACGAAGACTGAAAAGATTTAATATGATTGAACTTGCGCATTTTTCAAAAAATTACGGTTCTGCCGCCGCGGTTTCTGACGTTTCTTTTACAGCGAAAGACTCAAAGATTACCGGCCTTTTAGGCGCAAACGGCGCGGGCAAGACCACAATCTTAAAAGCAATTTGCGCAATTCATTACGCTACAAGCGGTTCGGTGCTTGTTGACAATATCAATGTTGAAGACGAGCCGCTCAAAGTAAAGAGCATAACAGGCTATGTAAGCGAGAACCCGCGCTTTTATGAAAACTTTACCGTAATTGATTTTCTGAAATTCATTGCGGATGTGCGCTTTTCTGATTTGAGCCGCTCAGTTAAACCCTCAACCTTGAAAACACAAATTGACTACGCTATTGAAGCATGTTCTCTCAATGATGTGCTTTCAAAAAAGATAGCTGCTCTGTCAAAAGGCTACAGACAGCGGCTCGCGTTTGCGGCTGCCATAATGCACAGCCCGAAAATTCTGGTGCTTGACGAGCCGGTTACAGGCCTTGACCCGGTGCAGATTCAGGAAATGCGCGTTCTAATAAAGAGCATGAGCAAAGACAAGACAATTCTGCTTTCAACACACCTCATGCAGGAAGTTTCGGCACTCTGCGATGAAGTCGTCATTCTTACAAAAGGCAGGCTCGCCGCAACCGGCACGCCCGACGAAATTCTTGCAAAAAGCGGTAAAGACAACCTTGAAGACGCATTCCTATATTTCAACAAAATTTAGTCTGCTTATCGAATTTTATTGTATTTTTCGGTTTTTAAGTATAAAATAACTTATCTGCATTTTTTTTCACAGGGAGTTTATTGAGGTTTTTCAATTTTTGAAAACTGTTTGATTATGAAAGATAAGCAAATAAACCAAAAAAAACTTTTTTGTGGAGTCCTTATTTATATTTTTAGTTTCGGACTCACAATGCTTTTCGGCAAAACCCTTCACGTAGATTTTTATATAGGAAGATTACAGGTAACAAGCGACATAATCTGCGGAATTATCAATGTCGGTTTTATTATTGCCTGTGTGATGATAATTCATGCTGAACCCAAAAACGGTCTTTATGCATCAGTACTGCTTATACTTCTGGCACTAATTCCTGCTTTTCTGACACTTATAATAAACCAAAATTATGCCGTACTTCCAGGAGTAATTACAGATATTTCGGCTATTCCTCTGCTTATCATTTATTCAAGACAGATCCGTTCCATTTTAGAGGAAGAACGCAAGCTTAAAACACTTTCTGTAACAGACCCTTTGACAGGTCTGCTGAATCAGCGCGGACTTAGAAAAAGTCTTGATGAATTTATCGAAAAAAAACACCCGTTCTATCTTTTGTTTATAGATCTTGATAATTTTAAAATCGTCAATGATAATATCGGTCACCGTGCAGGCGACGAGCTTCTGACAAGAATAGCCTGCCAATGGCAGACTATAATTGACACAGACTGTATTTTTGCACGTAACGGCGGAGATGAATTCGTAATGATCGTGCCTGACGTTCCAAAATACACCATTACAAAGTTCATGACACGCTGTCTTGCCGTCTTAAAAGATGAATTTTACTTTGAAGATTACGATTACCATTATTACGCTTCAGCCAGTATTGGTTCAGTTCATTACCCGGATAACGGAACAAATGCCGACGACCTTTTGAAATTTGCTGACATTGCCATGTACAATGCAAAGAAAGCAGGCGGTTCACGCTATACCATTTACACGCAGGAATTGCAGAGTGACTACAACAATAAACGTGAAATGGAAGCCATAATCCACGACGGACTCATAAATGACAGATTCTTCTTTGTTTTTCAGCCTCAATACAATATAAACACTTCTAAAATCTGCGGTTTTGAAGCACTTCTGCGTTTAAAAGACTCAGACGGAAATATTATAAGCCCCGGGAAATTCATACCTGTTGCAGAACAGACTAATTTGATTTTTGACATTGACAACTGGGTTTTATCACATGGAATTATTGAAGCCGGAAAACTGATTGCAGACTGTAATGATGATGTAAGAATTTCAATAAACATTTCTGCGCGGCACATTCTTGAAAAGAATTTCTTAGCAAAACTGAAAAACTGTCTTTCAATTACAACAGTTAATCCGAACCGTTTAGAACTTGAAATCACAGAATACTGTCTTGTCCAGAATCCGTCTAAAGCAGAGAAAGTTATTGAAGAAATAAGAGGACTCGGCATTAAAGTTGCTTTAGACGACTTTGGTTCAGGTTATGCATCTATAAAATACTTAATGCAGCTTCCTTTTGACGTACTTAAAATCGACAAGGTCTTTGTTGACAACATTGCTTCAGATAAAAATTCACATAAGTTTATCTCAATGCTGATTTCTGTAGGACATACGCTTGACTGCACACTTATAGCAGAAGGCGTTGAATACCAGGAACAGTTTGATGTTCTAAAAGACATGGGCTGTGATTGTATTCAGGGATTCTTATTAGGTCAGCCTGTTCCATTTGATAATGCAAAAGAACTTCTGAACAAGAACTAAACTTACGTACCTTTACATATTTCTGTCTTCCTCAAAAAAGGTAAATTAGTTACAATACATATATGAAAGATTATTTTTCAAAAACAGCAGTTATTACAAAAAAGGAATTATTCAATGCTTTTATAAGCCCGGCTGTTTATATTGGAATTATCATTTTTATTACAGCCTCTTCAATAACTTTCTTCTTGCAGAACCATTTTTTTGTCCCGGGGCAGGGTTCCGCTGACTTACGCAGCTTTTATGCTTTTTTTCCTTATATCTGCATTTTATGCATTCCGGCATTTACAATGCACCTTTGGTCAGGCGAAATAACTGATTTAGTTTTTTCACTGCCGGTGCCCGCTCTTGCGCTTGTTACAGGCAAATGGCTTTCTTCGCTTATAATCTGCATTTATGTTCAAGTTATCCTGCTTTTAGTACCGTTCACCGTTCACTTTTTTGGTGCTGTTGATATGGGGCAGGTTGTTGCGGCAAATATTGTAGTTCTTTTATATTTCAGTACAGCTACCGCTTTGGGAGAATTTCTTTCTCTGGCAGGAAAAAATCAGATTACATCAGCGCTGCTTACAGTGCTTGTGCTTTCTTTATTGAATGAAGCACATATTGTCCCGCTTCTATTTAAGATGCCCAAAATTTTTGAAAGTTTCTTTAACGGCATTTCGTTTTCTTACCATTTTGATGCCGCGAGCAAAGGCATAATTGCTTTTAGAGACATATTGTTTTATTTTGCATTAACAGCAATTCTTCTAGGTATGCAGCTGCTTGTAATTGAAGCCAAAAAGGAAAACGACTGATGAATGCAAAAAGACTCATAAGACTAACTTTTATAGCTGCGGCAATTTTTTCAGTTTTACTTTTCTGCCTTATCAACACCATAAAAAGCCGCATAGATTTTTCAAAAGACAAGGTTTTCACCTTATCGCCGGTTTCAAAAAACCTGCTTTCGGGCGTTTCTGAAAAAGTGCAGATCACTTATTATATTTCAGAAAAACTTCCAAGCTTTTATCCTGAAACACGTGATGTAAAAGACTTTTTAATTGAATATGCTTCTCAAAACAAGCTTGTATCTTTGTCTGTTCTAGACCCGCAGAAAGCAGGACTTGAACAGCAGCTTCTTGCTCTTGGAATTGAAGCGCAGCAGATTCAGACAGCTTCAGCAACAGAAACAGCGTTTACATCGGTTTATTCTGCCATTGTAATAGAATATTGCGGCAAAATCGAAATTATTCCGTTTATTGTTTCAACAGCCGGCCTTGAATTTGAGCTTTCAAGCAGGCTTCAGTTTATGACAGAAAACATTGCAAGACATGTTCAAATTCTTATAGGCAATGACTTTACACTGGAAGACGACTACAGATACCTTGTACCGTGGCTTGAAAGCGCGGGTTTTATCTGTACGCAGGTTTATCCTGAAGAGCTCGAAGGCTTAAACTCTGCTGTACCGCTGCTTGTGCTTGGGGCTAAAAACCTGAAACCAGACAACATCTTTGAAATTGAAAATTTCATAATGCAGGGCGGAAACGCCGCTTTCTTTGTAAGCAGAAATAATGTCAACATTTACACAGATTGGGTTGCCGAGCCTGACGGAAATTCTTCATTGGCAGATTTGCTCAATTTCTGGGGCATTTCCATTAAAAAAGAACTTTTGGTTGATATAGTCAATTACAGAATAGAAATGCAGAGCGGTAAGCAGGGCGGCTCTGAAACCGAATACATAAACTATCCGTTTTGGATTGTTACCGGCAGACATTCGCTTGCTTCTAAATCAATTTTGAACAGCGGCTATTCAGGACTTGAAGTTTATTGGGCAAACCCGATAGAACTTTTTGAGGACAGCGGTGTAAAACTGACGCCGGTTCTCAAAACAAGCACAAAAGCTTCTGTTATGCCGGAACCTTTTGATACAGATCCGTTCCGCAACAGAACAAGAGTTTTTGACGAAAAGGCGCAGTTTAATCTTGCCGCAACACTTGAAGGCAGCGTAAAAGGCTATTACACAACCGCGGTCAGCCCCGATATAAGGCTTTTTGTGCTTGCTGACCAATATGCTCCGTCAAGGATGATTGAATACACAAACAGCCCGCACAACATGGACTATGTAGTTTCAGTTCTGCTCTGGCTTTCTAATGAAGACGAGCTTTTGAAGATTAAGAACAAGGGTATAAGAACAACGTCGCTTGACTCGATTGTGAATCTTGAAGGCGCGTCTTATGCAATAAGCAGGGCAGTCTGGCTCTGCTTTGTGCTGCCTCTTGTTATTGTTGCGATTACAGGCGCAGCTTTCATTGTTTACAGGAAAAAGCGGAACAACTAAAAAGGAATTGAAAAATGACAGAAATAAAAGCTGCAAAATGGAAAAAATCTATCTTTTTTCTTATGATTTGTTCAATTCTAATAGGCGTTCTGCTTTTTATAAGAACAATTCTTTTTTCAGGTACAAAAGGAATTTCAGGCAAAGATACAGCATTATTAAATCCAAAGTATCAGGACGCTGTAAGCGAGATTTATCTGCGTTCAGGCATATCTGAAGTTTTTCTTTACAAAAAGGAAAATTTCTGGTGGGGCAGTGCTTCAATTGAAAATGAGAATGTGATTTTTCCGCTTAACAGCAATAAAATTTTAGACTTTATAAAAACGCTCTCTTCAATTCGAAAAGTTTATCATATTTCAGATAATGCTTCTCTTTATAAAGATTATAATCTTGACGGCAATGCTTTTTACATTGAAGCAAGAGACAGCTCAAAAGCAATTCTTCTGGAATTGTTTACAGGACGGCTGAATTATAACGGCGCAAAAATCAGCTTTAGAACAGGCAAATCAATTTCAATTTATGAGACTGAATCTGATTTAGTGCCGTATATTCATACACAGGCTGAAAAATGGGCAGACATGCTGCTTTTACCGGCGGAGCATGCAGCTTTTGACGAAACCGAAGCCTTAGGCTGTTCAATTGACGGCATTCCAGTATTTCCAGACAACCGCACAGAGCTTGAGGCTTTTCTGCATAAAATGATAACTGCGAGAGGTTCTGTTATTCAGCCTGGCTTTGCAGACAACCGTAATGTAACAGTTTTTTCTCATATAGTGCTGATTGAAACTCCGCAAAAAATAATAAGGCTTTTCTTTATCAAAAACGGCACAAATGAGACTTATTCAGTTCAAACTGAAATAAACGGAAAATTATCAGCATATTCCCTTGAAATATCTTCATGGACATTTAATAATCTTTTCACTAATATTAACTAGTGATTTTTTACATAAAAGAATACAATTTTTTTCTGTTTATTGTAGTAAAACTTTATTTAGTATGATATATTTTATTTACTGGTAAAGTGTATATTACAAAGTTGAAAATACATATAAGGACTAATTATGGATAAGAAAATCTATGTAGAAGGTCTTGAGGAAGACAAAGAAGCAGCTATAAACTCTGCTGTTGGTGCAGTAGCAGGTGTTTCTGCATGTAAAGCAGCAGCTATGAAAGCCCAGGTTTTAGTTACTTTTGATGAAAGTGTAGGCGGAATAGAAGATGCCATTAATGCCGCTATTTCTTCTCTGGGTGTTACTGTTCTTAATTAATACTTAGAAAATTGCTTTAAAATATCTAATTGGAATATCTGAAAGGGAAAGCTGTAATTAATTTACAGCTTTCATCAGATTAATTCAGTTTTTACCGTCTTCAGCTTGTGATTTTCCAAGCTGACCGCACGCACCGCCAATACTTCTTCCACGCCGAGTTCTTAACGTTGCAGAAATTCCGCCTTTTTCAAGTCTTTCCATTAAATGATTAACTTCCTGACGTGAAGGCTCTTTAAACGGCAAAGATTCAACAGGATTCCATGGAATCAAATTAAAATGCACGTCAATTCCCCGGGCAAAAGCTATAAGCTCGTCTGCAGCCTGGTCATTTGTATTAACATTATGCATCAGCGCTGCTTCTAAGGTACAGCGAATGCCTGTTTTTTCAGTATAATACTTTATAGCTTTTCTTAAATCCTGAAGAGGATTGGCTTTTGTTACTGGCATCAGCTGCTTTCTAAGTTCTTCATTTGCTGTTGTCAGAGAAACCGCAAGCCTGATAGCAGGACCGTTATCAGCTAAATCATAAATTCCTGGGATAATGCCTGATGTAGATAATGTAATCCGTCTTTTTGAAAGATTTCTGCCGTTTTCAGAGCCAAGTATTTCTATAGTTTTTCTTATGGCATCAAGATTCAGCATAGGTTCGCCCATGCCCATAAAAACAATGTTGTCAAGCTTTCCGGCTTTTCTTTCAAGATGAAGAAACTGCTCGACAATTTCGCCGGCTTCAAGATTTCTGCCGAAGCCTAGTCTGCCTGTCTGACAGAAAGCGCAGTTCATTCCGCAGCCAGCCTGGCAAGAAACACAGGCGGTTTTTCTGCCGTCTGCATCCGTCAAAAGCACTGTCTCAACAAAGCGGCCGTCGTGCAGCTCAATCTGAAGTTTAATAGTTCCGTCAGGGTCAGTTAAAGTTTGTTTTATGCGGGTAGAGTAGACTGATGAAGCTTCTTTCAGTCTGATGCGCAAATCTTTTGAAAGATTTGTCATGTCATCAAAAGTTTCTGCTCCCTGTGCAATCCATTTAAATATTTGTCTGCCCCTGAATGAAGCGTCAAGTTCAAGCTTCTCTGTAATTTCTTGAGGCAAAAGACCTGTAATTGAAGACAGCATATAAATCAAGCATCCTGCTGAAGTCTTGCAAGAGTTTCATTTATAATCTGAGAACGTATACCCTGACGCTGACAATTCTGCAAAACTTCTACAGCCTGTTTTTTGTTGCCTTTCTTTTCATAGCAGTCTGCCAAATCAATATATAATCTGTAATTTTTTGGATCTGCCTGAACAAGACGGGCTAAACTTTCAATGGCATCATCATAATTTCCCTGTGCCTTGCTTAAAAGCGCAAGACCAAGAACTGCATAAAGGTCAAATTCAATATTCAGGGCTTTTTCATAGTATTCTGTTGCTGTTTTGAAATCACCCAAAGTTCTATAGGCATCACCGGCACGTGTCAGAATAACCTTGTTGTGCGGGTCATTCTTAAGGATTTTGTTCCAATATTCAATTGAACGTGCCTGCATGTTCATACCACGGTAACAGTCAGCAAGACCGAAAAGCGCATAAAAGTTATTTGCGTCCATTTCAAGTGCTCTTTCAAAGAAAGGAACACCTTTTTCAAAAGTCTTAAGTTTGCGGTGACAGTTTCCAATAGAAGTTAAAACTCTTATGTCAACTTTATCATCACCGATTTCGTACATGCGCATCCAGTAATAAAGCGCATCAGCATATTCCTTGAAATCATAGTGCAGATGACCGAGACCAATCAACGCATAAGGGTTGTCTTTTTCCATTTCAAGAACCTTAAGATAAAGCTCCTTTGAGTTTTTGAAATCGCGGATTTTTCTGTATGCATCAGCAACACGTGTCAAAACTGTAATGTTCTGGTCATCATGAGCAAGGTATCTTTCCCAAATATCAATTGCTTTATGATACTGCCGCATTGCTTTATAGCAGTCAGCAAGACCGAATAATGCATAATTGTTTGAAGGGTGGTAAGTCAGGCAGCGGTTATAATAATCAGCTGCTAATGAAAAATTGTGCTGCTTACGTGCAGAATCACCAAGACCAACCAGCGCGTAATTGTTGTTATCATCAAGTGCAAGAATCTTTTTAAAAGAATCAACTGCAGCAGAGATATTATCGCCTTTTAAGAAGAAATATCCTTCTTTTGACAATTCTGCAATTTCATTACGCAAAGAATCAGCTTCTGGGTTTCTGTTATTAGGCATTCCGGTAGTGGAAATTCCAGAAAGCTCATCAGGCGGAAGAATGTCGAATGATTCTAAGTTGTCCATATCTTTAATCCTCTTCAGACAATAAGCTTGAAAGCATGTTGGCTGTCTTTTCAATTAGCGGCATTGCCTTATTTTTATTGTGTGCAAGCCAGTAGTATTTTAATGCAGAGAGTTCATCACCTGATTTTAAAAAGCTATCTCCTACACGCGTTAAACCGTCAGAGTAACCGGTTGCCAGCCAAATACGTCTGGCAGTGTTAATATCACCGGAATTAAATAACACATTTCCTTTTCGATTTAAAATAGCTTTCTGTTCAGAAGTGAGAGTTTTTGTTGGTGATTCTGTAACCTTGATAAACCCGTCAACAGTTTTTTTTTCTTCAATCAGTTTTTTTAAATCATCATACATAACTTTCTCTCAAGAAAAATTATACAGCATTATCGAAATAAATCAAGCTTTTTTTCGTTAAGTTTAACCATATATACCATGATAAATTCAATTTTTGGAGAAATTTGATATAAAATTTCATTCTTTCCTTAAATTTTTCATGGAATTTGCATACTTTATGGATTTTTTGGAGCTTGTAAAGATTTAATATTTGCTTCAATTGTAAAATAATCATTATTTGTTGTTTACAGAATAAAAATCTACTTCTGAGCGGCCATAAACACGGTGATCTGTTCTAATCAGATCCCCGATTTTCTCATCAAGCTTTTTTTCAGCGGGGCGGTGTATGAGCAGCGTGCCGCCTGGCTTTAAAGCATTTGTCTTAGAGCATTTCAAAATCAAATCCTGATGAAATTTATATGGGAACGGCGGATCTAAGAAGATGTAGTCAAACTGTTCTTTGTTGCGCATTATAAAAAGTTCAACCGGCATAAAATGGCATTGTATCTTTACAGGTGAAATCGAAACATTTTCGAATATCGTGTTGACTTTGATTTTGTCTTTCTCAACAAGCACAATATGCGTTGCGCCCCTTGATGCAGCTTCAAGAGACAGCACGCCTGAACCGGCAAATAAGTCTAAAAAAGATTTGCCTGATAAATCGCCCAATATACTGAACAATGATTCACGCATTCTGTCCATTGCTGGTCTGATAATTCCATCAGGGCATTTAATAATTCTGCCGCATAATGTTCCGCCGGTAATTCTCATATTAGCTCCAAAATTAATCTGAATTGAAAATATAATAGTGGAAATATAGCTGTTTATCAATAAAGCGTTTCTGAAAATAATGTATATTGGTAGACAGAATATGTATTAAAAGTAGTTTTATATATTCGTTTATTGGCCATTCAATTACCTCTTTTCAGTGAAACTAACGGCTTATTGCCAAAAAACATAAGTAAATGTAAAATGCAACAAAACAAAAGAAAGAGGCTGTAGTGTCTATAAAAGCTGTAATTTTTGATTTTGGCAATGTCATTTCGGTAACACAACCAAATACTTGCTTCTATGATATGGCCGAGCTGACAGGTATTCCGCATGAAATTTTCTTTAAGGCAATGGGCCCGCAACGTAGCGATTTCGATTTAGGCGTAATAAGCGCAGCCGAGCTTTATTCGCGCATATTGAAAGACAACGGCTATGATTCAGAATCTCAAGACAAAGATTTATGCCGAAAACTTGGCGATATGGATCTTTCAAGCTGGAACCACATAAACACGCAAGTCTCTGACTGGGCACTTGAGCTTCAAAGGCAGGGCTACAAGCTTGGTGTGCTTTCTAATATGCCTTACGAATTTCTTGAAAGATACAAGCAGGATATTCCGCCATTTGTAAAAGCCGATTATGCAGTTTTTTCGTGCAATGTGCACATTATCAAGCCAGATGCACGAATCTACAAGCTTGAGCTTGACGGGCTTGGCGTAAAGCCTGAAGAAGCCGTATTTTTCGATGATTTGCAGAAAAACATAGACGCTGCAAAAGCATTGGGCATAAACGGCATTCTCTGGGAAAATTTCAACCAGGCAAAAGCTGAATTTGAAAAGCTTGTTAAATAGCCGAAAAAGGCATAAGATGAACAAGTTCAATGACATTTTTTATTTGAATACAGAGGATTCCTTTTTATGGATAAAAAAGATGATGTATATAAAGCTCAAATTGCTTTTGAAGTAAACCAGATTAGAAGCAAATACCTTCCGCAAGACCAGAACAAGCTTGAGCAGCTCAAAAAGCTCGACAAGCAAGCAACAAAACCAGGCAAAAAGGCTGTAGTCATAATGATTCTGATAAGCCTTGCACTTATCGGCACAGGCATTCCGCTGATTGCGCTCTTAAACCAGATTCTGGCGGGAACAATTTGCTGCGTCTTAAGCCTGAGCTGCGCATTTTTGATAAAGCCTGTTTACGGCTTTGTTACTGAAAAAGAGCGCACAAGGCTTGCACCGCAGATTATGCGCCTTAGCGACGAGATTTTGGGCAACAGCCAGAACAATCAGAACAGATACTAGCATA
>JAEEGK010023426.1_pt1 | contig 12882 bp, 7 predicted proteins | sample 8958771 | NCBI WGS metagenome assembly JAEEGK01 (sample SAMN16246547, study PRJNA631951) | gut metagenome | biome: gut microbiome; feature: rumen; material: SC-attached | host: Bos | place: Iran: Karaj | collected 2018-10 | reverse complement strand
TATTTAAAAGTCAAAATAAAATTCAAGAATATAAGAATGATATTATTGCAAAAAAAAATGTAATAAATAAAAAACTAAAAAATATAAAAGGAATGAATAATATTTATGAAGATTATTTAAAAGATAAAGATTTTTTTATTGATAATATAGAAGAAAATATGAATATTAGTTTAGATGAAAAAGATACAAATGTTTTTTTAATTGGGATTTTATTTACTTTTTTTCTTGAAATTGACATTAGTGGAGAAAAAACAGAATTAATAAAATTGTTTAATAAAAAATCAAAAAAAGAAATGAAAAAAATATTAAGATCATTGAATGATGATAATCCAAATTTTAATAATATTGAACATTTACAAAAAATAAAAAAGCAATTAAATACTATTAAAACAGAAATGAATGAACAAATTGATAATTCATTATATTATTTTTTATATAAAAGTTTAATTCATATTGTTGATACAGGAATAACTAAAATTAATATTTTGATTGAAAAAGATATTATTGAAAATGAAAAAAACGAAATACATAAAATTGAAAATAAAATAAAAATATTAAATGCAAAAATATCTGGATTTGAAAATGCAAAAAATGAAATTAAAACTAAATATCAAAAGATTAATAATAAACAAATAACAAAACCAAATAAATTAAATAAAAATGAAGATAAAAATAATATTCAATCAACAAAAAATGAATTAAATAAATTAAAATTACTAATTGGAAAAATGGAAAATAATTATGTCAATTTATTAAAAAATTTAAGTAAAAAAATAATAAAACCTAAAAATTTAATAATAAGACCTGATGATCAATTTCTTCAAAGTAAAATAAAATAAAAATAAAAAACAAAATATTAAAATAATAATAATTAATATCTAATTATATATAAATAAATTAAAAACAAAATTTAAAATTTAATTATTACATTTATACATTATACCAGGAGAAATATTATAAATTTTATCATTTTGATTAAAACTTAAATGTTTTTCTATATTTTTAATATGATAATATGCAGGTCCAGGAACTTTAAATTCATATTTTTTTTTCTTCCATCTAGGAGAAGATAATTTCATTATTTCTTTTTTTGGAAGTTCAAAAATAAATTCATAAGGTTTTACATTATTAGTATCAATTTTATCTCCTAAATCAAATTTAATATTTGATACTATTAATTTTGTTGAATTATATTTTCTAATATGTGCATTTTTTATTTTTGATTTACTAAAATATTTTTTTTTATCATCATCATTAAGACTTTTATTTATTTTATTATCTAAAAATTCATTTATGACATCATTATCAGTTTTAATATTTAATTCTTTTAACATATCAATTCTTTTACAAATTGGTTTTTTAAAAACTGAAGATTCACTTTTAAAATGTTTTATTATTTTTTTATTTTTAAAATAACTTCCTGGTCCAGGATTATCATTATAAATAATTTTAAATCTTGAAATTTTTGAATTAAATAAATTATCTTGTTTATAACTTTCACTACTTAATTTAATTGGATTATAAGTACAAGGATCTGGTTTTTTTTCTTCGAAAATATTTTTAATTGAACTACTTTTTTTATTATATAAACTTTTACCAAATAAGCTTTTTTTAATATTATCATATAATGAATTTATTTTATTTAATTCATAATCACAAGGTCCAGGTTTAAATTTTTCATAATATAATTTTTCATCTAAATTATTAAATCTATTTTCTTTTGATAAAAAACCATTTAAATAACCTTTTGAAGAAAATGATTTAAAAGTTTTTAAAAATGTTGATTGGAAATTATAAGTCCCTGGACCTGGAGTTTCTGAATTATTATATTTATTATTTTTATTTATATCAAATCTGTCTATTGTTGATGAAAAACCTAATGAAGGAAAATTTGTTGAAGATGATTCATTTGTTTCATGTGTTTCATTTAATTTTGAAATTTTAATTTTCTTTGGTTTTAAAATTTTAATTGAATAAGTTTTTATATTTTTTTTCATTATTAAATTTTGATTTGATTAAAAAAAATGTAAAAATAAAATAAAGTCAAAAAAAAACTAAAATGATACTTAAAATTGTTTAGAAAAAAATATGAAATTTTTGAAATAATGAATTGTAGAAAAACAATAAAAGATATATTAAAATAAGCAAAATTATATAATATATATTTTAAATGAAAATTTGTTTTAAATTATAATTTTGATGAACTGATAAAATTATAAATTATATAAAACTAAAGAAAAAATAAAATTTTTTAAATTAAATATTTGCAAAAAAAATTATATTATATTACCCATAATCTTATAAATTAAAAATATATACAACATATTTATTCTTATAAATCCTTTTACATTCTCAGATAATTCAATAAATAAATTAAATTTTAAAACTATTTTGTTTAAATAAATCATCATGATTTTCTAAACCTAAAATAAACTTAATTAAAATTTTACTATTCAAATTAAAAAATTTAAAATATTTGACTTGTTCAGGTTTTAAATAATGTTTACTTTCCCATCCTCCATTAAAACTTCCAGTTTTTCTTCCATCTTTATAAAATCCATATCTTAATTCATTTTCAATAATTTTAACACCAACACCATTTTGTTTTCCATTTTCCCAAAAACCAACATAACAATTTAATTTATCAAAAGACCAAACATAAATTCCAAAACCATGTTTAACTCCATTTAAATAATTACCACAATAATACTCAGTATCATTCCATAAAAATTCACCAAAACCATTCATTAAACTATTTTTAAATTCTCCAATATAAATAGAATCATTTGAATATTTCATTAAACCATATCCATTTAATTTATTATTTTTCCATTCTCCAAAACATAAAGTACTATCTGGCCATCTATATAATCCAATTCCATTCTTTAAACCTTTATTAAATTCTCCTTGATAAAAATTATCATCTTCCCAAATTTCCATTCCAATTCCAAAAAGATAATTTTTTTCCCAATTATCACCTTCAATTTTTAAATTATCTTTTATATAATAACCATAACCTTTTGGAATATTTTCTTTATATTCTCCTATAAATGTTGAATTTTCTATTTGAGAATCTATAAATTGAGCTATTCCATTTATTTTTGAATTTTCAAAATTTGCTTTTAAAATACTTTTATCTTTCCATTTTATTATTCCAAAACCTTCTTTTTTTCCTTCTATATGATTACCATAAAATTTATATTTTTTTTGTTTATATAAAAAATATCCTTTTGGTTGTTGACTTATATCAATTGATGATATTTGAGAATAAAATGATGATGAACTTAAACCTTTAAAACTATTAAATGATATTTTTTTTTTGTTTTGATTTCTATATGTTGAAAATATATTTATTCCTTCTATACTTACTTTCATATCTTCTTCATCATTTTCTAATATATCTTTTAAATCATTTTTATCTGTTTCATTTCTTTCTGATGTTTCATTTATTGTTTCTTTTGTTTGAATGAATTTTGTGTTTGTTGGAAATATTTCACTGTGATTTCTTTTTATATTCATTTTTTTATTTATCATTTCTTCTTTTTCTGTTAAATTCTTCTTTTTTTCAATTAAATTTTTTTGAAATATTCTTTGAATTTGATTTATACTTTCATTAAGTGCACTTCTACTTATTATTCTTTCTTTATCAAAATATTTATCATTTGGCTCTGGAATTTGATTTATATTTAAATTTTCAGCTTTTAAGTTTTTATTTGATACTTTCTTACTTACCATTGCTGTTGATTGAGATGTTATTTTTTGATTATCTGAATTTGATTTATCTAATTTTTGTTTTATATTTGGATTATAAATATTTGATTTTATTCTATTTGAGTCCATATTAGAGTTTAATTCTTGAAATTTATTCAATTGAATTTGATTTGGATTAATATAAATTACATTATTATTTCCATCCATATTCTGTTCTTTTATATTTCTATAACAACATATATTATAACATTTTTCTATTTTATTTCCCATAATTTTATCTGATTGTTAAAAATAATAAAATATAAAATCAATTATAAAAAATTAAGCAATTATGATTTAATTGTTTTTAGAGTTATTTTTCATTTTTATTAAATAATTTATAAATTATTTTCTCTATTAATTTATTTATTTGTTAAATTATATTTTATGAATTAAATAAAATAAAAAGGAATAAAAAAAATGTAAAATAAAATACTTTTTTAAATTAATTTAAATATTTAGAATATATTCTGAAAATTATTTATATTTGTTCTTTCTTCCTTTTAAAATAATTCAAATTTATAACTTTGATATGTTGAATATAATATTGAATAATCATATTTTATTGTTTATCAATTTCAAATCCACTTCAATTTTTCAAATCATTCTCTTTTAAATATATATATTTCACTTTATTAAAATATATATATATTTTAAATAATAAAAAAATGGGTATGAAAATGTTTTTTTAATTTTATATATATTTATTAAATTTAATAGTTTAATAAATAATAAATTTTGAAATAATTTTTTTATTGATTAAAATTAACAAGTAAATAGAAAAAAAGTTAAAAAAAATGAAAACAAGTGAAATTAAAATGATTGTAAATTATTTTGATGAGAAAATGACATTTTCCAAAATCAATGAATATTCAATTTTTTTGAAAAAATGTAAAGAATCTTTTAAAATGGAGAAAGAAGAAATAGAAGGATTAAAATTATATAAATTAGATGATGATAATGATGAATTATTAATTGAAAATGAAGAAGATTTTAATGAAAATCTTGAACCAAATAAAAATAATGAAATAATATATATAATTAAAACAAAAGGAAGAAAAAAAGAACAAAATGGTAAAATAAAAATTAAAAGTATATCAATTACACCTCAAAATGAAAAAAAAAAAGTTCCATTGGTAAATAATATAAATAATATTGATTATTCAAGAATAGAAAAAATAATAACAGAACAAAATAAAAAATTAAAAGATGAAATTCTTGAAGAAGTAAAAAAAATAAATTTGGAAAGAGAAAAAGAATTAAAAAATAATTTCAAAAAAAAAATAAATGATATTAAAAGTTTTTTAATTACAATAGATGAAATATTAAAAAAAAATTGTGATAAAGTTAATAGTTTAAATGATGTAATTGTAGAAAATATAAATAAAACACAAATTGATAATAAAATAAATAATGAAAACGATATTTTAAAAAATATTGAAAATGATATCAAAAAAATAAATTCATCAATACCAAAAAGTATTAATTTTGAAAATCAGATTGAAATTATAAAAGAAAAATTAAATGGTATTACCAAAGAAATTAATAACCAAAGTATAATTGTTTCACAAGTAAAGGAAAAACAATTAGAAATCCAAAATCAACAATCAAAAAATTCTCAAATTCAAAAAAAATTAGATAATATAAAAGAAGAAGAAGAAGAAATATCAAAAATTTATGGATGTAATTTTATAAATGAAAATATTGATTTATCTTATAATTATGAAGATTTAATTAAAATGAAAGATTATAAATTTAGCTTAAATTTAATAAATAATGGAAATACATCTTGGCCAAAAAATTCAATGATATATGGAAAAACTGAAGATAATGAATTAGAAGTTAAATCAATCATTAATAATAATAATGAAGTTTTACCAAATGAACAAATTAATCCTATAATATCATTAACATTTAAAAATATTAAAAATGAAGATAAAACATATATTTTACCATTAAAATTAGTTTTCCAAAATCAATCATCAAATATAAAACAAAATCAATATATTTTAAAATTAACTGTAAAGAAATCAAATGAATTAAATAATAAATTAACTTCAATTGAGTCAAATGAAATAAGTAATGAGAGAATTATAAATCATGTAAATGAGAAACCAATAATGAGAAGTATTATAAATAATACACCATATGGTAATGAGAATATAAATAAAAATGATAATAATTTTAGTGTTTTAGGGCCTGATGAAAATGTTAATGAAAATGTTAATGGAAATGTTAATGAAAATGTTAATGAAAATGTTAATGAAAATGTTGATGAAAATGTTGATGAAAATGTTGATGAAAATGTTGATGAAAATGTTAATGAAAATGTTGATGAAAATGTTGATGAAAATGTTGATGAAAATGTTAATGAAAATGAAATAAATGATGATAGATTTCAAAAAATTAAAAATAAACTTGAAGAAGATTATGATTTAGATAATTTAATATGGAATGATGAAGAATTAAAAGAAAAAATTAAAAAAAATTTAAATCCAAATATTATTAATTTATTTGAAAAAAATGAAGAAGAAGCAATTGAAAAAATTGTTGAATTAATAGCTGAGGAATTAATAAATATCTAAATTTTATATTATATTATATAAAAATGAAAATTTTAAAAAAATATTTTCAATTTTGTGATTAATTTATATTATTAAAAAATTCATTAATATATCTTTTAATAATTCAATATATATTAATTATTTTAAAAGAAAAAAATATAAAAAGCGTTTTTCTCAAAACTAAAATATATTAAAAGTCTATTAATTAAATAATTTCAATTTTATAAATATTGATTTAAATAAGAAAAGTAAAATATAACTTGAAGATGATAGTTTTTTAATTATAGCAATATAAATAATTAAAAAATATTAAATAAGTTATAAAATTTAATATGGAAATAAATTTTTTATTATTTAAAAATAATTATTATTATTAACTATTTAAAAATATTCAATCATATAAAATTTTTTCTCTAATATTAAAAGTTAATTTAATTAGATTATGTAAAAATTTAAATAATTTAATTCATCTTTATTAATATGAATTTCTATAGAATTTATATTTATTATACATTTACTTAAAATATCAAAATTATGAATTAAAAAGTTTTTATCCTTAAACATTTTAAAGTATAAATATAAAATAATGATTAAATCTAAATCTAAAATGATAATAAATATTTTTTGAATCAAACTATTGATTTCTTTTGATATTTTGATAGTATATTAATATAATAAAACAAAAATATTTACTGATTTTAAGTCTATTTAAATGAAAATTCATTCATTTATATATGACCATCTCTTATATGAAGTTTATAATAAAGATATAAAATTAAATACTCAAATTTTTTTCAAATTATATATTTTTAAAAATAAAAATTTTTAAATTATTTTATATTAAAAATTTTAATAAAAATTATAATATATGGAATCATCCTATAGAGAATATTCAAGATTTATTCATAAACCTGGAAAAATTCATATGTCAAAATCAGAATATTTGAATTTAGTAAAACAACCATTGAAAAGTCAACAAGTTAAAAATATAACTTTATATCAATCACTTAAAATTTATTATAATAATGATGATAAAAAAATCTTATCATCAAGGGAAAATGAAACATATAAAAAATCATTTAACATATCTTTAAATAAAGATAATAAAAATAATAATCCAAAAGAATCACAAAAAACTCCTCAAAAATCTATAAAAAAAGTAGCATTAAAATCAAGTATTAATATTCCAAATAAATTAAAAGGAAGAATAATTTATAAAACTTCTAGAAATGAATCTCCAATTAATAAACCAATAATATCTTCTTTAAATGAAAAAAAAAAAATATTAAATCAAAATATATATAATGAAAATAAAAATATTGTAAATAATAATAATAATAATGATAAAGAAACTATAACGACTTCTACAACATCTCCAATTACAACTCCAGTAAAAGGAACAAATGAAATAATAAAAAATATAAATTCAGATAATAGTATTTCTTTAAGTGGGGGGTATAATATTAATAAAAAATTAAATCATTATGAAAAAAATAAATTAAAATTTTCAAATTATTTTTTTGATAAAAATAATTTTAAAAAATATGAGAATAGTATATTAAAAGATAAAAAAAATTTAGAAATGCCTTTTCAGAAAATTTTAAGTAGAAATGATTCTTCAAAAGCAAATAACACTTATTCATTTAATTTTCAAAATTTAACAAATACAAATAATAATACTATTAATAATATTAATAATAATAATTTAAATATTAATTGTAATAATAATGAATTTGATATAGTTTTAAACATTGAAGATTTAATAATGATTGAAGATAAATTTTCTAAATTAATTAAAAATGTTAATGAAAAAAATTTTCAAGTTGTTAATAAATCTTGTTATGAATGGTGGAATTATTATTTTAATTGTAGTTTAAAAGGTAATTGTGATTATTTATTTGGAGAACCAAAATATAAAAATATTATTACATATAATAATACTCTTTTATTAATTAGCATTATGTTAGTATATGATATATCATTTAAGTCAAATTTTTTTATAAAATTATATGATATTATTAAACAAATTTTATATATTAATCATCAAAATTTCCTTACAATATGTCAATTTTTAATATCAAAAATAAAACAAGAATATTTAAATAGTAAATGGGTAGAACAATTAAAAGAAATAATATCATCTCATATTGAAAAGAAAGAGTTTTATTTTTATGATATTGAAGATAATATCCAATCATTAAATCAATATTTATCAATGATAATATTAAAATTAAATACATCAAATAATATAATAAATCCAAAAATTCAAATAATTTATAAAAAATATAATGAATATGATTCAGATTCAATTAATAAAATATTCATGTCAAGTATTCTCCAAATTGATAATCAAGGAGGTTCATTATTATTTTCCTCAAAAAAATTTAATAATCCAAAAATAAGTGAATATTTCTTAAAAAATAAATCTCAAAATCCATTAACTTTAGTATTAGATTTAGATGAAACTTTAATGTCATTTGTTTATATTAATAATGAGAAAAAGGAAGGAATTTTAAGATTAAGACCTTTTTTATATAATTTTTTAAATTTAGTAAAAGAATATTATGAAATAATTATTTTTACTGCAGCGACTCAAACTTATGCAGATCCAATTTTAGATGTTATTGAAGTAATAAAAGGAAAATATTTTAATTATAGATTATATAGAGAACATTGTTCAATTGTTAATAATGTTATAGTTAAAGATATTAGTTTAATTGGAAGAAATATTAATCATATTATTATTGTTGATAATATGCAACAAAATTTTAAATTACAAAAAAAAAATGGTATTTTAATTTCTTCTTTTTGGGGTGATAATACTAATGATAAAGCTTTATTACATTTAGGAAAAATATTAGTTAATATTGCTACTAATATGATTGAGTTTAATTATAATTATGATGTTAGAGATGAAATTAAAAAATATAAGGATGATATTTTAAAGAATGTATCAATGAGTTAATAAATAAATTTTTTTTAACTTTTATCCTTGTGTTTATATTTAAGTTTTAATTTTGTATTTATTAATTTTATAATATATTAATAAATATTCTATATATAAATTAATTGAGTTTATTTTTTTTTATTTACAATTAATATAATATGAATAATGAAGTTAGGACAAATCTTCTTTTAAAAGTAAATTCAGAGTTAAATAAAACAGTAAATAATAATTTTAGGAGTATATCACAGAATAACGAAAATATAGATTTTAAAATTCAATTTAATGAATATTTTCATTGTAATTCATCTGAAAATGGTGGAATAAGTAAAAATTTAATTCATAATAATTTAAATATATCTGAATTAGATACTAATATTTGTTCTCCATCAAATATAAAAATTTTAAAATATGAAGCAAAAAAAAAAAAATCCAAATATACATTTTTCTTTAAAATTTCTGAAAAATTTATCTAATGAATTGAAGTCTAAAGAAATTCAAAATTAAAGATTTCAAATTAAAAAAAATATAACAAACTTTGTAAGGGTAAACTTTTATTTGTAATAATATATTGATGAATATTATAAATTGATTATAAATGCTGAAATGCTGTTAGTTAATATAAATGATTTTAATTATATTGAAAACATAGAAATGTTATTTATTATTCTATTTTTTTTTAAAATTGTATATTTAAATTAAAATTTGTATCAATTTTCTTTTAAAATAAAATAAAAAAAAAATTAAATAAAAAAAAAAGAAAAAAAATTAATCACTAATTCAAAAAAAAAAAAAAATAAAAACCCAAAATAAAAATCATTAAATACGGAATCTTCCCAAAAAATAATATATAAAACATTCAAAATAAAATTTAAAAAATGAAAGGAAAATCTCGTCAAGCAACATTTTCAAGTAATCCAATAGTTCAAGGATTCTTATCTCAAAATTACGACAACTTAAGTCGTTCATCATCAAAATTTACAGATGATCTTTTTCCTCCAGATGACTCATCTCTTTATTCAAATAAACCAGAAACAAAAAGTGCAGAAATTCCAGAAGTTCCATTATTCATGTTAGATGATTCTCAAAAAAAAAAATTTTTATCTCAAATTGGTCTCCCTGAAAAAAAAGGAAGATACACTTGGAAAAGATTATCAGAATTATATGATTTAAAGCAATTAAATGTTATTAAAGATTCACGTGATTTATCAGAAGATGTTATACAAGGTGAATTAGGTGATGGTTATTTTTTAAGTGCTTTAGCTGCTTTAGCAGAAAATCCAGAAAGAATAAAAAAATTAATACCTAAAAATAAAACTTCTGATAAAGGAGTATATGAATGTGATGTTTATTTACATGGTGATCCAACACCTGTTGTAGTTGATGATTATGTACCTGTTGTTGAAGGAAGTGATGAACCTGCTTTTGCTGGAGTTAATCCTGATACTAATAATATTTGGCCTTTATTATTAGAGAAAGCATGGGCTAAATGTAATATGAGTTATGAAGATATTGTTAGTGGAAATAGTGCTGAAGCATTTGAATTTTTATCTCCTGCACCTTTTGATACTTATTATCATAATGCTGATAATAATAAATTATTTGATATTATTGATGATGCTGTTAAAAATGGTTATATTGTTACTTGTGATATTACTCTTACTAATGATACTAATTTAGATTATTTATCTAAAATGGGTCTTGTTACTAATCATGCTTATACTGTTATTGATACTGCTCAATTAAAAAATCCTAATGGAACTGTTACTAAACTTTTGAAAATTAAAAATTTATGGGGAACTAATGAATGGCTTGGTGATTGGAGTGACGGTTCTAAAAAATGGACTGAAGATTATAAGAAACAAGTTAAATTAGAAGAAAAAGAAGATGGTATTTTCTGGATGGCTTATGAAGACTTTTTACAATTTTATACTACTACTCATATTTGTCAAGTACATGATGATTATACTTTTACTAGTAAAAAATTCCCTGTATCAACAGATAATGCTTATAATATGATTAAAGTTAATGTTGGTAAAGCTACTGAAGGTTACTTTATGGTTAATTTAAAAAATATGAGAATTTATAGGAATTTAAAAGGACTTGATAATTTTGAGAATCCATTCTGTTCAATGACAGTATTTAAAGAAGGTAAAGATGGTTTGCAATATATAGGAAGTGACTCAGGTCGTCAAGATCGTTTATATGTTCAATGTGAAGATATGCAACCAGGAACTTATTATGTTGCAATAACATTCCCAGCACAAAATAAAGAATTTTCAATGAATCCTAAATTTGAAGGTAAAAAATTTGATAAATTATCATATCGTGTTGGTGTATATTCTCCAGATAAATCACTTAAATTAGAAGCAGCAAGTCCAGAAGAAGTAAATGAAATGGGAAACTTTACTGAAGAACTCATATCAGAAGTTGCAGAAAAAAATCCAGATAAACATAGATTTGCAAATGAAGGTGAAAATGATTCATGGAGAGTAGCATCATTTGATAATGATAGAACTGGTTTTGGTTATATTTATTATGAAAATAATAGTGATGCTTATTTAAGAGAAAGAGCTAAAATTACTAGTTTAGTTAATGTTAATTTAGTTCCTTTATTTAAAAGTGGACACTTCCCTGAAAATGCTACTAAAGAAGGAGAAGATACAGAAGATGAAGCTGCTGTAAAAGTTATTGAAAATTTCAAAGATGCTCCTCTTGAATCAAATGCTGAAATTATTGATGCTGGAAAAGAAGTTTCTGAAAAAAATCCTGCTATTGTTCAATTTAATGTTGCACCACATTCAAGTTGTTTAGTTATGTTACAAAAAAATGATGAAGAAGCAGATATTGATTTTGTTTCTGATATTACATTTGATTATTTACCAAATGTTTTATTAACTGAACAAAAATTCAGAGCAAAAAAAACAAAATTAAGATATGAAGGAAAACCAATTGAAGTATTTCAATGTATTACTGAACATAATACTGGAGTTTTCTTCCATTTTAAAAATAGAACTCCTGATTTAAGATTAAATGTTCTTACTACACTTAAAGATCATGATAATTTATATTTACAACTTAATAGTGATGATCCTAAAGAAGAACAATTAGAAATGTTTAAAGAAGTTAATGAAATTTCTAAAGGACAAAATGATGAAATTCTTGTTACTGTTTTACCTGGACAAACTGGATTCTTTGCTTTAAATGCTATTGATGCTTTCCAGAAATTTAGTTATAATGCTGAATTTGAATATTTCTTCTCTTTGGCTACTGCATCTGAACCTGAAGATGTTCAAAAAATTAAGCAAGAAAAACAAAAATTAAGAGAGAAGAAGGAGAAATAAAATAGATATATAATATATTTATTTAATTTAAGGATTTTTATTTTTTAATATACATACTTAAAATTAATTTTTTATTTTTACTTTTATAAAAATATTTTTATAAAATAATAAAATTAGAATTGTGTTTATTAAAAGAAAAAGAAATTTTTATAATATTAAAATTATAATTGTTTTATACTTTTTATTATATAAATTTAAAATCGATATTTTAGGAGAATAAAAAAAATATTAATTAAAATTTATTTCAATAAAAAAATTCTTTTTTTAACATAATTTTATT
>JAEEGK010023422.1_pt1 | contig 12884 bp, 7 predicted proteins | sample 8958771 | NCBI WGS metagenome assembly JAEEGK01 (sample SAMN16246547, study PRJNA631951) | gut metagenome | biome: gut microbiome; feature: rumen; material: SC-attached | host: Bos | place: Iran: Karaj | collected 2018-10 | reverse complement strand
AAATATTTAAATTGAATTAATTTTAAAATATATAATCTAAAATATTTAATAATATTATTATAATTTTTCCTAAAATTATATTATTGGAGAATAAAATGCCTATTTAAATTCTTTTTCATTTTCTTTTAAATTTTTATAATTGTTTATTTTTATTTATTTTCAAAAAAAGTTATTAATAAAACATTTAAATTCATTTTGTTTCATTATTTTTATATTATTTTATAGAATATTAAATAGTTGGAAGATATTAATATAATATATTTTTTATTAATGAAAATTATAAATTATAAAATTTTAAATAGAAATTTTTTAATTTTTCAAATTATAAAAAACCAAATTAAATTATAAAAAATTAATTAAAAACCTAAAGTCCTTGCAAAAGAGCCATAATAACATTATGATAATATCCTCCTGAAAAATTACTTCCTTGATTTTTTAAAATATTATCAACTTGATTAATATTAAAATGATATTGAATTTGAGTTCCATAATGATATAAATATCTTTTTTTATCAATACAGAAAATAATAACAAATACATTAGAAGCATTAGAATCATTATATAATTTCATTCCAATTTTTAAAGCAAGTTCTTTTACAAAATTATTTGAATAATAGTCAATTTCTTTAACAAGATAAATAAAAGTTTTAATTCCTTTATTAAGTAATCTTTCTAATTGCATTTCTGCCATATTAAAATCTAATTTATTCATTAAATATTTATGTGGATCTGCTATAAAATAATTTCTGTGATAACTAATATATGTCACTGTATAATCTAATAATTTTTGAATTGTAAATTTTGAAGATTCTACTTTTGTAAGTATTGTGTTTTCTAATTGAGCAGTCAAAAATTTCAAAAAATTTGAATAATCAGAATATTCAAAATATTTTGAATTTGTTTTAATTATATGTTCAAGTTCTTGTTCTTTTATTAAATTTCTTGCTCTTTCACCAATTCTATAAATATATCTTCTTGTTTCAACTGCAAAAATTATAAAAATATAATTATATGCATTTATATCTCCATCAAATCTTTGTCCAACTTCTGTTGATACTATTTTTAAAAATGAACTATCATAACTTGATAATTGACCTACAAAATAAATATATGTTTTTATATTTGCTTGGTAAAAAATATTATTCAATTGTAATAAACCATTTTTATTTCCCATTAAGTAATTTCCTGTATCTAATATTGAGTATCTTTTATTTGCATTTATTAATGTTAAACTAACTATGTGTTTAGGTGTATAGTTTAAGCTTTGAAAAGAAAATGATAATAATGATAAGATAATTAAATGAGAAATCATTTTTTATAATATTTTATTTTTCAATAATTTATATATGAAAATTTAAATTATTATATGAATAGTATGTTTAGTTTAAATTATGTTTTCTGAGTGTAATTTCTTGATTTTAATTATCTTTTATAATTTTTAATATGATAAAGAGGAAAATAGGGAAAAAATGGATTTTTTGAGGATAAGTTTTTTTGGAGATAATAAAATCTAAAAAAAATTTATTAAATAAATGAATTTTATAAAATTAATAAATTAATGATATTATAATTTTAGTTTTTTTGATTTAAAAAAATATGGTGATATTTTATAATTATCAAAAAATTAATTAAATTTTAATTTAAAAAAATCTAATTTATTTACTAATATTTTATCTTTTATAATAATATTTATACTTTTTTTATATCCTAAAACAAAACTATTAAACAAATATATTATAATTTTTTTAAAATAGTTAAAAAAATAACATTAAATTAAATTATAACAAATAAGTTATTTTATAAATGTTTAAGATTTATTAAACTATTTATAATAAAAATAGTTTAGTTTTTACTTAAAAATTAATTTAATATTATTTAGTAACATTAAAATCAATAAAAAAATATGACCTAATGCTAATTGTAATATCATTAAAAATTTACTTCAAAAAATAATTATTTACCATTAAATAAAATTTAATAATGGTTAAATAAATAATTAAAAATAAAAAAAAATACAAATTTAAAAAAAAATATAAATTATCATATAAATCTAACTAATAAAATAATAAAAAAATAAAAAAACCTACTAATCAACAAAAAAAAAATATCAAAAAAAAAAAAAAAACAGAAATAAAACAAACAAAAAAACCTTAATCAAGTAATTCTTCTCCATATTTTCTTTCAATAAGAGCTTTTTCATATCTTTGACTATCTCTAAAATTTTTATCACTTTCTTGTAATCCACTAATTTCACACATAATTTTCCTAGTAACTTCAGCAAAAATTTCCCATTTTTCATTTCCAAAATGTTTATAATTTTCCCACATAAATTCAGTTGGTTTAATAACAGGTAAATCAACATAATACATATAATGTCTAAAATAACATAAACTTCTTAAATAATGATAAACAACACTTCCAACTCCAACTGCCAAACTCATATTTTCATTTTTATTTAATAAAATAATTTGTGGTTTAATTGGTAAAAGTGCATAAAATGCTCCTCTTTTAAATTTAAGTATATATCTACCATTTGTAGTAGTCCCTTCTGGGAAAAGACATAATGGTGTTAAAATTTTACCTTCATAAAAATCTCTTTGTCTTTCTTCTAATAATTCAAATATTTTTTCTCTATTTTCTTTATTTTCTCTCTTTACAAATAAACAATTTATCCCTTTTGCAATTGGACCAACAAAACAATAATTTGATACTACATTTTTTGCAAGGAAACCTGCAGAATTTAATATCATTTGACCAACAACTTCATAAAATCCTATATGATTACTTATTATTAATGAATATTTCTCATTTGGATCAAATGAGTATTCTGGACCTAAATATTTTTTATATATTTCTTCGTATTCTAATTCTTTTTTAATTATACTTATTCCATTTAAAAAAAATAACCATTTTGGCATTCCTGCTATTGTTTCTTTCATTATTAACCAATCATTTTCTTCTGTTTGATAATGTAATTTTTTCATATTTGATTTTAATTGTATATTTTGAATTAATGCTACTGTTATATTTAATAAACCTTTTATTACTAACATTAAGTAATTTCCTAGGAAAATACGAGTAAATGATAAGGAATCATCTAATCTAAATTCTGGGAATATTGATTCTCCTATTTCTGATTTTTGCATTTCATTTTCTTTTTTATTGTAAACTTTACGATAGTAGACACTTAATTTTTTATATAACCAAATTGAATATATTAATATTAGAAGTGTGTAAAAAAATATTAGAGAAAAATATTTATTTTTGAAATAAGATAGGAAAATCAATGTATATTTTTTTATTAAATCCCAGGCTCCTTGAAAAAAATTTCCTATTTCCATTTTTTTTCTTTTTATGATGACGTAGATATATTTTTTTAATTTTTAATTTTTAATTTTATTATTTTTTTTAAATAAAATGTTTGATGAGAAAAATTTACTTTTGTTTAATTTGTTTGTAAAAAATCAATCACAAAAAGATTTAATTTTATATTTAATGAATATTGATTTTGCTTATAAAATAAAAGATAAATATCCAGAATTATATTTAAAAAAATTTGAATTAAATGATTTAATTGAATTAAATTTTAATATTATTTCTGGAATTCAAATTAAGAAAAAATATTTAAATAAAATTCAAAATTTTTCAAATGAAGAATTTGAAATATATGAAAAGAAATATAATAATATAATTTCCAAAACTAATAATTCATTTATTAAAGAACCTTATTCATTTTTTTTGAATAATCAAAATAATCTAAGTGAAATAATAAATAATAATAATAAATTAGAATATTTTTTACATGTTCAACTTCATTTAATTTATTATATTCTTTTTTTTGAATATCATAATTTTTCTCAATATACAAAAATTAAAAAACCAAAAATTTTTGAAAAATTTACATTAATAAATAATAAAATGGCAAATTATACTATTCAAAGTAAAAAATTATTAAATATTACAATTTCTTTTTTTAAAAAAAATTTCAAAAAAAATCCAAATTTAATTTCAACTTTAAATGAATCATCATTTGAAATTTTACTTCATTTAATAATTTTAAATTATTATTATACTAAAAAATTATCTTTTAAATTAATATTAAAAGATAAATATAAAAAAATAAGAACCTTTCAAACTTTAATAATGTTTAATTCTTTATATAAAAATTATGAAGAATATTCTTTTTCAATTTCTCAAATTTTATCATATTTTGTAACTAAAAATTATGATAATATTCTTATTTTAATTAAAGTTTTAGATATTTCAAATTTAGGAATTGATAAATGTAGAGTGGTAATGACTAAAATGTTCTCAAATGATATTATTAAAAATAATGTTATATTCAATAAAGTAATTTATAATTTCATTCAAGCTATTTTAATTATTAATAATAAAAAAAATGATGTTTTAAAAAGTTTTTTAACTGAAATTCTATCTGGTATTTTCACTTCAAATGATGATGAAGATTATTATATTTATATATTTAAATTATTTTTTGGAAAGTTTTTAGGAAAATTTTTATATCAAATTAATATTGAAAAATGTTGTTTTGAATATAAAAATATAATAAAAGAAAGTAATGATGAGAATAATAATATATTATATTTTTCAGAAAGATTTTGTAATTATATTTATTATATTAATACTTATTATCCTGTTTATATTCAAAAAATTTTTCCTAAACTTATATTTGTTTATCATAATTCTTTTAATTGTTTATTTTCAATTTTAAATTCATTAAATTCTAAATCAAATTTTTATTATGAAAATATTCAAAATGAAAAAATTTTTAAATGGAGAAAAACAATTATTTCCTATATATTAATGAATTTTAATTATATTGATAATGAAACATTAATCAATAAGATATTTAATTATTATACAAAACCAAAAGTCAAAATCATAAACCAAAATTCTATTTTTTCAATTAAATATGATATTGAATATGATGAAGAGAATACAAAAATAAAAATCAAATATTCTCCAATTAAAAATTTAATTAATTATTTAGAATATTTATCATCAAATGAATATAAAATAACTTTAATTAATTCAATCAAAATTATTTTTAAAAATTTTTATCCTTTTAATAGTATAAATTTATTATCATTATTACTTCAAAAATTATTACCTCAAGAAGAAGAGAATGAAGAAGAAAATATTTTTTATTTAAATGAAAATTATATTTTAAATAAAGAAGATGAAGAAGAAATCAATAAAAATATTGAAATTATAAATAATAATATATCTGAATATAAAGAAACAATGATACAAATCATTTTTGAAAAATTTGGAAAACTAACAGATGAAGATTTAAATAATTTAGATAATCCAAATAAAATATTATATAATATTCTATATGCTTTTTTTAAAACTGAAAATATTAAAATGATTGATTCTTGTTTAAATTGTGTTTCATTTTTATTTATGTCAAAAAAAGAATCTTTTGAACTTGAAAATATATTTAATTATTTAAATTTACTTAATAAAATATCTGAAAAATATAAGAATGAAGAAAAACTTATGATTAATTTAAATGATTTAAAATCAAATTTATTAGAAGCTGAAAAAGAACAAAAAAAAATAAATAAAACTGAAGGGAATAATAACAATAATATATTAGATAATAAAATAATTAAATTAATCAAAGAAGTACAAATTCAAAAAAAACAATTTAATAAAAATTATTCAATAAAAAAATTAATAGGAATTTTTAATATAAGTAATAATAGTAATAAAAGCTTAAATATTTCAATGAAATGTATAGATGAATTAATTAAATTTTTAAAAAATGAATTAATAAATTCTATAAATGACTTATTTTATTCTTCATTAATAATTAAATTATTTGTAAATATATTTGTTTCTATTAAATCAAATGAATTCTTAAGAAATTACTATTTAAAATTATTTAATGAATTATTAGAAAACTTCTTAAAGAATAATTTAGAAATAAATATTCAAATATCTTCAAAATTATTTGAAGTATTAGTTAAAATAATAAAAAAATTAAAAGGCAAAACTTTTTTAATTGCTTTGAATATTTTAAAAATTTTATTTAATGTTTTTGAAAAATATAAAAATATTTTAAATTCATTATGTATAACATCATCAATTTCAATATGTGCTTATTTAATTGAATATTCACATAATGAAATATCAAATTATATTTCAACTATTATTTTAACTGGAATAAATTATTTAAAAAGTATATCTTCATCAATTGAAGAAAAAAGAGCAAGTGCATTTCTTTTATATAAAGTTTTAAGTAAATTAAATGATGAAGAATTAAAAGACTTTTCAAAAAGAATTTTTGATGCTGTTAAAATTTCATATGAAAATTCCAATGATAAAGTTTTAATGTTTCATTTAATTAAATGTTTAGATTTTTATGAATAAATAATTAATTGTTATAAATTATATAACAGAATTAAATTTATAAAATGTATATTATAAATTAAAAAAAAATCATGTATAAAAAGTTTCATATATAATTTTAATTGATATATAATATTAAAATCTTTTATATCAAAACTACAAATAAAATAAACAAATGAATTAATAAAATTTTTACTTTTAAAAAATTTGAATAATTACAATTTAATATTACCTCATCTATATATTCTTTATTTTCATTTTGTTTTTGTTTTTGAAAAGAAAAAATGTTATTTTCATATTCAATTGTATTAAATTTTATATTTCTTTTAGTTAATTGTTTTTTATTTGATTTTTTTTTGTAACATAAAATATTATTATTAATCTCTTTTTGGTTTCTTGAAATTAAAATACATTTATTTTCTTTTATATGAAAGCAACAATTGAAATTTGAATCTGAAAAAAAGAAACAATCTTTTTCTGATTTGGTTTTTAAATTTGAACAATTATCAAAACATTTTAAAATATTGAAAAGGAATAAAACTAAAATAAAATTTTTAAACATAAATAGTAATAAAATGTTAAAAAATTATTGATATTATATGTTATTTGACTTAAATTTTGTTTATAAAAGAATAATTTATTTTTTAATTATTTTATAAAATTAGTAAACTAACTTTTCATAATTAATACATATATATATTTTTCATTCATGACTAAAAATAATTACAAATTTAATTTGAAAAATAATGTTTTTTCTATACAACATAATCATTTATAAATTATTAAATTTATTTTTAATCTAGAGATTTTAAAACTTCATCAACACTAGAAATTGTTTTATTTAAATGTTCAATATATTTTTTTTGTTTTTCTATTTCTACTACAAAACTATTTTTCATTGATAATCTAGAATGTTTAATAATTTTTTTTTTCTTTGTTAAATTTTTCATTAATTTTTCTTTTTCTTTATTTTTTTCATTTTGATATAATTTCTGATTTATAGAATAAGGAGTTTCTTCATAATATTTTAATATTTCTATTAATTTATTATACTTTTCATTTAAAGATACTATTTTTTCTTTTTCTTTTTCTAATAATATTTCCTTTCTATTAATTTCTTCTTTCATTTTAATTAATTTGTTTCTAAATAAATCATATTTTGAATCTAAATCATCCAAATTTAAAAGTATATTTTTTTGTTGTTTTTCAGTATTTTTTAAATAAACTTGATTTTTAAATATTTGTTCTCTTAAATTTTTATTTTGAATTTTTGTTTCTTTAAATTCAATTTTTGTTTGATCAATTAAATTTACTAAATCTTCTCTTTTATTAGGATCAATATTATTTGCTAATTTATTAAAAAGACTATTATATTGATTAATTAAACTTGCTAAATATTTTTTTTGAACTAATAAATTTGATTCTTCAAAATTTCCATTTCTTATACTTTCATTTATTTTATTTTGTTCTTTAATTAATTCACTTTTTTTTATAATTGGAATTTTTTTATTGATTAAATTATTTAATTTCAAATTTAAATTTTCTAATTCTTTAATTAAATCATTATTTTCTTTTTCTAAATCTAATAATTCTTGAGAATATTTTTGATGAACTGATATATTATTTAATTTCAATTTTTTTTGAGGAAGAAATAAAGTTTTATTATTATTATAAGGAATTCCATGATTAATTTTATTTTTTTTATTTATGCGATATTTACTATCAATTTCATTAGGTTTCATTAAAAATAATTTTTCTGAATCTTTTCTCATATTTGAAGCAGAAGAAATTCGAGGAAGAGATAAATTATTATTTCTTGAATTTTTATTATATGAATAATTATTTTCTCTATTCATAAATTTAGATAAACTTTTTGATTTATTATTATAACTGTTTAATTGATTTAATGAAGTTATTATATTATTAGTTTTTGATAATTTAAATGAATTATTTAATTTTTGTTTTTTATTTCTAAGATTTTTTATTCTTGCTTGTGACATTATTGATTGAGGAAGAAAATTTTCTACTTTATTATTTTTATATATTTCTTCTTTATTTTGAATTTGTGAATTATTATTTTCTTTTTTTGATGAATATGAATCTATTATTATTTCTTCTTTTATATCTGATTCTGTTTTAATGTTTGATGGTATTTTTTTTAGTGAAATTCTTTTAATTTCTTTATTATTTTCTTTAAATTTATTTTTGCTATTATTAATATCAACATTATTTATTATTTCTTCTTTATTATTTGAAAAATCAAAATTTTCATCTTCATTATTATTAATTTTTTCATCATTCTGAATTAAATTTTCTTCATTTTTATTATTTATACTTATGATTTTAATTTCTTTTTTTTTTTTTGTATCATTCTTTACAATCTTATTATTATAATCTTGATTATTTTCTATATTATTATTTTGAATATCAGTTTCTTGATTATTTTCTATATATATATTATTTTGATTATTAATATCTTCTTTATTTTCTAAATTTAAATTTTGAATATTAGCTTCTTTATTATTTTCTATATTTAAATTTTGATTATTAATATCTTTATTATTTTCTATATTTAAGTTTTGAATATTAGTTTCTTTATTATTTTCTATATTTAAGTTTTGAATATTAGTTTCTTTATTATTTTCTATATTTAAGTTTTGAATATTAGTTTCTTTATTATTTTCTATATTTTTATTTGAAATATCAATATTATATATATTATTATTAATATTTTCATTTTGAATATTATTGTGAGTAAAATTATTATCTTTATAATTTGTTTGAATATTAATATTAACATTACTTTCATTAATAGTGTTTTCATTAAGATTATTTTCATTAGTCTCATTAACAATTTCATTAACATTTTTTATAGCATTATTATCATTATTTCCTTCTATATTATCATTAATTAATATATCATTTTTATCTTTATTAGTATTAATTTCTTGAGAAGATTCATCTAAATTATTATTAGTAATTTTATCATGTTTTTCAATAATAATATTGCTATTTTCATCAACTTTATTATCATCTTTTTCTTCTTCTTCATAACTTTCTTCATTTTGAATATTATAATTTTTTATTCTATTATCATGATAATTTTCACTTTTATCATCATAAAATGGGAATTTATTTTCATTATTTGTAATTATAGTACCTTCATCTTTAAAAGTCCCATAACTTTTATCATCATCATCCATTTAATTAAAAAAAGTATATTTTAAAAAAAATTTCAAAAAATAAAAATATAAAAAATATTTTCAAAACTTAATAAAAAATGAATACCAATACTTTAGGTTATACAACAAATCCATTTAAACTTTCACAAATTGTATCAAAAGCAGATCCAAATCAAAAAATTCAACCACCAATAGATCAATCAAGTGAATATTTAAATAGTTTAATAAATCAATACACAAATGAAATATATCTTTTAAAAAGATATATTGAAAGAATAAATAAAGAAATAAGACAAAATTTAAATATGGAAATTCCTTCAATTGATGAAGTATTATCTACAATTACAATAAATGAAAATTCTGCTTTTGATCAAAATACTTTAAATCAATTATTAAATAAAACAATTAATGTAGAATATATAAATCCTTTATTAAGTTTATATGATACTCATATACAAAATTTAGAAAATGAATTAAAATTAACAAAAGATATTTTAAAAAAAAAAGATAATCAATTATCAGATTTAGTAAATGAAAATAATAAATTAAGAATTGCTTTAGAACAAAGAAATTTTGAATTTAAAAATTTTATTGAAGTAAAAGCAAATACAAATAATAGTGAAAGTATTAAAGTAATGGATTTTGAATATGTAATGAAACTTGAAGAAAGAAATAATAAATTAAGTCAAGAAAATGAAATTTTACTTAATAATTATACTAAATGTCAAAAAGAATTACTTGAATTTAAAATGCAAGTCAATAATAATTTTCAAAATAATAATAATAAAGCTTTGGCTTATGATGAATTAATTGGTAATTATGAAATGTTAAAAAAAAATTATGATGAATTAATTGAAATTAATAAAGTTAATCAATTAAAAATGTTTGATCTTTCTGATAAAGTTGCTCAACTTGAAAGTGAAAATAATGATTTAAAAGATAAGGAAGAAATGTTTAATCAACAAATTATGCAATTAGAAGGTTCTTTGAAATTTTATAAAGATTTTGCTGATAAATTAAATCAAAATTAAAAAAAGAAAAGTTTAATAATATTTTTTTTAAGATAATTTAATTTTTTTAATTTTTACTTTTTACAATTTATACAATTTTTTTTTAAAAATTATTCATTCAGAATTAGAATATTTCAATTGTTTAACAAATTTTAAAATATATTTTTTTTACATAAGATGGAAAAGATTGAAAATATTCCAAATGAAGCTGCACCAATTATCAGTAAATTAGAACCTGATGATATTTCTAGATGTGTTAATTGTAATTTAATTTGTTCTCTAAAATTAAATAATAAAGATTATCAACCAATGATTAATTTTGAATGTGAAAATGGGCATAAGGGGAAAATTTTATTAAGAGATTATTTAATTAAATATAATAATTTTTCTCTTTTAAAAGAAAAATGTAAAGAATGTAATAAAACTCAAAAAGAAGTTAAAGGAAATATGTTTTATTGTAGTAAATGTGATAAATTTTTATGTAATTTATGTCTTGGAAATCATCAAGAAAATAACCATAATTTGATATTTATTCAAAGATATGATTCAATCTGTAAATTACATTCAAATTCATATTGTTTTTATTGTACTCAATGTAAAAAGAATTTATGTATTTATTGTCAATCTCAACATAAATCTCATGATATTATTAATTTAAATGAATTTAATTATTCAGAAGAATCTAAAAATAAATTAAAAAAAGAAATACAAAATATTGAAAATAAAATAAATAATTTAGATATTATTAAACAAAATATTATTTCTCTTATTGATAAATTAAAAGAATCAAGTGAATTTGAAATAAAATTCATCAAAATATTATTATATAGCTATGAATATGAAGAAAATCAAAATAATTTAAATTATAATATTATTCAAAATTTAAAAGGTTTTGAAAATGAATTTAATTTAAATATAAATAAAACATATGAAAGCGTAATTGATGAAGGTAAAAAATATATTTTTCTTCTTCAGAATTTAATTAATACTAATTCAAATCCATTTAAAAATAATTTTAAAATATTAAAATATCATAAAAATGACATATCTCATATTGATAAATTACAAGATGGAAGATTAATTTCTTGTTCATTTGATAATACATTAAATATATATAAAAATGATTCATATGAACTTCAATTATCAATTAAAGAGCATACAAATTGGATTCGTTCATTTACTCAAATAAAAGATGGAAGAATAATAACATGTTCTAATGATAAAACAATGAAAATAATTAAGTTAATAGAAGAAGATAAATATAAAATTGAACAAATATTAGAAGGACATACTAATGAAGTATGTAAAATAATTGAAATAAAAGAAAATGAATTAATTTCAATATCCAGAGATAAGACAATTAAAATATGGAAAATAAATAATGAAAATAAATTTGAATGTTTTAAAACTATTATTTTTCAAAATTCAGAGCATTGGTCTGTTAACATTTTTAAAGTAAATAAAAGTGAATTTGTTACTTCATCATATGGTGATAAATGTATTAAATTTTGGAATTTAAATGATTATTCAAATATTGCAACAATTAAACATTTTGAAATTATTTATGGATTCAAATCAATTTGTTTATTAGAAAATGATATATTATGTGTCGGAGGAAATGAATCAAAAGGATTTTATTTAATTAAAATATCAAATCATCAATTAATTAAAAATATTATTGGGCCAAAAACAGTATATTGTATTAATAAATGTTTAGATGGATTATTATTATGTTCAATTATTGATAAAGAAGGAAATAATACTCTTATTAAATATAAATATGAAAATCAAAATTTAGTAAAAGTTTATGGAAAAGAAAAAGCACATGATTCTTTTATTTATTCATGTGTTGAATTAAATGATGGGATAATTGCTTCTGGAGGATGTGATAATTTAATAAAATTATGGAGAAAGTAATTACTTTAATATATTATTAATAAATATGGTTTCATTTTTCCATACAATTTAAGTATTTTTTTTAATTAAATTTGATAATTAAAATTGATGAAATATTTTTTTTTGAAATAATAATTATGGATTAAAATATTTTAAAATTTTATATATTTTAAAATAATAGTAAAAATATTTTTTAAATAAAATTTATATATATAATAATTAATAAATTAAATTAAACTTTTAAAAAATAAAAAATAAAAATTAAATAATTTTTTGAAAACCAAATTAAAAAATTAAAAAAAAACTAAATTAAAAAACCAATCATTTAAAAAAATATATAAAATTTATTCAACAAATTCATTTCTATTCTTATTAAATTTTTCATAATCTAACAAAGTTTCAGTTTTCTTTTTCAAAT
>JAEEGK010023421.1_pt1 | contig 12884 bp, 10 predicted proteins | sample 8958771 | NCBI WGS metagenome assembly JAEEGK01 (sample SAMN16246547, study PRJNA631951) | gut metagenome | biome: gut microbiome; feature: rumen; material: SC-attached | host: Bos | place: Iran: Karaj | collected 2018-10 | reverse complement strand
TCAGGGTGATGTATGGCCATACCTGCGCGCCCGAATCCCTGAGCCACATCGCATGGATGTCTCCTGTATATACGAAGGTATCATATTCTCCTACCGGATGGATCGTAGTGTCAAGCGTGTTCGGGAAGCAGTTGGCAAACATCCATGCCAGCCTGTCATTCTTAAGCAGCTTTGTCACTTCCTGGATCTTGGCCTCGACTGCAGCTGAGACAAAGAGTCTTTCATCTTCAGCCGGACGCTGCGACTCATATTTTCTCGCATTGCATGCCAGAGAGGATGCGACGCATAAAAGTAGGATGATAGGAATCAGTCTTTTCATGATATTTAATTTGTAGTCATTGTAACGTTTTTACTTCCTCTAATTTTAACGTTGCAATAATAATATTTCGTATCCGTGTCGTTGTCTCATTTTGTGACAAAAATGCATTATTTAGGAAAGAATCATGCATTTTGTCATAAAATGGCAATTATTGGCTATCTTTGCGGCGATATCGTCAAGACTGTGGCCTTCATGAAAACAAAAGCATTGAAATATACTGCGGCACTATGGCTGATGTTGTTGTCAGTCGGAGCCTCAGGTGCGCGCGTAAAGACTATTTCGTCACAAGAGGGCATGTCGAACAATGCCATCTGCGCCATATATCAGAACTCTCTCGGACACCTGTACATCGGTACGATGGACGGTCTGAACATATGGGACGGCAACACGCTGAAAACATTTGTCGCATCCGACGGCAAGAATTACTTTTCCGGCAACCAGATCAGGCATATCATTCCGGGAACGGGGGAGTATCTGTATTTGCAGACAAACTACGGGACCGCCCGTCTGGACATGATCACCCAGGATGTGTTTTTTTACGACGATCTGGCTTTCAGCTCCGGACTGGCCGTGACTGAGGAGGGAAACCTGTTCTCGATAAACGGCGAGGGCAAGCTGCTGTATCTCGATACGGAGTCGTCCGCACAGACTATATACCCGGACATGACATATGCCGAAGGAGAGGCGGTACGGCACATGTCCATTCTCGGCGATGGCCGGCTGTGCATATTTTCACGCCGTGACATCGATCTCATCACTTTCAGCGACGAACGTGTTCCTTCCATAAGAAAGGTTGAGAATATAGGCCTGAAGTGTCTTTTTGTGACAGCCAGACATGATGGATACCATTACGTCATCTCGCCGGAGGGCAAGCTGTACAAGGTTGACGGCAGCAATGGAAAGATGGAGATGATCTCGGAAATAGAGTCAGACCTTCTCAAGACTGACGAAGTCACGGGAATCATTGCCGGCGAGAAAGAATGCTTGATAAGTTTCATGCAGCACGGCGTGATGCGCCACACCTACGGAAAGAAGACTCTGGAGAAGACGGATATCCACTGCGGAGTCTTCTCGATGATTCCGGACAACAACCAGCCTATAGTTTGGGTCGGAACGGACTGTAACGGGCTTATGCAATGGAGTGACAAGGCTACGGATATTTCCTGCATAACCTTTGACGACCTTCCTTACAATATCGAGATGCCGATAAGAAGCATTTATCTGGACGGCAAGGAGGACCTCTGGATAGGTACGAAGGGCGACGGAATCTACAGGTTGCGCGGTTTCTCGCCAAAAGGATCATTCGACCAGAAAAACATAGACCGGTTTACGGCTGAAAACAGCACCTTGAGCAACAATGCCGTGTACTCGGTTATCGAGAGCAAGGACGGATTCCTGTGGATCAGCACCGAGGGGGCCGGTCTGAACTGTTATTCATACAAGACGGGACGCATCGAACATGTGAAGGGAAGCGAGGGACTCGCTAAGGTTCACGACCTCCTGGAGACTGACGGGTCGGTGCTCTGGGTGGCGACCCATAAACAGGGGTGCCACAGATGTAAGTTCAAGACGGTCAACGGCGTGCCTGTCATCACCGAGACCGAAGAACTGCGGTTCGTGGAGCCGTTCAACTCCAGTTCGTCCGTCTTCTCGATAGCGATGGAGAATGACTCCACCCTATGGTTCGCCAGCAGGGGAAATGGCGTGCTTTCATACAATATGACCACCGGGCAGTCGCGCGTGGTACAGTTCCCGACGAACAACGGACTGGCCATAAATGAGACGGTCTTCGCGACTAAGACCAGGGACATGCTTTTCGCGACAGGAAACGGAATCGTGGCATATTCTTCGGCCGCCGACTCGGCCAAGTTCCCCGACAGCGTCCCGAAAAGAGCGATACACGCAATCCTGCCCGACGGGAACGGCAACATCTGGATAACGACCAACTCGGGCATCATCTCCCTTGACGAGAATTTCCGATATCGTTCATCCTTCGACCGCTTCTCCGGCATCGATGTTCTGGAGTATTCTGACGGCGCATGCTATCGCGATCCGAGGAGCGGCACCCTGTTCTTCGGCGGCATCAATGGCTTCACTGTCATTGACGAGGCGTCATCGTTTGATGACCCGAAGACGGACTACACTCCTGACATCAACATCACGAATTTCATCCAGAACAACAAGTATTCTCACATAAGCCTGAAGATGGACAAGGGCAAGCTGAGGATACCATATTCGAAGTCTATCTTTGCCATCGAGTTCTCGCTCGTGGACAACCTCAATTACCCGGATTACCAGTTCAGCTATAAGATTGACGGGTATGATGACGAATGGATCACTAACAACAGCAATGTGATCTATTTCCCATCCCTGGACCCCGGGAACTATACGCTCAGGATAAAGTATCTCAACCGGGCGACGCTCTACGAAAGCAGGGATTACTGCCTTGACATCTATATCATTCCTCCTGTCTACAAGCGCTGGTGGGCCAAGATGATCTATGTCCTGATTTTCCTGGCCATGATTTTCCAGACTTTCAGGTATGTCCAGAACAAGTATGCCTCCATGAAGGAAAGGCTGAAGAAGAGATATGAGAAGGAGATCATGAAGGTCAAATCCGAGACGACCAGCACTATTACCGAGGAACTTTCCCTGCAGATAACGTTCATGCTCGGACTCTGCCAGCAGATCCGTCAGCAGACCAGCAACAACCCTTATGTTGCCGGCAAGGTGAACCTTGTCGAGTATAACATCGCCAGAATCAACAAGACTCTGCAGATTCTGAACGAGTACAAGGGCATCTCGGAGACTTCTTCCGGCAAGGTTTCGCTCATTCATGTAAGCCAGATTGCCAATGAGATGCTGGACCTGATGAAGTCCAGCGCGAAGATCCGGGAGGTGACCTTGCTCCATGAAGTGGAGAAGGATATCATAATCCCTATCAACAAGGAGGCGTTCCTTACGATGTTCAATACGCTTCTGTACAAATTCCTGGCAATCGCTTCGGGCAAGAAGGAGATCTATCTGGGCCTGAGGAGGGGCGACAAGGGGGGAATCGTCATGGACATGAGTGTGACCACCGATGACTCTCTGGCTTTGTCGGATACGGACGACAAGGATGAGAATGTCAGGAACTTTGATTTGATATTGGTCAGCAAGCTTGTCAAGGAGATGAAGGGTGTCATCACTCATGATTATGACAGGGCGTCCGAGAAATTGAAGATGGTCATCGAGATTCCTCAGCAGAACATCGGGGAAAATCATATCCGTTATGAGGATTCGTCGATTTCCGAGAACATCAATATGCTGAATACTCTCGTGGAGAATCAGTTCCCGGCGAAGATGAGTACTGACCGTCACCTGGAGAATCTCTGCCTGATCAGTTCCAACAAGGAGATTTCTTCGTTCATGAATTATTTCATGTCGGAGAAGTACAATGTGCAGGAGTACAACGGCACCGAGGCTGCTCTTGCGGACATGCTGAACCAGATGCCTGTCGCTATCGTTTATGATGCGACTTCGATGATAAACAGTTTTGCCGGGTTCATGGAGAAGATGAAGGAGGGCAAGCGGACCGGGCAGATTCCTGTGATTGCCCTGACTTCTTCGCTTCAGGTGACGGAGAAGGAGGAGTGCATGAAGCTGGGTGCGGACCTCTGCATCACTTTCCCGTTCAACATGGATTATCTGAATGCTGCTCTGGAGAAGATGCTGAACAAGCGTGAGAGCATGGCTGAGTATTACAAGTCGCCTATCAGTACGTATGTGGTGAACGATGGCAAGATCATCCATCGCGATGACAAGGAGTTCATGAACAGTGTTTTCAAGATTATTGATGAGAATTTGTCCAGTCCTGAGCTGAGTGCTTCTATGATTGCTGCGAAGCTTGGTCTCAGTCTGCGCGTCATGTACAGGAAGCTTGCGGAGATTACGGACAAGACTCTCCATCAGATGCTCAAGGAGTCTCGTATCGAGATGGCCACGAAGCTGCTGTATTCTTCGAGGCTTACGATTGACGAGATCATGTATCGTGTCGGATACGACAACCGCAGCACGTTCTACAGGAATTTCAAGGAGGCTAAGGGCATGACTCCTAAGGAGTACCGCGACGGCATCAAGGACGACATCCTCAAGTCCATGACCCCGCCGGAGAACTAGCCTTCCCCCGTCGCTGCCGGAGGTGGCCCGTCAGCCGGACGCGGAGGCAGGGCGACGGAAAGGGACGCAAAAAAAGGACCCAGAAAAACTGGGTCCTTTTGGCTGTTATAGTATTTAACTGTCGTTAGATAATCGCGTTGGAATGCAGGAAAGCATTGACGGCGACAGCCACGAAACCGAGAACGATCACGAGGGCGACGATCACGCCAATCACTTTCAGACGCTTCATCCAAATCTGGTTGTTCCAGCCCACTGTCTGGAACATGCTCCAGAAACCATGGATAAGATGGAGGAAGATAGCGGTGAACCAAACCATATAGAGAGCAAGGGTAATCCAGCTATGGAAGGTAGCGTTCAGCAGGTAATAAGGATTCTCTGCCTCCTGTCCCATGAACTCCAGAAGCTGCATCTTAGCCCAGAAATGGTTGAGGTGGATGAACAGGATTCCGAGGATCACCAGACCAAGCACGAACATGTTGGTAGCTGACCATGAATCTGCGGCAGCCTTGCTTGCAACCTCATATCTCTTGACACCGCCACGAGCCTTGAAGTTATAAATCGTAAGGTAGATACCATAGAAGATGTGGACAAGGAAACCAAGGGCGAGGATAGGAACCATGAGCTTCACGATAGGAAGGGCCATGAACTCGCAACCCAGCTTGAACAAGCCGTCATCAGCACCGTATTTGCCGGTAAAGGTATCGATTACAGAGAAAAAGTTGATCGTCATGTGCAGCAGGAGGAAGAAAATAAGAAAGGCTCCGCTGACAGCCTGAAGGAACTTTTTACCGATTGAATAGTGGAATGCGTTTGCCATATAGTTATAATTTTTTATCCGTAAAGATGCATTATGAGGGCAAATATAACGCGTTTCTTGCAAGTTTCATAATATTTCGATAATTTTGTTACCTCTTATAATGGTATAGACAGGTATGTACAAAAGGGTATTATTAAAACTCAGCGGCGAAAGTCTGGGCGGACATGAAGGCAAAGGTCTTGATACCGAAAGCCTCACCGCATATGCCCAGGAAATCGCTGCGGCCGCAAAGGCCGGATTGCAGGTAGCCATCGTCAACGGCGGCGGCAACATATTCCGCGGACTCCAGGGAGTCGGCAAAGGTTTCGACCGCGTCGACGGAGACAAGATGGGCATGCTTGCGACCGTGATCAACTCCCTCGCCCTGTCGATGTTCATCCGCGAACAAGGAGTCGAAGCCGTGGTATTCACGGCCACCCCTATGGAACCGGTTGCGAACTATTACATGAGAGACAAGGCAGTCGAAGTCCTCGAAAGAGGCGGAGTGGCGCTGATCGCCGGAGGTACCGGAAACCCGTTCTTCACGACCGACTCAGGAGCAGCCCTCAGGGCCCTCGAGCTCAAGGCTGACGCCCTCCTCAAGGGCACCAGAGTCGACGGAGTCTACACGGCCGACCCGGAGAAAGACCCTACGGCAGTCAAGTACGACGAGCTCACCTTCGACGAAGCGATCGCAAAATCGCTCAAGGTCATGGACCAGACTGCATACTCCCTCTGCCGCGAAGGCAACATGCCGATAATCGTGTTCGACATGAACAGCCGCGGCAACCTCACCAAACTCCTCAAAGGAGAGAAAGTGGGGACATTAGTACACGTATAACAAACAACTAAACAAGAATCATATGTTACCGGAAAACGCAAAGAACATTGTTTCCGCAGTTGAAGCAAAGATGAAGGATGCATTGACATTCCTCGAGGAAGACCTCAAGACATACAGGGTAGGCAAAGCCAATCCGACAGTTTTCAATAACGTGACTGTAGATTACTATGGCACCGCCACTCCTATTCCTCAGGTTGCATCCATTACTGCTCCGGACGCCAGGACCCTCGCAATCCAGCCATGGGAGAAGAGCATGATCGCAAAGATCGAGAAGGCCATCATCGACGCCAATCTCGGACTCACCCCGTCAAACAACGGCGAGACCATCCGCTGCATCGTTCCGGCCCTCACCGAGGACAGGCGTAAGGAACTCATCAAGAAAGCAAAGGCCGCAGGCGAGAGCGCCAAGGTGGTCGTAAGAAATGCACGCCGTGACGCTGTAGACCAGCTCAAGAAAGCCCAGAAAGCCGGCGAGCTCACGGAAGATGCCCAGAAGGAGGGCGAGGACGAGATCCAGAAACTCACCGACAAGAACGTCAAAGAGGTGGACAACGTAATCGCAGCCAAAGAAAAGGACATCCTGACCGTTTAGATTCCCCACAATAACGGACTTGACAAATGACAAAAGTTGCAATACAAGGCTTCTCTGGCTGTTTCCATGAGCAGGCCGCCGCTTCTTTCTACAAGAAGCATTTCGACCAGGACATAGAGATCGTCGAATGCTCGACATTCGACGGGCTCTTCAAGTCCATGGGCGAAGGCAAGGCGCAGGCTGCGGTGATGGCCATCGAGAACACCACGTCGGGCGGACTCATCCCGAACTTCGAGCTTCTGCGCAAATACCCGCAGAAGATCAAGGGTGAGGTCTATCTGCATATACACCAGAACCTGATGGCTCTTCCGGGACAGAAACTGGAAGACATCCGCGAGGTCCATACCCACTACATGGCCATCAACCAGACACGAGTATTCTTCGAGTCTGAATGTCCATGGATTCGCATGGTCGAGACCGAAGACACCGCCAAGAGCGCCGGAGACATAGCCCGCGGAGGCCTGAAAGGCGTCGGCGCGGTGGCATCGTCGCTCGCCGCGGAAAAATACGGTCTGGAAATCCTCCGTCCCGAAATCGAGACATACAAAGAGAACTTCACGAGATTCCTCGTCTTCGACGAATCCCTTTCCGTACCACAGGAGCTCGTCAACAAGGCGAGCCTCTGCTTCACACTCCATCATGTGCCAGGGTCCCTCGCGCACATCCTTACCATACTGTCCTTCTACGACATGAACCTCACCAGGATCCAGTCGCTCCCGATACCGGGAAAGAAATGGCAGTATTTCTTCTACGCGGACATCAAGTTCGACAGCTACAAGCGTTATACCCAGGCGCTCTCAGCCGTAAGGCCGCTGCTTGAAGATTTGGACATACTGGGCGAATATGTATCGGCAATTTAAAGTATTTTAATATGATCATCAAACCAGCCAAAAGGACCGAAAGTGTCCAGGAGTATTATTTCTCACGCAAGAACAGGGAAATGGACGCCCTCAATGCCGCCCGTGCAGAAAAGGGATTGCCTAAAATCATAAATCTCGGTATAGGCTCTCCTAACGGTGTCCCTCCAAAGGAGGCAATCGACGCTCTCATCGAGAACGCTCCGAAGCCGGATGTCCACGGATATCAGAGCTATATGGGTATTCCTGCCCTCAGAGAGGCCTTTGCCAAATGGTATGAAAGATATTACAACGTCAAGCTCGACCCTAAGACCGAAATCCAGCCTCTTACCGGATCCAAGGAAGGTATCCTCATCGCAACCCTCGCATTCGTAGACAAAGGCGAGAAGATCCTCGTCCCGGACCCTGGCTACCCTACATACGCCTCTTCAGCCCTCATGGCTGAAGCCGAGCTCGTACGCTACGACCTCAAGGCAGAGGACGGCTGGTATCCTGACTTCGACGCCCTCGAGAAAATGGACCTCACAGGCGTCAAGCTCATGTGGACCAACTATCCGAACATGCCGACCGGCGCCAAGGCATCCCGCGAGCTCTACAAGAAGATCGTGGACTTCGGCCGCCGCCACAAGATACTTATCATCAACGACAACCCATACAGCTTCATACTTAACGAGGACCCTATCTCCATCTTCTCCATCGAAGGAGCAAGAGAGTGCTGCCTCGAGATGAACTCCCTCAGCAAGGCCCACAACATGGCCGGCTGGCGTGTCGGAATGATCGCCGGAGACGCCGAGGCCATCTCCCTCATCCTCAAGGTAAAGAGCCAGATGGACTCAGGTATGTTCAAGCCTCTCCAGCTTGCAGCCATCAAAGCCCTCTCTCAGGGACCTGAATGGTTCGAGAAACTCAACGAAGAGTATCGTCGCCGCAGGGCTGCAGCATGCCGCATCATGGACACCATCGGAGCGAAGTACAACCCTGACTCAGCAGGTCTGTTCGTATTCGGCAAGGTCGAGGCAGACAACCCTAACCTGACCGCCGGCTCACAGAAGACCCGCGGCGAGCAGCTCTCCGACAAGTTCCTCTATGAAGCAGGAGTATTCATCACTCCGGGATACATCTTCGGCCACAACGGAGAGAATTACGTCCGCGTATCCCTCTGCGCCAATCCGGAGGTGCTTGATGAAGCCAACGAAAGAATCAAGAAAGTTTTATGATCGTAGGAATCATAGGTCTCGGCCTCATCGGAGGCTCCATGGCTATCGACCTTAAACGCCGGGGATTCGCAGAAAAGATCCTCGGCGTCGAGGCTGATCCTGTAAGCGCAGGCGCTGCCGAGAAGATAGGACTCGCCGACGAGATCGTCAGCTTCGACGAATGCATCGACCGCAGCGACCTCGTGGTCATCGCAGTTCCTGTAGGAGCCGCCGTAAAGATGCTGCCGCAGGTGCTGGACCGCTTCGCAGAGTCCGGAGCCAAAGACAAGATAGTGATTGACACATGCTCCACCAAGAGCCAGATCGTCCGCTGCGTCCACTACCACAAGATGCGCAAGAACTACGTCGCTACGCATCCGATGGCAGGTACCGAGTATTCGGGACCATGGGCGGCAATGCCTAACCTCTTCGACGGCAGGGCCTGCATCATCGCCAACGCCGAAGAATCCGGCGCCAAGGCCGTCAGCACGGTAGAGCGTCTGTACGACACACTCAACATGAGGCCGCTGTACATGAACGCGGACAATCACGACGTCCATACGGCCTATGTATCCCACATATCCCACGTCACCTCCTTCGCCCTGGCCCTGACCGTGCTCGACAAGGAGAAAGACGAAAAGCACATATTCGACCTGGCATCAGGCGGTTTCTCCTCGACCGTACGTCTTGCAAAGAGCAGCCCTGACATGTGGGTCCCGATCCTGTCACAGAACAGGGACAACGTCCTCCACGTCATCGACACCTATCTCGACAAGATGAAGGCCTTCCGCGATGCTATAGCCGACTATGACGAAGACAAAGTGCGCGAGCTCATCGAAGAAGCCAACCGCATCCGCAAGATCATCCGCTAAGGCAGTTTGTCTTCTATCATATTTTTTTATACATTTGTCCAAATACGATTTAACAATAGACATTTGATATGGGCAGAGAATTAGACCTGATCCCCGTTTCCGAATGGGGATTCTTTACACCCCCGAGACCAATGGTCATCGCCGGTCCGTGTAGCGCGGAGTCCGAAGACCAGGTCATGGAGACTGCCAGGGGGCTCAGCGAATTAGGAATACACGTCTTCCGTGCCGGAATATGGAAGCCAAGGACCCATCCTGGCTGCTTCGAAGGCGTGGGCGTGCCAGGCCTCAAGTGGATGCAGAAAGTCAAAAAAGAACTCGGAATGAAGATCTGCACCGAGGTGGCCAGCGAAAAGCACGTATATGAATGCATAAAGTTCGGTGTCGACATGGTATGGGTGGGAGCCCGCTCTTCCGCCAACCCTTTCCTCATGCAGGAAATCGCCGACGCCCTCAAGGATACTGACATCCCGGTACTCGTCAAGAACCCGGTCAACCCGGACCTCGACCTCTGGATCGGCGCCCTCGAGCGTCTCAACAGGGCCGGAGTCAAGAAACTCGGAGTCATCCACCGCGGATTCTCCACATCCCAGAAGATACTCTACCGCAACGATCCGGGCTGGAAGATAGCCATCGAGCTTAGGACACGCTACCCGGAGCTCCCGTTCTTCGCAGACCCGAGCCACATGGCCGGCGACAGGAAATACCTCCTGGAGCTCTCCCAGAGGGCTCTCGACCTCGGACTTGACGGACTCATGGTCGAGTCCCACTGCGACCCTTCATGCGCCCTCAGCGATGCCAAGCAGCAGCTCACCCCTGCGGATCTCGGCCGCATGCTCGGCGAAATCGTCGTCAGGGACAACGACTCCGACAGCCTCGAATACAAGGAAAACATCGACCAGCTCAGGGCCCAGATCGACGTCATCGACGAAAACCTGCTTTTCCTGCTGAAGAACCGTATGGAAGTCAGCCGCAAGATCGGCCAGTACAAGAAAGAGCATAATATCGCCATCCTCCAGACCGCAAGATGGGACTCCATTCTCGCCGCGATGGTAGCGAAAGGCAAGGAGTACGATCTTTCCGAGGAATTCGTGACGGCATTCTTCAACGCCATCCACGAAGCCTCCGTCCAGACCCAGAACGAGATACTCGCCAAGCCTTCAGAAAAGTAATTCAGACAGACATCGTCTTCTTAAATACAGGACGCTCCGGATAGTCCTTACTATTCCGGGCGTCCTGAATTGCTTTCTCCGCCGTGGTAAACCTATTTCAGGACAACACGCTCCGGTATGTTATTTGCTGCGATTGAGGACCATATTAATTGATATTCGCGTATGAAACATTTTGTTCTTATCCTTGCGATCTGTCTGACAGTTTCCTGTCAATGCAATTCCGTTCCACGACAAAGCAGCCGGGATACTGTTGCGGCTAAGAAAGTCGAAAAGGAATTCACCCTTCCGGAGGATTTCTTGAATGGCGTGAAGGTCCTTCCGGATGACGCATTCTCCACAGAGGAAAAGATTCTTGCCATCAAGGGTGATGAATTGTCTGACGATATATTAAATGGACTTGCAAATAGCAAGATTAGAAACCTATTACCTCTTATTTTTGTAGCGAGACATCCCAGGCGTGTCGACGGATCCCTCTATCTTGTCGGGAAATATGAAGTCGTAGATTCTGTGGATTCTTTTGTGCTTGTCAGCCGTTATGAATATGAAGATAATTGTGATGTCAATGTTTATATGGTGACATCAAAGAATGGCCGGCTTATAGATGCTATTTATATGGCTAATGCATCAAAAGACTATGCGACGACGGGCTTCGGCGGTCCATTAGGCGCAACCACTTGCGAGCGGACTATGCCCAATTACTTCTTGATAACAATTCCACCACATACAACCGACGTCATAGTAGAGGACAGTGATTATGAAGAAGAACTTCAAAAAATCACCCATACTCGCTTCTCCATCGGCGAGGACGGAGAAATAACCAGTAAACATCTCAACTACTAGGAAAGTGTGTACGATACGTAAAGGATGACAATGACAAAACGATTGAATAAAAGTGCCTGACGACTATGTATTTTTTTATCGATAAAGATTTAAAAGAGTGTTATAGGAAACGTGACGCTCTGTACAGCCGTCTAATGGAGGTTTACCGTAGTCTTTCTCTTTCTCGGTATCGGTATAATCTGTGTGAAATCAAAAAGAATAGTTTATATCCTCTAGGCCGTAAATATCTTATCTGGTTTCAGTTTTCGGATTATGTTCTTTCGGAACGTCAGAATAGGACTTGGAGGTTGTATTATAGGGAAAGAAATCTTCGTTGCGATTGTGGATATTATGATTCTGAAGAAGAGGCTTACGAGGCTTTTTATAATATAATAAGGGATTCTGCATATGATGATTATTACTATATTCATAAAATCAAAAGGCGTTATGGCCCCTATGAACAATCTATACGCATGAAAGAGATAGATGCGTTGATTGATGACTATGCCGCCGGGAAGATAGATACTGATTATTTTGTCGACAGATTTCTGGCATTTTATAAGTCTGAAAAGTACGATGATAGTCTATGCTTAGGGGATATGAGCGAACTGATCGGCTTAAAGGAAAAGATAAAAGAATACAAAGCCTCGGAAATCAGTTCAGATGATTTGAAAGATGCTGCAGGTAAAAAATCGCATAGGTGTGAAGAGGAAAAAATAGTGGACTTTTACTATATCCTTAATGAGTTCGAAAAGCAAGAGGTTCCCTTATATCATTTCGTCCGGGAGGTTACAAAAGTCATCAACGACTCCTCGGAATTCGATAGACTGCCGGTGGCCACCAGAAATATACTTTTGGACATAGCCGATTATTCTTCCAATTGTACAGTACATGGAGGTCAGACGGAGGATGGACAGACAATCCATTCGTGGAGGGATCTCCGCGAATATGTAAGACCACTTGTCGTGAAACTGAAGCGGAGTATGTTCGACTATGACTAGCCCTTCAACCCACGGTAAGGGAGAGCCTCACTCTCGTAACCGCCTATCAATCAGTGATTTCCCCTATAGCACCGCTCCTTTATACGCCATTTTTCGCTGGTAAGGGAGAAGGCTGATCCGCTAAACTATTAATATCTAACATCTTAAAACAACACCTCTCTCCTTTTTTCTCTACAAAGTTTGCACGAAAATTTAAACATGATTTTTAATCTGTTCCGGAAATTCCGTGCATATATTCGGTGGAAAAAAAGGTATGCTGAATGT
>JAEEGK010023414.1_pt1 | contig 12887 bp, 10 predicted proteins | sample 8958771 | NCBI WGS metagenome assembly JAEEGK01 (sample SAMN16246547, study PRJNA631951) | gut metagenome | biome: gut microbiome; feature: rumen; material: SC-attached | host: Bos | place: Iran: Karaj | collected 2018-10 | reverse complement strand
TCTTCCGTCTCCTCAATTGGCACACAAGCATTCAGTAGATGTACCAGTCTGAAAAGCATCACGATTCCTTCTTCCGTTACATCTATAGGCATCAGCGCATTCAGTAGTTGTACCAGTCTGGAGAGTATCTCGATTCCTTCTTCCGTCACATCTATTAGTGACTCCGCGTTCGAAAAGTGCACCAGTCTTGAAAGCATAACGATTCCTTCTTCCGTTACATCTATTGGCAACAACGCGTTCAGGAATTGCTCCAATCTTGAAAGCATAACAATTCCTTCTTCCGTCACAACTATTGGCAACTACGCGTTCATGGGATGCTCCCGTCTCCAGAGCATTAACGTTTCTTCTGATAACAATAATTATTCTTCTGTAGATGGCGTTCTCTTCAACAAAAATATAACTACTCTTATTTGTTTTCCAGGAAGAAAAACAAGCATCACGATTCCTAACACCGTCACATCAATTAGCAACTACGCGTTTTATCAATCCAGCCTTGAAAGTATCTCGATCCCTTCTTCCGTCACATCTATCGGTTTATACGCGTTCAGGGGTTGCGGCGCACTCCAGACAATAAACTTCCAAGGAACAATAGCGCAGTGGAACAGTATAAGCAAAGGTTCTCATTGGATTGACGATTGTCCTTCGACAATGCAGGTTGTATGCACAGACGGAACAACAACACCTTAGCCGAACAACACCATAACAGCACACACTCTGCGGATTACGCGGGGCGTGTGCGCGCCCATAACAGCATCATAAGTTTTTCAAAACGGCGAAAAATCTCCGTAAAAACATAAGATTATCATGTTCAAGGGGAAAAATCCTTGTTATACTTTTATAACAAGGAAATAACGATGGCAGGAAACTCACTAAACAAGAAATTTTATCCCAGGAAAGAGGTTTTCGACTCTTTCACGCTCAGGGAACAGGAGCAGCTTTCACTTCTTATCGGTTCAAACATCGTTTTCATGCTCCTGTTCACTCTTTTTGGAATCGCGCTCTTTTTGTTCGACTATCCAGTTATAGGCGGCGGTTCAGTCTTTTTGCTCGCATTTTTCGCTACTTCACTCGTATTCATAAAGAAAGGATACATCCACAGAGGCGCATGGACGACAACAATCGCAATTGTTTTGCTCACGGCGGTAGTCTGCTTTGGCGCACCGTACAAAGACTCGAACTTTTTGCCCTACCGCGAATGTTGCTTCATAACCGTAATGACAATCTGTAACTTTTTAATTTCCTTGCAAAGAAAGCAGCTTTACGGCTATTTCGCCATGTCTGGAATTTTATGGATTCTTACGAACGTCCTCATTTACAAACCACGATACATCGCAGACCCCAAAGCTTTTATCCTTAACGTGGTAATCTGTACGCTCGGCGTAATAACCGCGAACATCTGCATTCTGCTCTACGACCAGTTCACGCGGAACGTCGTCGCGCGCGCAGCGGAGAACGAAAAAAAATCGGCGGAGTCGCTGCAGAAAATTTCAAACCTTATAAGCGAGACGAAAGAAGGGCTCAACATCGGAAAGCAGCTTTCCGCGTCTACGGGAAAGGCGACGGAGAACATTGCGGAGATACGGAACCTTTACGAGTATATCTACAAAGAGTCGATCAGCCTTAGCCAAGAAGCCGGCACAGTAAGAGATTCCAGTCTGGAGATTAACGACAAAGCAGAAAAAATGCTCCTTAGCGTACAAGACCAGAACAAGGCGATAACCCAGACTTCTGCCGCGCTCACGGAAATGTCGGCGAACATCGCGAACATAAGCGGAATAGCGTCACAGCAGCGTGCAGGCATGAACTCCATAGTCCACGACCTTGACTCGCAGATGGCACTTATGCGTAAGCTCGTAGACGACGTTAACCAGGTAAAAGAGTCTTCTGACAAGGTTTCGAACTTTGTTCAGGCTGTAAACAACATTGCGGCGCAGACAGGATTGCTCGCAATGAACGCGTCTATTGAGGCGGCTCATGCCGGCACGCTGGGAAAGGGATTTTCGGTTATTGCACAGGAAATCCGAAAGCTTTCGGAAGAGACAACGAAAAACGCGCAGAACATAACAGACACGCTTAAAGAAAACGAAGAGATTGTTAACACGACGACATCTTCCGTAGCAACTTTCTCTGAGCATACAAAGGCGACAACGGACGAGCTAAGGAATACGATAGGCGTTATTGAAGAGATTCTTTCCGGTATATCAGAGATAGACGCAGGTACGCGTGACGTAATGCAGTCAATAACGAATGTCGTTGACGATTCACACAACAACACAAAGCTTGCAGAAGGTGTCGCCGATGAGATTCTGCTGCAGAACGCCTCGCTGCAGAACATTTCGTGGGGAACGGACGAGCTTCGCGCAAAGGTCAGCACACTGGAAGGACTTCTGCGCAATATCCGCGGCGCAATAGACGAAATAGACAAACACGCTTCCGATAACGAAGCTGTCACTGAAAAAATCAACACAGCGTTGAATTAAAGCAAGTTTTCAAACCGCGCGAAAGAAAAAGGCTGTCTGAGCATTGAAGTGCCCGGACAGCCTTTTTTGTTGAAGTTAGTTTGCGTTAGTTCTTTCTGAGGTAGTATCTGTCGTAAGAATCTGCCCTGTCATAATTCGTTTTTCTAAAAAAGCACGTCCCTGCAGGATTCTTTTTAAGAACAAGGGATGATGAAGATGAAGTAGAAGAACTGACCATATCATTAAACCAATAATTTGAGGTATAGTTTCTTGTTATAACAACGGTATTACCATTCCAGTTTAATGTCACACCTTTGGTCGCGGCAAAAGCATCAAGCGTTGCTTTATTTGCGGCATTCATTGTGTATTCGCATGTCTCCGTACCTGTAAAACCAGACGCGGCTCCTCCTGACACTGTTAATGTCTGACGAATAACCAGTCTCCATACAGTACAATCGCAGGGTATAGAATTACCATTACCAATATTTACAGTTAAAGAACTTGTATAGTTTGGATGATTAGAATAATACGAGTTCATAAACTCCCATTCACCATCTGACAAATCATTTATCGATATTGAATTAATTGGAACAGATGCTTCCGACTCATTAAAAAGCGGTGTTACGTCAGCATCGCTTCCATTTCCACCAGTCGCCTGTCCGCAGCTTACGAACAAAACTGCAGCCAACATCATGAAAATTACAATCTTTAATGCATTCTTCATATCAAACTCCATATTTTTTGAAAATATATACAATTATTCTACCCACCCCCGACTTTTCCTGTCAAGCAAAATTTTAATAAATCTTCCAGCATTAATCTTAGTTTTTTTGGCGGCTGTAAATTTGCTTGTTGCGGGAAATCGTGCTATCATTGTTTCATGACAATCACACAGGTAGCGCAGACAATTGATGCGCAGATTTTATGCAACGAGCAGCTTCAGGGGCTTGAAGTTTCCTCCGCATGCGGCTCAGACCTTATGAGCGACGTTATGGCTTTTGTAAAAGAGCAAGTCCTTCTTCTAACAGGTCTTATCAATGTTCAGGTAATACGCACCGCTAATCTTATGGATATCGGCGCAATTTGTTTTGTACGAGGCAAGCAACCAACGGAGGAGATGATCTCCATGGCGAAAGAGCTGGGAATTATCCTGCTTTCTACGAAGCTTCCTCTTTTTCCGGCATGTGGCAAGCTTTATTCATCTGGGCTTACCGGCTACGGAGTCCGCGAGATATAGCGGACAGGCTGCCTTGAAACCCAGCGACGGTTAAGGCAGCGCGCCCTACGACTGAACAGGCTAATCATGCACTTCCACTACGACGTACCAGGCGATGATTTCTCTTGCGCAGGCAGTACTTCTGCTGAAATGAAAAAAAAGCTGAAGCAGCTCGGCATTCCTTTTGACATTGTTAAAAGGACGGCTGTAGCTATGTACGAGGCAGAAATCAACATGGTCGTACACGCGGGGGGCGGAGAAGCCGACATCGATATTCTTGATGACGAAATTGTAATCGTCATGAAAGACCACGGAAAGGGCATAGCCGATATTGAGCAGGCGATGCAGGAAGGATTTTCTACAGCACCGCAGCTCGTTCAGGAACTTGGGTTCGGAGCCGGAATGGGCTTGCCGAACATGAAGCGGAACTCCGATTTTATGACGATTGACAGTAAAGTCGGAGTAGGTACGACAGTTACGATGCGCATAAAGCTTTCGGCTTCGGGCGCGGGTGTTAAAAATGATGTCGGCGTTTCAGGAGCTTCGGGCGCGGCGGATGTCGCGGCTCCGGGCGTAGCACAGGGGGGCGGCTGATGAACGGAAAATCTGATTTTCACTCCGTGGAGCTGCGCGACGAAAACTGCAAGGGATGCACGATATGCGTAACATCCTGCCCGGTCGAAGCTATCCGCGTACACGGCGGCAAGGCGCACATTCTTGAAACGCAGTGCATCGACTGCGGCGAATGCATACGCAAGTGTCCGAGCCGCGCCAAATATGCCCTTACAACGCAACTTTCGGAGCTTTCGGGCTACAAAACGAAGGTCGCTTTGATTGCGCCGGCGTTCTTCGCGCAGTTCAGCGAAAAAACGTCACGACAAGCTATAATGGATGCCGTAAAAACGCTCGGTTTCGACTTTGTTTACGACATTTCCGGCGCGGCGGGCGAAGTTTCCCGTGCGACGGCGGAATTCATACGCGAAAACAAACGCACCGGGCAATGCGAAACCCCGATAATCTCTTCTTCATGCCCCGCAATCTTAAAACTGATTCAAATACGCTTCCCGTCTTTAATTGACCATATTCTGCCTATAATTCCGCCGTCGGAGAATGCGGCGCGGCACGCACGAGAACAGCACCCTGACGCAGGGATTTTCTTTATTTCGCCGTGTCCGGCTAAAGTTACGGTGGCACGGTCGCCGCTCGGCTATGCTAAATCTGAGATTGACGGCGTTTTTGCGATGAACGCGGTGTATCTGCCGGTACTTCAGGCGTTGAAAAAAGGCGTTTCATCGGGCTTGGCGGGTGCGCCGGGCGCGGGTACTGGAGCTGCCACAGTTTCGGGCGCAGGCAATGCGCCGAGTGAACAGGGCGCTGGCGGCGAACAGAGCGACCCCGCATTCCGCGCCGCACACGTCCAGTGGTGCCGCGCCGCCGGCGAAGCAGAAGCCTTGGAGCTTCATCTTAAGCAGTACGGCGACGACTGCCGCTGGCTTTATGCCGACGGACTTACACAGGCTCTTAAAATACTGGAAGAAACGGAAGACGGTCAGTTTGAGCATTTTGATTTTTTGGAAATAAGCGCGTGTACGGGCGGCTGCTTGGGCGGACCGCTCACAGTGACACCGGCTCCGGCGGCGGCATCCGTCTTGCGCCGGGGCGCGAAAAACAGCGCGGGCTCGGCACAAGCGGGCTCTGCAGCAACTTCGTCGGGCGCGACTGGCACACCAGGCGCGTCTGCAAATGGCACATCTTGCGCACAGCACAAACTAAGCGATCTTCTTTTCTCCGAGCCGATAATCCCGCGCCCCAGCCGCTTACTCGACACGGATTTTGCAACCGCCCGCAAAAAAATGCAGCAAATGGAAGAAATCGTTACCCAGCTTGGCGGACTTGACTGCGGTTCCTGCGGCGCTCCGAACTGCCGCGCCCTTGCAGAAGATATCGTGCGGAAAAACGCCGTAAAAGAAGACTGCGTAATCGTCTTAAAAGCTCAGTACGAGCAGATGCTCTTTGGGAAAAAGCCGCAATGAAAACGCTTGCCGACCAGAAAAAAGAACTTCGCTCATATATGCGCCTTTCGCTTGCGGCATTCAAGGAGTCGCCGCAGTACGAGCCGTACAGCCTTGAAGCAATGAAACACTTCATCGAGTCTCCGCTTTACCGTTACGCGCCGCTTATCCTTGCGTTCGTGTCGGTCGGAACGGAAATAGACACATATCCGCTTCTTGCAAAAATGCTCGACGACAAAAAAAATGTCGCAATTCCCGGAACGACCGACACCGACATGACTTTCAGGATGCTAACGCTTGAAATGCCGCTTTCAAAACAACTGCGGCGGGGAAACTTCGGCATAGAAGAGCCGGTCAAGTCTTTGGAGCCTGTGAACCCCGAATCGCTTCCTGCCGGAACCGTCATTCTTGTGCCAGGTTTGGCGTTCAGCGAGGACGGCTCAAGGCTCGGTAAAGGCAAAGGATACTACGACCGCTATATTGAGCTTGTTCCGGTTGAAACAGTTCTTGTAGGCTATGCGTTCCAGCTGCAGATAGCGGAGACGGTTCCGTGCGGCGACCTCGACAAAAAAGTTGATTATCTTGTAACTGAGGAAAAAATTACTGTTTGCGGGATGTAATCATCCTCAAATGTCCAAACTCTTTACTTTTTGAAAATGCGACCTTATAATTTTAGTATGCTTTCTCGCAAAAAGCTGGCGATATCGGCAGCAGCACTTGTCTTTGTCCTATCCTCCGCGTACGCGCAGACGCTCTCCGGATACACGGGCTCCACGAGCACGACAGACGGTTATAAGGGTGAAATCCGGAAAGTGACGACCACGAAAAAGCAGTACGATGCGCACGGAATAAAGCCTGTAACAGAGGCGCGGACGGAATATATCTACAACTCCAAAGGCCAGCGGATCGCGACGAAAACTCCTGAAACGAGCATAACCTACACTTACGGAAGCGGATTTTTTATCGTCACGGCAGAAGGCCGGGTCACGGCTAAGGCGACGTTCAACGACGACGGGACGCTCAAAGCATACGAATCATACAAAAATACAGGAAAGCTTTTGCGACGCGATACGTACACGTACAAAGACGGAAAAATCGCCGCCATGGAAAGAACAGACGAGAACGGAAAGATTCTTTCCAAGTGGACGTACAAAACTGATGCGGACGGAAACACTCTCATAACGAGCGAGGACGGAAATTCCTCGTACACGTACAGCGCGGACGGCATTCTTTTGCGCGAATACCAGAGCGCGGACGGACTGAGCGGCACAGAAAAGCTTTATGATGCGTCAGGTTTTGAAACATCGCTTAAAATGTTCAGTCTGCCTTCTCCTGACAACATGATGCCGCCGGATATCCCGACGACGGACATTTCTTACACGAAAGACTGCAAAACGGACGGCGAAGGCAGGATAACGGAAGTAGTTTCGGGCGTGTTTATAAAACTGAACGACAAATGGTACGATGCAGACGGATTGTATGTATCATCGGAAGAACGCAGGAACGGCAAAATCTGCCTTACGTGGATTTCGTACCGATACGACGGTCTTCTTGCCGAAATTCAGACGGAATATTGGTCCGCACCGACCGATGAAAACAGGACGGGCTATACATCGCTCGCGGAAGAGTATTTTTACAACGGCGACGATGAGCTGACGCAGATAATCACGTATGACGAAACAGGGAACGAAGCGGAGCGCGTAACGTACATCTATGGCGATGACGGGCTTCTTGCCGCGACAGAAACGGACGCAGAACCCAAGACGACTGTTTCTTACGTGTGGAACAGCGACGGAAAAGTTTCATCAAAACTTGCAAGAAGCATACAGGATGATATGTTCATTGCGAGCATTGAAGAATACGCCTACGATAAACGCGGCAACGTGACGGAATTGTTTGTTACATCGATACAAAAAAGCGCATCGGGTTCCGGCACGGAAAGTTCTAACACCGCAAACACGGTGCAGTTCGCGACACGCACGGAATCGCGCTATTTCTATGATTCAGACGGAGTTTTGGCGAAAAAAGAAACGCTCTGCAAAGACAAGAAAGAAACTGAATACTACGATTATGATGAAAGCGGCAGGCTGATTCTTGCAGCTATGTACACGGAATTCGGCGACGGCGCTATGACATACAGTGAAAAAGCATACAAGTACGAGGAAGACCTAGATTGCACCAAAGTAAGCGAATATGACTCGCTCCACACGAAGAAAGTCTATTCTTACAACAAAGCGGGCAATGTCTCCGGCATAAAAGAATACGAAACACGCTTCAAAGACGGCGCCTACAGCGATATAATCACATCTGTAACAGAATACGTGTATAATTAGGGACGAAAATGAGAATAAAAAAACGTTCTTTTGAAGAGGTTTTGAAAATCCCGTCCCGAAAACCGAAAAAACCTCTTAAGCCTTCTTTATTCTGGCGGCTCTATAAAAAAATCAGGACAATAAATGAGCTGAAAGCGGCAAATTTCACATACCGCAAAATAGGAATGGAAAAACTCGGAAAGAAAGAGCCGTGTCTTGTCCTTATGAATCATTCTTCATTCATCGATCCAAAAATAGCAGAATCGGTGATGTTTCCACGACCGCTGAACATTATATGCACTTCTGACCACCTTATAGGTCAAGAACTATATATGCGACTTATAGGCTGCATTCCGACAAACAAATTCGTCGCAGAAATTCTTCTTATCCGGAACATGCGCTACATCGTGGAAAAGCTGAAATCCTCAATTCTGATGTTCCCGGAAGCCGCATACTCTTTTGACGGTACAGCGAATCCGCTTCCCAGCTCGCTTGGAAAATGTATAAAGCTTTTGAACGTACCTGTCATCATGATAAAAACATACGGAGCTTTCACGCGGAATCCACTTTACGGTAATCTTCATCCGCGTAAAGTCAACGTTTCGGCAGATGTGAAATACCTGCTTTCGCCAAGCGAAATAAAAGTAATGACACCCGACGAGATATTTGCGCGCATTCAGACGGAATTTACATTCGATAATTTCAAGTGGCAGCAGGAAAACAAGGTGATTGTAAACGAACCGTTCCGCGCGGATTTTTTGAACAGGGTGCTTTTCAAATGCCCGGCGTGTGGAACAGAAGGAAAGATGGTCGGCAAGGGGATTTTTATAACATGCGGAAATTGCGGGAAACAGCATGAGCTTACCGAGGACGGATTTTTGAAAGCCACGGATGGCGACAGCTGCTTTACGAGCGTGCCGGACTGGTACAGTTGGGAGCGTGCGCAAATACGTAAAGAGATTGAGGACGGAACATACAATCTTGATGTGGATGTTGATATCTGCATTATGAAGGATTTCAAGGCATTATATAGGGTTGGATACGGACATCTGCACCACGACAATAACGGATTCACGCTAACTGGTTGTGATGGAAAATTAAGCTACACACAAAAACCTACCTTTTCGCACAGCCTGTATTCCGCGTATAATTGGTTCAAGGTTGGCGATATGGTTTGCATAGGCGACTCAAAAACACTTTATTATTGCTTTCCGAAAAAAGCCGGCGATATTGTGGCTAAAACGCGAATCGCGACAGAAGAGCTTTACAAGATGACGATGCGGCGTTGAGTTTGGGCGCGTTAGGAGTTTTGGCGCGGATTTGATATGAAATTGAAGAATTCTGATATTACACTTTTATGCAAAGTTGTTGATAATTACGGCGACATCGGGGTGGTGTTCCGCCTTGCCAAGGCTCTTTCTGTGCTTTTACCGTCAGGGGGCGCAGGGCTACGCCTTATTGTGGATAATCTGGCGGCATTCGCCCAGCTTTCTCCGGGCGTAGACGTGTCAAAGCCTATTCAGGAACATCGAGGCTGGACGGTCTGCCAGTGGGATGCCGCTGATGAAGGACGAAAGATGTTCACAGAAACACCGCCGCTTGTAATACTGGAATGCTTCGCGTGCGGCCGCCCGGAGTGGCTTGACGACATTCTTTTTGACAAGTCGCTTCAAGCCCTGCGCCCAAAACCCGTGCAGATAATAAACCTGGAGTATCTTACAGCGGAACCGTACGCCGATGAGTTTCATAAGCTTCAGTCGCTCACGCGGTCAGCGCAGGTGCGCAAGGTGAACTTTATGCCGGGCTTTACGGACAAAACCGGCGGCCTGATACTGGACGGAGCACCAGCAAGTGCAAACGTGGCTCTAGTTGGGGGCGGCACACCCGCTGAGGGCAGCGATGCTCCAGTTTTGTGCGGCGACCGCAAAAAGCCGTTCACTGTGCTCGTTTTCAGCTACGAACGCGATTTCTCGACAATCGCGGACGCACTCGCGACATTCGGAGCGGCCGGTGCGCCCCTAACTGCGACCGGCGCCCCATCTGCAGAAAGCGCAACTTGCCCGCGAAACACCGCATACTCTACAGCCGCGAATCTCCGCGTGCTTGTCGCCGCCGGAAAAGCCGACGCGCCTTTTTCCGCCGCATGGAAGGCTGCTTGCGATTCTCGGCAGGCTCAAAACGCCGCATTTTCCTTACCCGAACCAGAAAAACTCGCTTTCCTTCCGCAAGACGCGTGGGACAAGATGCTTTACAGCACGGACTTTCTTTTTATCCGTGGCGAGGACTCGCTTTCCCGCGCCTGTCTTTCCGGCAAACCTTTCGTCTGGCATGCTTATCCTCAGTCTGAAATGTACCATCTTGTAAAAGTCCGCGCACTTCTTGACCGCATGGAGCCGTTCTTTTCCGCAGAAAACTTCCGCCTTATCCGCGATTACTGGCTGTGGTACAACGGCGATGAGAATTTTGTAGCAAACAGCGCACCTGGCACACAACACCAAGCCGAAAAAGCCGCATCCGGCGGCGACACAAACGCCAACGCACAAATCGCGCCAAGCAATGCCTACGACAGTCGCGCCGCGCTTATCAATATCCTTTCGCGTTACGACGAAATGCAAAAATCGTTCTGTGCGTTCAGCAAAAGTCTAATAAAAAACGGAAACCTAGCTGAACACCTGATGACTTTTATCAACGAAATAGTGTAGAATAGGAGCGAGTTCTGCGGAAATCGCACTACTCCCAATCGCACGGCTAAAGCCGTTACACTCATCGCTAAGCAGAGGTTTTTTGAAATGTTAGCAACATCACAGTTAAAAGTCGGAACCGCTTTCATGTATGAAGGTTCACCGCTCATCGTTCAGCGTTTTCTCGGAGTCCGCTCCGGTCGTGGCGGTCAGGTAAGCAAACTGCGCGTAAAGAACATCGTTACTGGTCAGACAATGGATCTTGGTCTTGACTCAGGCGAAAAATTCGAAGAAGTTGACCTGGAATTCCACAAGACACGCCTTTCTTACATCGACGGTGAAACATACGTATTCATGGATCAGGATACATACGAGCAGTTCGAGCTTGCAAAAGACGATATCGGCGACAACGCTGGTTATATTACTCCAGATGATGATATCGACGTTGATATCACGTTCTACGAAGGAAAAGCAGTTGGTATCAAGCTTCCGATAAACGTAGTCCGCACAATCACATACTGCGAGCCTGGCGTTAAGGGCGATACGAGCGGCAAGACGACAAAGCCTGCTACGCTCGACACAGGAATTGAAGTTTCCGTTCCGCTTTTCTGCGACACAGACGAGAAAATCGTTATCGACACACGCGACGGAACATTCGTAGAGCGCGCAAAATAAGCGTTCTTAAAGACTGTCACGGTTCGCACGTAAATATGCGCCGGGCATGATACTTAGCGCATTTTAATGTAAGCCGCGACAAACTTTAGAGAAGCCCCGGAAATCATTTTTCACGGGGCTTTTTTTAACGCCGCACAGTTACATAGCTACCGCGCGATGTAACGCCGGGTCGGTAATTTTCGCGCCGCGCGACGACATGCAATTTGTGCCGCGCGATATAACGCTGGTGCGGACACAAAGGGGGAAACGATGCTCAAAGCCGAAAAAAACGCTCTTATCTTCAAAAAAGGAAACGAAATGCTCCGCATAGAGCCGTGGGGAAAGGACAGCCTTAGAATCCGCTCGACGCTGAACCCGAAATTTCTTGACCGCGACAACGGGCTTACAGAGCCGCTTGCTCCGCAAAATGCGACAATTATACTGCCGGGCGAAAAACGCACCAGCGCCAGTTCCGGCGACTGCTCTTGCGAGGCGGACAGCGCACAGTCAACTTGCGCAGACTTCCGTGACGGCGCGATACTTACCAACGGCAAAATATCAGCCTGCATCAGCGAAAACGGCGTTCTTTCCTTTTACAAAGGCGATAAGCTTCTTTTGCGCGAGTTTTTCCGCTGCTACGACCCGAACGCCACAAAACACTCGTGCTGTACAAAAGTCGTTGCCCGCGAATTCAAAGGGATTGTCGGGGGTGCGTACAAACTGACGGTACGATTCGAACCTGATGACAACGAAAAGATTTTCGGCATGGGACAGTACCCCATCCCCTATCTCGACATGAAAGGCTGTTCGCTCGAACTTGCGCAGCGGAACAGCCAAGTTTCCATTCCGTTCGCGCTTTCCTCAAACGGATATGGTTTTTTGTGGAACAATCCTGCGGTCGGGCATGTCAATTTTGCGAAAAACCTTACCGAATGGAAAGCCGAATGCACTCAGGAAATGGACTACTGGATTACAGCCGGCGACACTCCCGCAGAAATCATAGCGAACTATACTGCCGCGACAGGCCGCGCGCCCGTAATGTCGCCGGAGTATCTTGGCTTTTGGCAGTGCAAACTCCGCTACCGCACACAGGACGAAGTTCTTGCCGTCGCCCGCAAATACAAAGAGCTCGGCATTCACCTGGACGTTATCGTAATCGACTTTTTCCACTGGCCGCGGCAGGGCGACTGGTGCTTCGACAAAGAATACTGGCCCGACCCAAAAGCCATGTGCGACGAGCTTCACGCAATGGGCACAAAAGTCATGGTTTCCGTTTGGCCGAGCGTGGACAAAAAATGCTCGCACTATTACGAAATGCTCGACAAAGGCTACCTTGTGCGCGTTGAGTCCGGCTCCAACCAAACATACGACTTCAACGGCGACTGCCTTACTTTTGACGCGACGAACCCGGAAGCCCGCGAATACTTGTGGAACCTTTGCAAGAAAAACTACGCAGACTACGGCATAGACATGTTCTGGCTCGATAACGCGGAGCCGGACTACAGCGTTTACGACTTCGGCAACTACCGCTATCAGATGGGGCCCGCGCTCGA
>JAEEGK010023412.1_pt1 | contig 12887 bp, 11 predicted proteins | sample 8958771 | NCBI WGS metagenome assembly JAEEGK01 (sample SAMN16246547, study PRJNA631951) | gut metagenome | biome: gut microbiome; feature: rumen; material: SC-attached | host: Bos | place: Iran: Karaj | collected 2018-10 | reverse complement strand
GGAAAGTTCTCTCAACCACGCCACCGTTCTTGATGTCCTTAAGCTTTGTGCGGACGAATGCCGCGCCCTTACCGGGCTTAACATGCTGGAAATCGATGATCTGATATACGGAATTATCAAGTTCGATGGTAATACCGTTTCTGAAGTCACCTGCAGAAATCATAAAAAAACCTCCTAAATATCTATGCAGCCAAAATAATCCTCAGATATCTTACATTAAAAGCCTTCGGATTTCAACCTATTTTCTCATTTCGGCGATAAGGTCCATGGCTTCGGTATAGCCGGCAAGGCCTTTGCCGTATATCTGCTTATCGCAGGCGGGCGCCGTTACGGATACCTTGCGGAAATCCTCCCTTGACTGAATGTCAGAGATATGGACCTCCACCTTTACCGGCTTTTCGAGGGACTTTAGGGCATCGTGGATCGCATAGCTGTAATGGGTATATGCTCCCGGATTGATGACTATGCCGTCTGTTCCGTCAAAATACGCCTCCTGGAGCTTGTCGATGATGGCTCCCTCGTGATTGGACTGGAAAATATCGACTTCGGCTCCGATCTTCCCTGCATGTTCCTTTATCAGGTTCACCAGATGATCGTAATCCTGATTGCCGTATATGTTCTTTTCCCTTATACCGAGAAAATTAAGGTTCGGTCCGTTGATCACCAGTATCTTCATTATCTTTCTCCATTTTTTCGATGACCGGGATATCCCATCCCAGTTTCCTGAGTTCTTCCAGGACAGCTTCCATTACCTGATCCCTGGAAATACTGCCCGTATCCACAACGATATCGGCACATCTTTCGTATGCGGGTCCTCTTTTTGCTATCAGCTCCCGAATCCTTGAAAGCGGATCTTCGCATTGAAGGAGCGGTCTTGTCGTATCGCCTTTAAGTCTTTCATAGACCTCCTCCGCGGTGATGCGCAGATAACAGACGGTTCCGCATTTTTTGATAAGGGGCTGGTTCTCCATACGTACCGGGGTTCCGCCGCCGAGGGAATAGATCCTTCCTATGCGGTCATCCCTTATCTCCCTTAAGACCTCCGTCTCCATCTGTCTGAATGCGCTCTCGCCCTTTGCAGCGAAGATCTCCGAGATGCTCATGCCCTCTCTTTCTTCTATCATCCTGTCGGTATCGTGGAAAGCTCGCCTGAGCTTATACGAAAGTCCCCTTCCTATCGAGGTCTTTCCGCTTCCCATAAAGCCTATAAGGATAAGATGCGGCCCCTTGCTGTATTCACTGTTTTTCCTGTGCTTTTTATACATCGGTCAGAACTTTTTCGTATACTTCCTTTGCAAGGTCTTCGGATATATTTATTCCTGTCCAGTACTCGTAAGCAATGATCCCCTGATACAAAAGCATCTTGGAACCGTTATAAGCCCTCGCACCGGCCTTCATGCTGAGTTCCATAAAGCGTGTGGTCTTCGGGTTAAAGATCAGATCGTATCCTACCTTTACGCGGTCGTAAAAAGCGGGATCCTCAATAACGGCTTTATCGGTATCGGGATACATTCCCACGCTTGTAGCCTGGATGACTATGAACTTCCTATCATCGGAAAGCCTGCCGTAGTCCCCGATCGAAAGAGGTCTTGCAAAATTCCTTCCGCATATATCATTGACGCTTCCCGCAAGTTCCTCAGCACGGTCTCCGTTACGGTTCAGTATCGTCACACTCGCGGCGCCGCTCTCTTCAAGGAGCATGACCACGGCTCTTGCGACACCGCCCGCACCGAGCACGACGATGTCCTCGCCCCTGATATCGACACCGTCGGTTTCAAACGCCCTCATGAGTCCGGGCATGTCGGTATTGTAACCCTTATATCCGTTCTCACATCTTACAAGCGTATTGACCGAGCCTATCTTCTTTGCGAGAGGATCGATATCACAGAGAAAAGGAATGACTTCCTGCTTGTAGGGAACGGTAACGTTCATTCCGAATATGCCGAGTGCGAACGCACCCTTTACGGCTGCCTCGAGACTTCCCTCGGGAACCGGGAATGCACCGTATGCAAGATCGAAACCGGTCCTTTCGGCAAGCAGGTTATGTATCGCGGGTGATTTGGTATGTCCTACGGGATTACCGATCAGTCCGCATAATTTTGTAGTTCCGCCTATATCCTTCATATCACTTCCGGTCTTTCTTTGCAGCGTCTTTCAGTTTCTTATGGTACGAGCGTAAGATGAACCACTCAAGTCTTCTTTTCAGTATTATCTGGATCTCTTCCCTCGGATCGATCGGCTTGGTGAGTATCGTGTCGATCCCCGCACGGTTTGCACCCCACACATCGGTAAAGATCTGGTCTCCAACGAAAAGCGTTGTCTCGGGCGTAGTGCCCATCATCTCCATCGCCTTCTCGTAGCCCTTTCTCGAAGGCTTTCCCGCTTTGTAAACATAGAGCGATCCGACCTTGTCCGCAAACGGCTTTACCCTGGGCTCCTTGTTATTGGAAAGGAGTACGGTCTTAAAGCCGATGAACCTGAGCTTTTCGAAAAGCTCGATGCTTCTTTTGTCCGCAGGTGCACCATGCATGACAAGAGTATTGTCTATGTCATATATGATACCTCTTTTCCCCATTGCAAAATAGCTTTCGTAGGGTATCGCAAAGGCGGACGCTATCTCGGTTGTCGGATAAAGATTATTACTCATATTTTCCAAAGTGATATAATATCCGTATCTTGAAAATATTACGGGGAAGGGCATATGGAAAAAAGATTACTCGATTACATGGCTTACCTTAAAGCCGTTTCCGAAAAAGCGGAAAAGAATGAATTTACTCCCGAAGAGCTTGAAGTCCTGAGACAGCAGGCTTCGCTTCAGATAGCATTCTTCCAGCACGAAAGGCTGATCCATCTTATCGTCACCATGACCTTTGCACTGATGACGATGATCACCCTTGCGGGAATATGCATCACCGGCTATCTTCCGCTCACGGCGCTCATGGTGCTTCTTCTCGTTCTCCTCGTTCCCTATATCAGGCATTACTACATCCTCGAAAACGGAACGCAGACCCTGTACAGATATTTCGATTCCCTCGAAAAACAGCGCACTCCCGAAAAAGCGGGGACGTTTTCACAAAGGCCGAAAAAAGGCTGACAGCTTTATAAGTGGAATATCTGTATCAGCAGTACATAGCAGAGACCGTAATACAGAGCCACACCGAGTATATCGTTAAGTGTTGAGATAAAGGGACCCGATGCTGCGGCAGGGTCCACTTTTATTTTGTTGAAAAACAAAGGGATGATGGTTCCGGTTATCGACGCAACAAGCATTGCGACAAGCATCGCAAAGCCTACGCAAAGCGATACGGTAACGGAATAACCCCATGCACCGCCTTTTGCAAAGTGAATATAAATACCGACAACCAGCACGGATATTATTCCGAGGATCAGTCCGTTTCCGAGACCGACCTTCATCTCCTTTAGCACAAGCTTTATCTTGTCGGCTGCGGAAAGCTCTTCATCGGCAATGACTCTGATGGTGACAGCGAGTGACTGTGTGCCGACGTTTCCGGACATTGAAAGTATCAGTGACTGGAATGCAATTACAACGGGGATCGCGGCAATGACCCCTTCGAATGCGCCCACGAGAGTCGATGTGAGCATTCCGAGGAGAAGCAGCGCGATCAGCCAGGGGATACGCTTTTTGATGGAAGCGGATGTTTTCTCATCCAGATCTTCCTCTTCGGTAAGACCTGCCAGCTTTGCGTAGTCATCGCCCAGCTCGTCATCGACGGCCTCTACGATATCCTGCGCTGTGATTACGCCGAGTATGTGGCCTTCTTCATTTAATACGGGGATTGAGTCCTCCGCGTAGCTCTTGATCCTTTCGATGCATTCGGATACTATCTCGTGATCCGTCAGGTAAGGATAAGAGGTTATGATCAGGGATGCGAGATCCGCCGATTCCCTTGCGACTATCAGGTCCTTCAGATCTATCGCACCGTAGAACGCATCGTTCTCGTCGGTGACATAGATCGTCATGATGTTATCGTTCTCACCGGCCTGTTTGACCAGTTCCCTCATTGCCGACTTGATATCGATATTGTTCCTGATGACCACGTAGTTGGTGGTCATGCGGCTACCGATCTCATCCTCGTCATAGGACTGGATCATTCGGATCTCTTCACCGGTCTCTTTTTCCATGTGTTCGACGATTGTTTGGGCTGTCTCGTCGTCCATGTTTTCGAGAATGTCTACCGCATCGTCCGTATCCATGTTCTCGAGGAACTTAGCGGCACGGTCTACGGGGAGTTCGGCGAGGAATTCGTGTGAGTCCTCTACATATGCAAGTATCTCGGAGAATCTCTCTTCACCGAGAAGCTCGAACACATGCTTGATCTCTTCTCTTTCGAGTTCTTCGATCGCACCCGCGATATCGTTATCGTGATAATCGGAAAGTTTTTCGGCAAGTTCCGCATCGGGAAGGCCGCTGTGTAACAGTTCGATTATTTCCTGTTCGTAATCTCTGTCATCGGATGCAACACTTACATTTATTTCATTTTCATCCATATGCAGCCTCCTTAAAAAAATACCGGTGCCTTTTTTACGAGACACCGGTAGATATTATCGGTACGATCATTTGCATCTCATACGCTATGATTATTTGATCATTGCATGATATTCCTGGAGTGAACGTACGGGAACACCTTCTCCCGAAAGTTCTGCCTTGATGCCTTCTGCGGTAGCCCTTGCTCCTGCGATGGTGGTGATGTAAGGAACATGATGCTTGATCGCATTCTGACGGATGTAAGAGTCGCTTACATCATCCTTCTTGGTGCTGGGAGTATCTACGATAAGGTCGATCTGTCCGTTCTTGATAGCGTCGACGATATTGGGACGTCCCTCGAATATCTTGTTGATGCGCTCGGCCTCAATGCCTGCTTCAACGATCTTCTCATAAGTGGAGCCGGTTGCGAGGATCTTGAATCCGTCATCCGCAAAGCTCTGTGCTATGGGAAGAAGGTAAGGCTTATCGTCATGGTTAACGCTTATGAGTACGGTTCCGGAAAGAGGAAGCTCGGTCTTGGTAGCTTCTTCTGCCTTGTAGAATGCCTTTCCGACACTCTCTGAGATTCCGAGAACCTCACCTGTGGATCTCATCTCGGGTCCGAGAAGGGGATCTACTTCAGGGAACATGTTGAAGGGGAATACCGCTTCCTTGACACCGTAGTAAGGAATGGTTCTGTCCTTAAGCTCGGGTACGGGTGAAGGATCGCCGGTAATTGAGCTCATCATGATCTGGGTTGCGAGCCTTACCATGTTGATGTCACATACCTTGGAAACAAGGGGTACGGTACGTGATGCTCTGGGATTGGCTTCGAGTACATATACAACATCATCCTCAATCGCATACTGCATGTTCATAAGTCCTACGACATGCATCTCCTTGGCGATCTTTCTGGTGTATTCCTTGATGGTTGCAACCTGCTTGTCGGTAAGGTGCTTGGAAGGAAGAATACATGCAGAGTCACCGGAGTGGATACCTGCAAGTTCGATATGCTCCATTACTGCGGGAACAAATACGTTCTCGCCGTCGCTGATTGCATCTGCCTCACACTCTGTTGCATTGTGGAGGAATCTGTCGATAAGGATGGGTCTGTCGGGAGTTACACCGACGGCCTCAGCCATGTAGACATCCATCTGCTCATCATCGTGTACGACTTCCATTCCTCTTCCGCCGAGGACATAGGAAGGACGTACCATTACGGGATATCCGATACGGTGTGCGATCTCCTTTGCTCCCTCAACATCGGAAGCCATTCCGGATTCTGCCATAGGGATCTCGAGTCTGTCCATCATGTCACGGAACAGATCTCTGTCTTCTGCCATATCGATGGTCTCGGGAGTGGTTCCGAGGATGTTTACGCCGTACTTCTTGAGGTCCGCAGCAAGGTTGAGGGGAGTCTGTCCTCCGAACTGTGCGATGACACCGACGGGCTTCTCTTTCCTGTAGATGCTGAGAACATCCTCAAGGGTGAGAGGCTCAAAGTAAAGCTTATCGGAAGTGTCATAGTCGGTTGAAACGGTCTCGGGGTTACAGTTGACGATAACCGTCTCATATCCGAGCTTCTTGAGTGCGAATGCGGCATGTACGCAGCAATAGTCGAACTCGATACCCTGGCCGATACGGTTGGGACCGCCGCCGAGGATCATGACTTTCTTGGAATTGTCCGAAGCTACGCTCTTGTCTTCGATATTGTAGCTTGAGTAGTAATATGCGCTGTCCTTGGTTCCGCTTACGTGAACGCCTTCCCATCCTTCGACGACGCCTGCTGCCTCGCGTGCGTTTCTGATATCCTCCTCGGATACTTCGCAGATCTGTGCGAGGTACTTATCGGAGAAGCCGTTCTTCTTAGCCCGGGTGAGCATTCCTATCTCGGGAACCTTGCCCTTGGAAGAAGCGATGATAGCCTCCTCCTCATCAACAAGCTCCTTCATCTGCTCGATGAAGTACTTCTTGATCCTTGTCATTTCGTAAAGCTCATCAATACTTGCACCCTTGCGGAGAGCTTCGTACATAATGAACTGTCTTTCGGAAGTGGGATTTACGAGCTCCTTCATAAGCTCTTCAAGTGTCATCTCGTGGTAGTTCTTGACATAGCCGAGTCCGTATCTGCCCTTCTCAAGGGATCTGATAGCCTTCTGGAAAGCCTCCTTGTAGGTCTTACCGATACTCATGACCTCACCGACGGCTCTCATCTGGGTTCCGAGGTGATCGTCAACACCCTTGAACTTCTCGAATGCCCATCTTGCAAACTTGATAACGATGTAGTCTCCGTCGGGAACATACTTATCAAGAGTACCGTACTTGCCGCACTCGATATCCTTGAGGTCAAGTCCGCATGCGAGCATAGCTGAAACAAGGGCGATGGGGAATCCGGTCGCCTTGGAAGCAAGTGCCGAGGATCTTGATGTTCTGGGGTTGATCTCGATAACGATGATACGGTCGGTCTTGGGATCGTGTGCAAACTGGCAGTTACATCCGCCGATGACCTGTACCTTATCTACGATGCTGTATGCATACTTCTGAAGTCTGTCCTGAACTTCCTGTGAAATGGTGAGCATGGGTGCGGAGCAGAAAGAATCTCCGGTATGAACTCCCATGGGATCGATGTTCTCGATGAAGCATACGGTGATCATCTTACCGGTTGAATCTCTTACTACCTCGAGCTCGAGCTCTTCCCAGCCGATGACCGACTCTTCTACGAGGACCTGATGAACCATTGATGCCTGAAGACCTCTTGCACAGACTGTCTTGAGCTCTTCTACATTATATACAAGTCCGCCGCCTGAACCGCCCATGGTGTATGCAGGTCTGAGAACTACGGGATATCCGAGTCTAGATGCGATCTCGACTGCCTCATCAACTGAGTAAGCAACCTGTGAACGTGCCATCTCGATTCCGAGCTCGTCCATGGTGTTCTTGAACTCGATACGGTCCTCACCTCTTTCGATGGCATCAACCTGAACGCCGATGACCTTTACGCCGTACTTATCAAGGACGCCTTCCTTGGCAAGCTCGGAGCAGAGGTTGAGTCCGGACTGTCCGCCGAGGTTGGGGAGCAGCGCATCGGGACGCTCCTTTTCGATGATCTGGGTGAGTCTCTTTACATTAAGAGGCTCTATATAAGTGACATCCGCGGTTTCCGTATCCGTCATGATGGTTGCGGGGTTGGAGTTTACGAGGATTATCTCGTATCCGAGCTTTCTGAGGGCCTTGCAGGCCTGTGTTCCCGAATAGTCGAATTCGCAAGCCTGACCGATGATGATCGGGCCCGAACCGATGATCAGAATACGATGGATGTCTGTTCTTTTCATAGTGAATCTTCCTTTCTGTTTACCAAAGTCCGCGAAATATTATAGAGTTTTTTTACTCAGATATCAATATCAGACTCTCCTGAGATGCATAACGGTTTCCACTTCTTTGGTCCATGGGAACTGGTCCACGCAGGCATAGCGCTCTATCCGGTATCCTTCCTCCAGGAAGGTTCCCAGATCCCTTTCGAGCGAAGTGGGCTTGCAGGAGATATATATGATGTTCTCCACCCCGTATGAGATTATCTTGGGAAGTGCCTTGGGGTGTATCCCGTCCCTGGGAGGATCGAGGATGATGATGTCCGGCTTTTCCGTAAGGTCATCTAAGACCTTGAGAACATCTCCGCAGATGAATTCGCAATTGTCTATTCCGTTTTCGATAACGCTTGCCCCAGCCGCTTCAACAGCCTCGGGGATTATCTCCACGCCGTATACCTTGTCCGCATCCCTTGCCGCTATCTGGGCAATGGTGCCTGTTCCCGAATACAGGTCATAGACGGTTCTTCCCTTTGCGCCGCCGTCGCATCCCGCAACGTAATCCCTTACGAGCGTATACAGTACCTCGGCGCTGTATGTATTGGTCTGGAAAAAGGAAAACGGACCTATCTTAAACTTCAGGTCGAGAAGGGTCTCGTTAATATAGTCCCTTCCACAGAGAAGCTTTACATCGTCGGCGATTATCGCATCCGAGATGCAGTCATTAACGATCTGAACTATTCCGCATATGCATCCGTCAAGGGAAAGTGCGGCAAGTCCTTCAGTATATTCCTTTAAAAGCTCCGTGTGATCTGTTCCCGTAGCTTTGTCCGAAGCCGTAACGGGGCATATAAGGATCTCACCCGTATGGGCGGCTTTCCTTACAAGCAGGTTTCTCAAAAATCCCGTATGATCCTTCTTATGATAAAAAGGAGTACCCTTGCTCCTGAAGTAATCCCTCGTGAAGGTGAGGATCTTCCTGTAATCCTCATCGACTATCATGCAGTCGCATACATCGAGGATGTCATGGAACGCTCCCCTTTTGTGAAGACCTATATTGAGCTCTCCTCCGAGCTTTTCGTTTCCGAAGGAAAACTCCATCTTGTTGCGGTATCCGTACATGACCGGGGATTTGCTTATCCCGTCGAATACCGGTGAATGTCCGTACTTTTCGTAGCTTTCGGCAACGCGTGCGTTAAAGAGCTTCTTTACCTGGGTGCATTTAAGCTCCGCCTCGGAATCTCCGGACATAGAAAGATATGCGCAGCCTCCGCATTCTCCGAAGTGTGCGCATATCTTACCGGTTTCAATATTACTTTTTTCGAGAACTTCAAGAAGAGTGCCTTCCGCTCTGTCGGCATGGCTTCTTCCGATACGTACGGAAACCTTCTGTCCGGGAAGGGCATTTTTAACTACAACAACACCCTCATCGCACCTTACTCGTGCTCTGCAGGGGTAATCACATTCCTCTACCCATCCTTCGACAATCTGGCCTCTCTTCATGATCAGCTGTCTGCTTCGTCAGCGAAGAAATCCTCATCTTCGAATTCGTCATCTTCGAATTCGTCGTCGAAATCCTCGAGATAATCGGGGCTGAAATGGCGATATACAAGGTATCCCACTATGCATCCGATTGCAATGATGCCGACGATCGCAAGAATGATAAGTCCTACATGGGACTTCTTCTCATCTTCATCATCGTCAGAGGGCTTAGCGATAAGATTGCCGAGTCCGGCTGCTGCGGCAAGCTCTGCGACTCTTGCGGCCTGAGTTCCGCCGAAATCCTTGATCTGGTCGAGATCGAAAGGAATCTTGTTCTTAAGGTCTACCTTCTTCTTGCAATTCTTACAACTCATATGAACCGCCTTTCTTATAAGAAAATTGAAAAAAATCTTCAAAAAATGTCCCTAAATAACCAATTAAGTATATCATTCCCTGACCAATTTTGCAAAGGATGCATACATCACTTTGAGGCCGTGTGCGTCGAAATCAACGCTGACCTTGTAATCCCTCGGTTCCTTCATGAGTGCGGTCACGGTACCCGCACCGAACTTAAAATGCCTTACCCTGTCTCCCACGGCATAATCGGGCTCCGCGGCTTCGGATGCCTTCGGGAATCCCTTCTTTACACCGAGCGATTCAAGCCCTGCGGTACCCGTATAGAGCGCCTTGACGGGCTTTACGGGCTTTACGGGCTTTTCTTCCTTCTTCATATATGTAAAGGAAGGCTTGCTCCGGGGGTAATCATCATATTCATAGTCATCGTAGCGCTTTTTCTTTTTGCCGGGAACGAAACCTTCGATAAGGTCGGAGGGAATCTCGGTCACAAACCTGCTGACGGGATTGAACTGTGTCTCACCCCTGAGCATCCTTGCCTTGGCGCAGGTCATGATCAGCTCCTTCTCGGCCCTGGTCATACCGACGTAAGCAAGGCGCCTCTCCTCTTCGATGTCCTCCTCATCGCCCGATGAGATCGACATGTATCCGGGGAAAAGTCCGTCCTCCATTCCCGCAAGGTACACAACGGGAAACTCAAGTCCCTTTGCGGAATGCAGGGTCATCAGAAGAACCCTCTCCTCGGTAAGGTCTGCGGAATCGAGGTCACTTACGAGTGCAACCTCTTCAAGGAAATCCGAAAGCGAAGCATCGGGTCTGCTGTCACAGAAAGCCACCGCCTTACTTACAAGCTCGTTGACGTTGCCTATCTTGTCTTCGGCCTTTTCCTCATCAAGGTCCTTGAGGTATTCCTCGTAATCGGTCATCTCAATGATCTTATTAATGAGCTCGGCGATCGTGGCATTGTCCCTATACGCCCTGAAGACACCGATCATGTCCGTAAAGACCTTGATCTTCGATGCTGCCTTTCCGAGTCCCGGAACGTCCCCCGCTTCGCACATCGCGGTAAAAAGAGAGATATCCCTTGCATCGGCATAGTCCTGGACCTTCTCTAAAGTGGCGTTTCCTATGGATCTTTTGGGAACGTTTACTATCCTTCTTACGGACAGATCGTCAATACCCGAATCTACGACCTTGAGGTATGCGATGATGTCCTTGATCTCGGCTCTTGAATAGAAGTTCACGCCGCCCACGACATTGTAGGGGATACCCGCCATTATCAGACGCTCTTCTATTATTCTGGCCTGGGCATTGGTCCTGTAGAGAACCGCACAGCTTCCGTAGCCGTACGTACCCATCTTATTCCTGTGCCTGATATCGGACACTATATATTCCGCTTCTTCGAATGCGGTATCAAACTGATTAAACACCGGCTTCTTACCATCTCCGGCCTCTGTCCAGAGCTTCTTGTCCTTCCTGCCGCGGTTATTGGCTATGACGGCGTTTGCGGCATCGAGGATGTACTGGGTGGAACGGTAATTCTGCTCAAGCTTTATGACCGTCGCCTCGGGATAGTGCTCCTCGAAATCAAGGATGTTCCTGATATTGGCCCCCCTGAAGCGGTATATTGACTGATCGTCATCACCTACAACGCAGAGGTTCTTATACTTGTCCGCAAGGAGTCTTATCAGCTCGAACTGGGCCGTATTGGTATCCTGGTACTCGTCGACAAGGATGTATTTAAACCTTTCCCTGTACTTTTCAAGGACATCGGGGAATTCGTCAAAGAGCCTTACGGTGAGCATTATGATATCGTCGAAATCGACGGCATTGTTCTTCTTGAGAGTCTCCTGATATTCCCTGTAAGCCCTTGCAAAAACCGTCTTGGAAAAATCATTCAGTACATACTTTTCATATCCGCTCTCGTCCATGAGCTCGTTCTTTGCGGATGAGATCTCGGAGAGGATGGTTCTTTCCTTGTATCTCTTGGTATCGATGTTCAGACGCTTGCAGACATTCTTCATGACCGTCTTCTGGTCGTCCGTATCGTATACCGTAAACCTGTCATCATATCCGAGAAGGGATATGTTGGATCTTAATATCCTCATGCATGCGGAGTGAAAGGTTGAGACCCACATACGCTCCGCATCCGGACCTACAAGTGCCGCAACCCTTTCCTTCATCTCTCCCGCCGCCTTGTTTGTGAAGGTAACGGCGAGAATGTTCATTGGACTTATATGTTTTTCGGCGATAAGATAGGCGATCCTGTAGGTAAGAGTCCTGGTCTTGCCGGATCCCGCGCCCGCCAGTATCAGAAGCGGACCGTCTCCCGCACATACCGCAGCCTCCTGCATGGGATTGAGGCCATCGAACATTCCCATCAGCCTATCTCCTTAATGGCACAGAACTGCCAGACTTTTATATTGAACTCGGTGATCGCTGCGCCGCAGTAAGGGCAGGTCTTGTTTCCGAGTGTTGTTATCGCGCCTCCGCAATTGGGACAGTTGAGTGCATGACCCGCTGCCCTGATGTCATCGACCTTGTCCGCATCCTGGATGTAACAGCAGTCGATGTTGTATCTGCTCTGGGTGATCGAATCCTTGCTTCCCCTGATGACTTTGCCGTCCTGCTCCGCCCAGAATTTGTACTGGAGCGCGCACTGGAATCTGACAACGCATCTTCCGCCGTAGCGGTTGTAAGTATTCAGAACGGTATTGTGAACCTTTATGGTCTCGAAATGCTCCTTGATCTCACGAAGGTTCAGGTCGTTGAGCCTCAGATAAAGAGACTCTTTAAGTTCTTCATTTCCGTCGGTAAAAAGAGAAATATTGTGCTCGTCAATGGCTCTTAAATATTCCTTGAGGCAGTTCTCGGCTCTTCCCTTCATCTCATCGACATTAAACTCCGGGAAGTCCTTGGCGAGCTTCGGAGTATAGATAGAGTGTCCGTCGGATACGGATTTGGGAGTCTGCATATATTCCTGCTCCGTATTCTTAAGGTTCGAAATAAGGTCATCGTTTCCGAATCCGGACCTTGATACCTCCTGCGCTTTCTTTTTGATCTTGAAGTAGATCACTGCGCCGCCGATCATGACGGTAAGAAGGAGGATCAGGAATACGGTTGAAAAGATTATGGGGATAAGAGTCATGACTGTCCTTTCAAAAAGCCCGTCCCCATAACGGAGACGGGCTTTAAACGGTTACTGTTTATTACTGCTTGATGTCTGCCTCGTTAAAGGGGTCTCCGCACTGAGGGCAGAA
>JAEEGK010023407.1_pt1 | contig 12889 bp, 4 predicted proteins | sample 8958771 | NCBI WGS metagenome assembly JAEEGK01 (sample SAMN16246547, study PRJNA631951) | gut metagenome | biome: gut microbiome; feature: rumen; material: SC-attached | host: Bos | place: Iran: Karaj | collected 2018-10 | reverse complement strand
TAATAATAATAATAATAATAATAATAATAATAATAATAATAATAATAATAATAATAATAATAATAATAATAATAATAATGATAATAATAATAATAATAATAATAATGATAAAAACGTTAACAATCAAGATAATAATAATAATATTAATAATAGTAATAATAATAGTAGTAGTAATAATAGTAATAATAAAAATAATAATAAAATACCAAATTATATTGACTTAAAGGAAAACAAAAATGAATGGACTTGTCTTTTTTGTTCAACAAAATATTATTCCCAAAAAGTTAAATGTGAAAAATGTGGAAGAAGAAATAATAACTTCTCAAATGATGCTAATAATAATATGAGTAATTATCCTATGTATTTTCAATTAATGAATGAATTTTCTAAGCAATAAAATAAAGAAATATAAATATAAAAAGAGAAAATTCAGATTAAATTCATTGTATTGATAGTTTAAATCTTTTTAATTTAGTAAAGAAAAGAAATAAAAATAAATAAACATTAAATCATTAAATATATAATAATATTCAAAATTAAATATTAAATTAAACTAATTTAACTTAAATATTATATTCTTAAAAAATTATAAAGGTAAATAACAAAAATATTAAATATTATTTATATATACTACAATTACTATAATTAAAAATTTGATTTAATTCTCAATTAATATATTTTAATTAAAAGAAAAAATGAAAATCAATAATAAACAATATAAAAATAAGAAACAAAAAACAAAAAAAATTTAACGATAACTATATCTTAACTTGAAATATTGAATAGGAAAAATGACAGAGAATCAAATTAAAGAAGTTAGAACATTCAATACAAAAAAAACAATAAATCAAAGTATATTAATGTCACTTAATTGAGAATTTAATCATTTTCATTTATATATCAAATATTACTTAAATAGCATTCAAAGTGGTTGATCTTTGTTTTACATTTTAATCGTTTATATTTTCTTTAAAAATGTTTTTTATTAATTTCTAATATTTATTCTTTTTTATCATCTTAATAATTTACTAATATTATTTATTTTCAATATTATTATTAACTTATATTTTTTAATAAATAAAAAAATTGAAAAATTTATAAATTTTTCATATATAAGAAATTATAAGATACTATAAAAATATATAAATAAAAATATTATATAATATCATCAAATAATCAATATGCCTTTTTTTCTATACAAATATAATTTAAATTATTATATCAATCAAAAAAAAAAGAATTTACATAAAATCAAATTTAGCATTCCTTTACAGAATTAAAAACAATTTTATAAAATTCGTTAAAATCTACAATTTTATCATTTTTATCATCAAAATCCAATTTAAAATATTTAAATAAACTCTGTAAAGGTAATTTTCCTAAATTATCTTTATCTAATAATTGAAATTGTTCATACAATTCATTCTTTTCCATTTCATCTCTTAAATCATAAGCAATATTTAAAGCTTCTTTAGCACTTAATCTTGTTTGAGGATTTTTATCAAGTAATTTCTTCATTAAATCTTTAAATTTTTCATTAGAAATATGTTCAAAAGGAATTGATTGATTAATTATTTGTTCATCTAAAGGAATATAATAATCTGAATTAAAAGGGTCACAACCGGTTAATAAGTTAAAAAATAAAATTCCAGTTGACCAAATATCTACTTTTTCATTATATTTTTCTCTTAATATTATTTCAGGAGCAGTATACATTGGAGTTCCTAAATTACCATTTAAATTATCTGTAATTTTACAAGCAAAACCAAAATCAATTAATTTTAAATTTGGAATTCCATCTTCAGAAATTTCAACAAGTAAATTTTCTGGTTTAATATCTCTATGAACAATATGTTTTTCTTCATGTAAATAATATAAAGTTTCTAAGAGTTGAATAAGTAAATTTAATGCAGTAGAATCATCTAATTTTCCATTAGGAGATTTAGTAATAAATTCAAATAAATCACCTCCATTAATTAATTCCATAACAAAAGAAATATTTTTTAAATCTTCATATATTTCATAAGTTTTAATTATGTGAGGATGATTAAGAGAAAGACTGATTTTTGCCTCATCATATAATAAAGATTTATGTTTTAATTTCGTTTTATTAACTCTTTTAATTGCGTATTGTTTACCATTCTTATCAATTCCAACACATACTATCCCTGTTGCTCCTTCTCCTAATGATTTTGATAATGTATATTTTTTATTTATGTCATTGTGGTTTATGTATTCTTCTTTTATTACGTAATCACTTTCGGAAGCAGCTGTTTTATCAGAATTTCTTGATATTTTCCTTTTGTTAGTTGCTCTAATATTTGTTTGCTCATTTATTGTGTTACAAGAACCCATTTTTTGTATAATTATTTTTTTTTAAGATTTGATTTATATATTAATTAATTATTTATTTATATATGCTTTTTTTGGTATTTAAAAGAGAAATTATTTTTTTCAAATTGATTGAAAGGAATAATTTAAATTAGGTTCTTAATTTTTCTAATAAATATTCTTAAAATAAACTAAACAATAACCCATATATTTAATTTTAAATTTTATTACACATATAAATAAACTTTATTATTTTATCCACGTCATAAAAAAATTGAAAAAAAACAAATAATAAAAAAAATTAATTAAAAACAATTAATATTTAAATATCAAAATGGTAAAAAATTTCATTTATAAAAAAATATAGGTATTCAAAAGATTTATAGAATTAGGAAGAGTAGTATTGATAAACTATGGTCCATTATCAGGAAAACTTGCAGTAATAGTAGATATATTAAATACAACAAGAGTATTAATTCATGGACCAAAAGAAGGAGTAAGAAGATAAGAAATTTCTTTAAAGAGATTATCACTCACTGATTTTAAATTAGATATTCAAAGAGGAATTCATAAAGATGATTTAGTTAAAGCTATTGATAATTATAAACTTGATGATAAATTTCAAGAATCTTATTATGCAAAAAAAATAGAAAGAAGAAAAAAAAGAAGAAGTTTAACTGATTTTGATAGATTTAAAGTTATGAGACTTAGACAAAAAAGAAGTGTTCTTAGACATAAGACTGTTAAAGGAAATAAATAAATTTAAAAAAGAAAAAAAAAGATATTTAAATATCTTATCTTAATAAATAATTTTTAATTTAAATAAAATAAATTTTAATCAATAAATATATATATATAAAATTTAATTTAAAAAAATATTTAAATTAAAAATATTTTATCCTTTAATTCTTAAAATATAATAATTTTTATATTTTTTCATATTAAATCATTGATAACCCTTTAAAGATAAATAACATTTTTATTATTTTCTTATTGAAAATACATTTAGGTAAATAATGATTTAATGGATTTGATACACTATCATTTTTATTTCTTTATTATTTTATTTATTTTCTCTTCTATTTATTCCTTTTTTTTAAGGAGAGAATATGGATTATTAATTATTTATCTATTTTAAGTAGAAGATGGAATTAAACTTTTTAAAATTGAATTTAACTTTATAAATTTTTTTAAATATTACCAATTTAATGTTCGTTAATGTTAATTTAATATATTTTAAAAATATTTAATTTAGGTTATTATATTAATGTTTTTTTATTCTTAATAAATTTTTTTGTGAAATGTTACATAATCTGAATTTTAAATATGGTACAAATTCCATGACTTATGAAATGAATTCAAGAGGTTCAAGTTTAGAAAAAAACAATGAAAATATTTCAAATATTAATAAGATTAATATTCAAAGAATTAATCCTTCAGAATTTGAAAAATTAAATTCTTTAAGATTTTCAGACAATTTTTCTAATCGATCGACAGAAATATTAAACTCATCTCCTAATATTAATACTCCTAATTCATATAGAAATTATTTAGAACCAAAATTAAATAATAATGGAAATATAAATCAAGAAAATCCTCCTTTGAATTTTAATTATAGTTCAAACATAGAATTGAAACCCAAAAATAATAATCAAAACGGAATGTATGTTAGAAAAGAATATAATCCAACTCTTCCTCAATTAAGAGGTTATAATGGTAATGATTTTAATAGTCAAATTAGTCCAAGAGAAGAATTTAATGATAATTATGATTATAAAACAAGAAATAGAATAAATATTCCTAATAATAGTGACAAATTAAATAATCAAAATAATATTCAACTTCCAAATAATAATTTAAAAATTATAAATCAAAATAATCTAGTTATTAATGGAAATAGGGGAATAAATCAAAATATAAATGATAAACCCTTTAATAATCAATTACAAGATAATTTTCAAAATGCAAATAATGAAAATGTTAAAGAAGGTCAATTATCTAGTGATTTAATAAAAGATAAAAATATTGAACTTAAAGAAAATGTTTTAAATAATAATAAGGAAAATCCTTCTGAATTAAATTTTCAAAATTTACAATCAAAAGATTCAAATAACTTAAACAACAATGAAAAAAATAATTTAAATAATCCAAATAATATAAACAATTTAGAAACAGGTAATAATAATAATATAAATAATCCTAATATGAATTTACTACAATTTAATCCTCAAAAAGATTTTGGAAATCAAAATTTGAATGGGAATAATACTGACAGTAATTATATTATAAGTCCTAGAAATTATGATAATTATTCAAATAACCAAATTAGAGTTCCTAACAACAGTCAATTACCAAATAATAATTATAATAATTTATATCAGTTAAATGATAATCAAAAAAATAATATTAATAATCCACTCATTAACAATATAGAAAGGAATAGAAATTCATATAATCCTTTTTTATATGAAAATAGAGCTTATATGAATAATAATGGTTTAAATAATGAAGTGAATAGAAATAATCCTTATTTAATGTATGGAGAAAATGGACCGATAGGAATGGATAGGATTGATAGGAATAATAATAATTATTTTATGCCAAATAATATGAAATATAATAATGGAATTACAGGAGGATATTCAAATCAGAAATTACCTTTTGGATATCAAGGTAATCAAATAGATAATAATCCAAATAATTTATATAATAATTTTCAAAATCAAAATCAAACAAATCATCCTGATTTAAGTAATCAAAATTATCCAAATAATCAATTAAATCAAAATTATCCGAACAATCAATTAAATCAAAATTATCCAAATAATCAATTAAATAATCAAAATTATCCAAATAATCAATATAATAATGGTAATTATCCAAATAATCAATTAAATCAAAATTATCCAAATAATCAATTTAATAATCAAAATTATCCAAATAATCAATTTAATAATCAAAAATATCCAAATAATCAATCAAATCAAAATTATCCAAATAATCAATTTAATAATAATCAAAATTTCCAAGAAAAAAACAATGATAATTCTCCAAATAGTCAATTAACTAATTATTCAAATAATCATTTAAATGATAATCCAAATTATTTAAATAATGAATTAAACTCTAATAACAATTATCCAATAAATAAAATAAATGATAATCAAAATTCCCCAAATAATCAATTAAACAGCAATAACAATAATAATAATAAAGATTCTGATAATCAATTAAATATAAAAAACAATAAAGATTTAACCCCAAATAATTTAATAGATGAAAAAAATGATAAAAAAGAAAATAAAACCGAACCAAACGATAAAATAAACAGTGAATACTTATTTAATAAATATAATAAAAATCCTTCGTCAAATGATGATGAAAATGAAATAATAAATGAAGCACTAAATAAAGATAAAGAAAACATAGATAATAATAATCCAGATGATATATTATCAACAGTTGAATTAATAAATCAAGAAGATCTTAATAATATATCACCTAATGAACAAATTAATATTTTATTAACAAATAATAAACAATTATACAATGCTTTAAAAAAATTGAAAAAAAAATATAATAATTTAAAAGAAGAATATGATAAATTATTAAGAATTCAAGACAAAGGTCAAGGAAATAATCAATATAAAGAATTTTTAAAAAAGGAAAATGATGATTATAAAAGGCAAATTAAAAATTATGAAAAAATATTAATTCCTTTAGTTGATTATGTAAATGATATAAATCATAGTTTAGGAAAAAAAGAATTGGATATACCAGATTTAAAAAAAATAGCAAAAAAATTAAATAAAAATAAATCTCCTGAAGAAGAAGACAATGAGCCTTTAGATAAATATACTAATTACATAAATAAATGTGGAAAGATAGCTTTAAATAAAATTGAAGCTGATCAAAATAAAGATAAAATAAAAGAAAAATTATTTCCTCAACCAAGGAAAATTATTAAATTTGGAAATAATTTAGATAATAATGATACAACAAATAATTCTGAAATTGATTCTTTAAGAAATAAAAATGAAAAAGAGAAAATAAATGATTTAAATAAAAAAAATTATATAAAAGAAGAAGATGATGAAGATGATAATGATGATATTTATGATTATCATAATATAGAGCCTAATAAATATAATGATAATTTTAATAAAAAGAAAATTAAAGGTTTTAACATTTATAATAATAATTTTAGAAATCCAAAATCAAATTTTAAAAATGATTCAAAACCTAAAAACAAAACAGTAGAATTAAATGACAATAATAGTGAAAATGAAAAGAATAAAGATTTAAAAAAAAAGAAAAAAAGAAAAGATTTTTATTATTGGAAAAAAAACCATTTTGTAAGAGGAAAAAGTGGAAGAATAATAACAGATTCAGATGAAGAAATTCAAGCAGAAAAAAGAAAAAGACGTAAATTTTTATTAGGAGATGATAAAAATTATGCATATGATTATTATGGAAATAGAGAATGGGAATGTGAAGCATGTGATCAAGGAATTTTTATTTCTTCAAAAGGTTTTTCTCCATTAATGTGTTCTCCAAATAAAGATCTTTATTTGCAAAATAACATTCAAAATAATCAAGTATAAAAATCTTTTTCATTTAATATTTTTTTTTTTTTAACTAACAATCAAAATAATAAATTTTAAAATAACTTAAATTTAATAAATTGAAAAAATGAGTGAGAAAACAGATAATAAAACACAAGATAAAAATAAAGAACAAATAGAAGAAAATGAAAATCAAGAAAATGAAAATAAACCTTCAGATATATTTTATAATAACCAAGCAGAGGTAATATCTAGGATAATTTTAGAAAAAATAATATCATATACAGTAACAAAGGTTCATAATACTAAAATATTTGAAACAATAGGAGATTATTGTTTTAATTATATTGATAAGTTAATGAAACCATTTTTAAAATCAAATTACATTAATTATGAAATAGAACATTTAAAAGATAAAAATGATTATATTTTTTATGATAAAAAAAAACAATTAGAAGAAAATACTTGGGTTGAAATTCCAGAACCAAAGACTACTGCTATTGATAGATGTAGTCATGATCAAATGAGATTTACTGCTTTTATTCCTTCTAATATTGATGAAGGTAATTCTATTAATTTATCTAATACTCAAATTCAAATTGATGACAAAGAAAAAAAAGATAGTACTTTCCTTAATGAAAAAAAAGAAGAAAAAAAAGAAAATATAAAGAAAGAAGAAAAAAAAAAGAAGAAATTAACTAAAAAAGAAAAAGAAGAATTAGAAAAAAAAGCAAAAGAAGAAGAAGAAAAAAATAAAAAAGAAAAAAATGAAAATGATGGAAAAGATGGTCCTTGGATTGATCTTCCCTCATATGATTTACCTCAAGAAATATATATGAATAAATATATAATAAATGATAATACTCCAGAAATAAATGAATTAAGAAAAGAAATCGAATATGAAAAAGTAAGAAAAATAAAACAAAAATTAATAGAAGATGAAGAAAAAAGAAGAAATAAATTAAAAGAAATGAATACAAAAATTATAAGAGAATTTGATTCAAAGAGATTAACATTTGATTCAAATGGAAATATAATAAATTTAAAAATGAGAAATAATATAGAAAATAATTTAGGTAATGAATTTTATTGGTCGAGATCTATAGTAAAAGAAGGAAGATCATTTAGACATTTATTTATTAAACCTTTAAGAAAAAGTATGACTTTACATCCTCCAAAATTAATAAATGCAAATGAAGAAATAAGAAATATGAAAAGAAATAGTATTATAAAAGAAGAAAAAGAAAATGAAGAAGGTGATGATAAAAAAAGAAATAGTTCTGTTTCATGGAAAAAAAGTGCAAAAGAAGTTATTTTAGGTGAAGATATTATAAGAAATCCAGATTTACCTGATGAAAATTATTTTAATAAATTAAAGAAAAATAAAGAAAAAATGTATAAAGACTTATCAATTCCAAGTGGACAAAATTTTGAAAAAATTATTCCTGAAGTAGGAGTTAAAATTACAAGTGATAAAAAAGAACAAAAAGAAGGAGGACTAAATTATTCTCAAAAATTTAAAAAACCTTCAATGGCAGAATTTAGTAAATTAGCTTTTGAAACTGAAAATCTTAACACTCGTAAATTCCTAACAGCAAATTTATCTCAGACTGAAAATTTATTGGAAAGTGAAAATAGTAGAAATACAATAAATGATAAAAAAGAAAATAATTATATTGGTTATTCTCAAGAATTTAATTCATTTGATAATCCTTTAATTCAAAATGCACATAAAATAATAGGAAGTAATATTACTGATTCGTATCCAAATAGTCAAATAAGTAGTAGTATTTCTAATTCATATAGGAATAATTCTCACAAAATTAATTCTTATAAAACAAAAATGTTATCTGATGAAATTCAATTAACTGGAAATATGAATACTTTATCTAATGTTTTTAATGATAATATAAATATTTATAAATCATTTGATTATTCTGGTGTTATGAAAAGTATTAGACCTACTAGTTTATTTTCTAATAGAAGAAATAAAATTATTGATAATTTAAAGAATATTAAAGTTACAAATGAAATTATGATTGATAAGTTTAATAGTAATATTGTTAAAAATAAAAATTGGGGAGCAAATGATGGTCCTTTGCCTACTGAAAAAAATGATTTTATTAAACCAAAAAAAAGTAATCATATTAAAGAATTAGGATTTCGAATTGTTAGTACTAAATTACCTAGAGATAGAAAATTTGTTGAAACTCCTGATCCTTTCCTTATAAATAGAGCTAATTGGATTAGTTTATCACAAGATAAGGATAAATTTAAAAAAAAGAAAAATTAAATATTTATTTTTATTATATATTTTCCTTTGAAAAATTAAAAAAAAATTTTAATAAAAAAAAGAAAATAATATATTCTTTAAAAAAAAAAAGGAAATAATAATTATAAAGGAGAAGGATTTTTTTAACAAGTAAAATCTATAGGATAATAATAGATTTCTTTGGAATTCACAAAATAAAATAAAAATCTTGTATTAAAATTAGTTTTATACGGTTTTTAACATTATTGGTGGGTTAGAATATAATATTAGAACCATTAAATCACAAGAAACAAAAATTTAAAATATAAGATTTAAAAATATTTAGAAAATTAATAAAAGAAATTAAATTCTTTAATTTCTTAAACCAAAAAATATTATAGTAATTGATTAATACTAATTTTTAGCATTCTTATTTTATATTGATGAAATAATTAATAATAAAATTATAATAATTAACATTTTAAAAAGCATTAAATAATTATATGAATTAATGCTAAATTAACTATAGTAAATTAACTTATTAACATGTTAGTTTTAGAGAAGAACCTAACAAATTTATTGTTATCTAACATTACTTTCTATTTTTATTTATGAAATAAATGATTTTTATATTATTATATATATTTTAAAAGTTTATTTAATATTAGATGAAAAATTTTTTAAAATTGATTGAATTATAGTAAAAAAATAAAAAAAAATTAATTCTAAATAGAAACTAATGTTCATTAAATAATATTTAAAAATTTATATTAATATATGAAAAAAATATATATTCTCATATAAACTAAAATAAAATCACTCTTGTTATTTACAAATAACTGATAATTTGAAATCTTAATAATCATATCAATAAAAAAAGTTATTTATTTTTATTACTTTGATTTTTACATCCATTAATATCAAAATTAAATAAATTATTTTCTTCTCCTTTTAAATCCTTTTCATTATTTTTATCATTAATAAGATTATCTACTTTAGGAAAAGTAGAAGGAGTATTAGTTAAAATAGTTTCATTAATATCATTTGGAATATTTAAAGGAGAAAAATTATAATTAAAGTCTTTTTTATCAGGAGTTTGAAAAAAAGGACTATTGAAATTATAAGAATCAGCTTGAGGAGTAAATAAAGGAGTTGTAACTTGTAAAAGCTCATTTTTTTGTGGAGTAAAATTATTTTTATTTTTTTTCTCGTTTAAAAATTGTTCTTTATAATTATTAGTAATTGAAGCACTTTTTATTTGGTTTGTAGTTATTTGAGGAATTTTAATAGGATATAATTTTAATTTTTTATCTGATAATGTTATACTACTTTTATTGTCATTATTGTCTATATTTGATTCTAAACTGTTTTGTAATGTTTGAGAAGAATTTTCACTTGCAATGTTATTTATTTTTAATGTTGGGATTTTTATTCTAAATTTTAAATCACTTTTTATATCATTTAAACTCTTTTTCTCATTTTCTTTTGTTTGATAATCACTATTTATATCTAAAGCTTCTTTATTTTCATTAATATTTATTATATCTTTTTCATTTTTAAATGTTTTTTTATAATCTTCTAATGAATATTTTTCTTTTACTTTTTTATGACTTAAGTTTTTCAAATAAGAATTTATAAATTTTTCAGGAGAATGTTTTGAAGAAGTTATTGAAAGCTTATGTTTTTTATCTACAATAACTAAAAATACTTCAACATCACATAATAAAGCTAACTCAAGTGATTTCTTAATTAATCCTTTTTTCCTTTTATAAAAAGTAATTTGGCTATTTAATCTATTTTCAATTTTAGTCATTTCAATCTTCCTTTTTCCCATTTATCTCTTAATTTTTAATTGCTAAGTTATATATGAAACAAATATTCACTTCATTTTTTTTAATTATAATCAGATTTAAGTTTTTTATAAAATCCAAATTAATAAAATAGAATAATATATAATTATTAAAAATAAAGAAATAAATTTCTCTTGGAGAAATGTTGTTTAATGGATATAGTTTTTATAAAAAAGTATGTGACTCAAAAAATATTCCAATTTATTTTTTTAATTTACTATTATACTATTATTAGTTAAATTTAATGATTTATTCTATTATTTTTATTACAAAAATAATAATTAATCCTTAATTTAGGTATTATTAACAAAATATATTAATTTTACCTTATATTAATGCTTTATAAATTGAAATTTTAAATTTTTTTTTTTCATAAATTATATTATTATTCATTCATTTTTTAAAAGCATTTATTTTTTTTTTGGTGTTTTATTTTTCCTTTTTATAAATGATGAAAATAAATAATTAATTAATAAATAATTTTTAATTTCTTTACATTTAAAATATTGTTATATTCATTTATTTTATTAATTTATTTATTTAATTATTAAATATTTTTCTAATTCTAATTCTAATTTTATATATATATAAATAAATTATATTATATTCTTTAAAAATTTTATAATATTTTATAAAATAAAATAAGAATCTAATTTTCAACAGTATTTAAAATACTTAATTTAGCTTCAATAGAATCAATTAATAAATAAGCAATATTTTGTCCTAATTGAGGATTTTTTTCTATTCCTCCTTTTTTTTTTAATAGTTTATCTTTTTTATCAGCATCTTTTGTTAAATTATAAGCTTTTAATTTAATTTGATTAACCTTTTCATAATAATTTCCATTAGAACTATTAATAATTTTATCCCAATTTTTATTATCATTTTTACCATCATTTTGTAATTTATTTTTTTTTTCTTCTCTTTCTTTTTTTAATAAACTTAAATAATCTTTAACTTTATTATTTTTTAAATTTTCCTTTCTTAAACTAATTGATTGTGATAAGGAAATTTTTATTGGTTTTTCAACTTCTATAGAGTTATTTAAAGAATTATCAAATTCAGTTTTATCTAATTTTAATTCCCAATTATATTTTAAAGGTTTATTTGGATCTCTTTTTTTTAATATAATTCTATTTTTTTTATGATTATAAAGTGTATCTCTAATAATTTTTCTTTCTGTTAATTTAGAAATATTTTCTTCTCTTTCTTGTTTTAATTTTAAAGAAATTTTAGGTTTTTTATTTAAAATCTTAAGAGAATAATCTTTTTTAGCTTGTAATTGTTCTTCTATTTTTTTTTCTTTATTTTCTTTTTCTAATTTCAATCTATTAGAATTTAATTCTGAAATTTCTCTAAAATGAGATATATAATTAGGAATGTAATTATGATTTAATTCTCTTTTAAAATATTCAGTTTTTTCTTCTAATTCTTTTTTAAATTTTAATTTATTTTCTAAATATTGATTTTGAAATTCTTTTATTTCTTCAAGAGGAATAGAACGCATTAAATATTTTCTTTTTGAATTTTGAGTTTTAATATAATCTTCTTCTTCTTGTAAAAATTTTTCTTTTAATTGACTAAATAAATAATCTTTTTCATCGAAATTTATTTTATTTTTTATATGTTCTTTAACTTTTAATCCTTTATATTTTTCTTCTTTTATTTTTTCAATATTTAATCTTGTTTCTTTATCTCTTTCTTTTAATTTTTTTAAATATTCTATACTTTTTTTTTTGTCTTCTTCTTCTTTTAAATCAATTTCTTTTTTTCTTTTATTTAATATTGAATCAATATCTTTTTTCATTTTTTCTTTTTTTTTTTTTGATTCTTCTGATTTTTTTTTTGCTTTTTTTTTTTCATTTTCTTTTTTTTTTTTTTTTTTTTTTAAT
>JAEEGK010023406.1_pt1 | contig 12889 bp, 5 predicted proteins | sample 8958771 | NCBI WGS metagenome assembly JAEEGK01 (sample SAMN16246547, study PRJNA631951) | gut metagenome | biome: gut microbiome; feature: rumen; material: SC-attached | host: Bos | place: Iran: Karaj | collected 2018-10 | reverse complement strand
TATATGATAATAATGTTAATTGGGAAGAAAAATATAAAAATCAAAGTAAAGAAATTGAAAATTTTAAAAAATGGTCTTTATGGGATCAAAATATAGTAGAATCATTTAAAAAAATTGAAAAATTAGAAGAAGAATTAAAAGAAAAAACGGAAAGTTTAAATAAAAGTATTGAAGAAAATTCACAAATTAAAAATTTAAATACTGAATTAAAAACTAATTTAGAAAATACTGAAAAAGATTTAGAAAAAAGTAAAAAAGAAAATGATGATTTAATGGAAATAAAAATAAAATATGAAAAATATTCTTTTAAAATTGATGGTTATGATAAATATAAAGATGAAAATGAAAATTATAAAACAGAAATAGAAACATTAAATGAAAAATATAATAAAGATACTGAATCATTAAATAATAAATATAAAAAAGAAATAGAACAATTAAAAGATAAATATGAAAGTCAAATTATACAAGATAAAAAAGATTATACTTTAGAAATAGAAAAATTAACAAAAGAAAGAGAAGATACAACTGATAAAATAAAAAAAGAACTTGAAAATAATAATAAAGATATAATATCAAAACTTAAAAGTGAAATTCAATTAAAAGATGATAATATAATAGAATTAAAAAGTCAAATTGATAAAATAGTAAATGATAATATTCAATATCAAAAAGATTTTAGTAAAAAATCAGAAATGGTAAAAAATTTAAATATATTATATGATAATTTATTAAATAAATTAAAAGATACTGAAGAAAAATTATCAAAATATGAATCATCAAAAGATAAAAGTGGATTAAATTTAAATTCAACAGAAGAAGAAAATAATAAAATCCAAACAACAATAGATAAATATGCCTTTACAAAAGAAATTTTAATAGATTATTTATTTTGTTTATATTTATATGAATCAGGAATCTCAATTCAAAATATAACAAATCACATAATAAATAATTTAAATTCATTTTTAAATTTTTCATTTAAAGACTTTTCAAATAAAGAAAATTCATATAATAATCATTCAAATTTTCCAAATAGTTCAATGCAATATGAATTTATAGAAGATATTTTATTTAGTGCCTTTGATAAAATAGTATCAAAAAAGATATTTTTAAGCGGAGAAATTCCTTTAGTAAATGGGAAATTAGATCCAACAATAGGAAGAATAAGTTTTGAAGACTTTGATGATAGTACAATATGTGAAATATGTTATGAATTAATTGGAAAAAATATAATAACAAGATTAAAAAATCCAAAAACTTTAAAACAATTATCAACACTTTTTATAACTAAATATAATAAAAAATTTGATTTAGATATTAAATTAGATGATTTTATGTCAAAAAATATAATTCCAAATGTATCTAAAAGAATACAAAGATATGATAATGAAGTTTTTCAAGATATGAGAAATTTAGTTGAATTACTTTTACATAATATAAAAAATGGTCGTTTATATCTTAATAATATGGAAGCTTATTCATTTGAATATTATTATGATGTATATAATAAATATTCTAATTTAACTGATAGAAATATTAAAATTGAAATTACTGGTGAAATTTTAAGAGCAGAAGCAATTGATAATGTTTCACATACTTTTAAATTTTATTCTCCTAATAATATTATTTTTAATCAATGTTTTAATGTTCCAAAATTACCTCTTGAATTACCAAAAAATATTAAAAATAATGAAATTGAAAAAATTGCAAATAATTATGCTAATGCTAAAATTTATTATGCTTTTGCTAATTTTAATATTATTAATTCAATTAATAAAATATTATCTAATGTTTCTTTATATCAAAAAAATATAAAACAATTAACTTTTAATTCAAATAGATTAAATACACATCTTTTTAGTTCGAAAATAATGAATGTAATTAAATCACTTAAAAATTTAAATTATTTAGATTTAACAAATGATAATCTTAGTGATGATGATATAAAAATAATATCAGATTTTTTAAAAGATAATAAAACAATAAAAACTTTAATATTAAATAATAATAATATTTCTGCAGGAGGTGGATTTTATTTTGCAGATTGTTTATCAAGAAATAAAATATTAGAAGAATTATATTTATCAAATAATAATTTAAACGAAAATGGATTAAGCACATTAATAAACATTTTATCAAATAATAATACAACATTAAAAAAATTAGACATATCATATAATAATTTAACACGTGAAGATTTTAATATAATCACACAATATATTTCAAATAATTTATATTTAAAATATTTAGATTTAAGTGGAAATTTAATTAATGCACAAAGTGCAAATACATTTGGAATTGCTTTAAGAAAAAATAAGAATTTAACTTGTTTAAAATTAAATAAATGTGGTTTAAATGAAGAAAGTGCTCCTCAATTATTAAATTATATGAATGAAACTAATATTTCTATTATTGAATTAGATGAAAATAAATTTGGTGAAATGGGTCCTTTAATTATATTAAATAAATTAAGAGCTACTTTTTCACTTAAAGAATTAAGTCTTCAATCTTGTGAAGTTTTTCCTAATTTTTTAAATACTGTTGCACAAAATTTAAAAGATTGGAATAATTTAGAAAAAATTAATTTAAAAAATAATTCTTTTACTAATGAAGATTTAAAATTATTTTGTGAAGAAATTAAAAATAATGTAAAAATTTTAGTTAAATTTTCTAAGAATAAATTGTCATCAAATGCAATTGAAATTGTTAAAAATTATAAAAATATTAAATTAGAATAATTTATTATTCTTATTTAAATTTTATTTTTAATTTATTTTATTTTATTTATTTATTTATTTAATTTTCTTGTATTGCCATTTGGAATTTATTATCAAATGAATTTAAAAATGAATTATTACTTTTTCTTATTTTTCTTAATAATTTTGTTTTTAAAAAATTACAATATTTTTTATTATTTTCTCTTATTTCATTCTCATCTAAAGATAAAGAATTACAATTTTGTATTGAAATACTATTTGAATTATCTAAATTATTATTATTTAAATTTTCTTTTGAAATAATTCTTTTTTTCTTTTTGAAAATTTCAGTAAAATAAATTTTAAAAATATATAAATTTCCAACAACATTATTATTATATAATTTTTCTAATAATGAAACAACTTCACTTCCATAATATTTCTTGAAATTTTTCATAGACATTAAAATACTATCTCTAAATAAAGAAGAATCTCTTATAATATTATCTAAATCATTTTTATTATTATTTTCTTGATTTTGATTAGCACTTTGATTAATATTTAAATTTTTTGAAGTATCAATTTCATAATTAATATTATCATCAATTGGAAAATCATTAAATTTTTTTTTAACATCATTAACAACAATTAAATTTAAATTAAAATTAAGTTCAAAATTTTGAGTTTTTAAAAATTCCATATCTTCTTTTAAAATTTTAATTGTTTCATTATATTCATCATCTTCTAATTCAATATTATTTTTAACTTCTATTTCATTTATATCTAATATTCCTGTATTTGTTGTTGAAATATCTTTAATTTCATTTCCATCATTAAAAGTAAAATTAATCCAATTTTTAAAATTAATAAATGGTGTAAAGGCAAGTGGATTTCTATATAAAAATATAATTTTATTATAATTTGAATATTTTATATTATAAATTCCTAGAAGTAAAGGAAGAAAAGTAAAACTAAAATTTGATATTTTTTCTATTAAATAATTTTTATAATTTGAAATAAAATTTTTTAATTGTGAATATAATATTGAATTATTATCATATATTTCAAATGTTAAAAAAGAATCACTTGTATAATAAGTATTAAATGAATTATTTTTTATTCTATTTTCAAAAAATAAATTTAATAAGTCTTTATTATTTCCAATTTCAAGTGAATTTAATATATCATTAATTGATATTTGATAAAAAGGATATAATTCAAATAAATATTCATTTAATAAAGATTCAATTAAAAATTCATAATTATCATAATTTGAATTAATTGAAAGATTTCTATTTTCTTTATTCTCATTATTATTTATTTCATTTTTATTTATATTATCTTCATTATCTTTAATAATATATTTAATAAAGTCTTCTTTTATTATTTTATCATCTAAACTATTCATTAATTGTTTTAATTCAAATTTTTTAAAAGGAATTATTTTTTCTCTATTATCAAAACTAATTCTACTTAATCTTGAAATTCTTTCTTTTATTAAATTTAAATCTTTTATATTGCTTTTATTAATTTTATTATTATCAATTACTTTTTGAAAAGGAATTCCTTCATCTTCAATTGTTTTTTCCACATTTTTATAAACATTAATATTTGATTTAAAATATAAAAAAAGTAATTTATAAATAATAAAAATACTACTTGGTAAATATTCTTTTTCACTTTTATAAATTACTTTTTCAAATATTTTTTTATTTAAAAATTCAGATTGAGGAAAGTCATCATTTTCATTATTTAAATCTAAATTAAGATTATTTTTAATAATAGCATTTAATAAATGTTGTTCTTTTTCATTTAAATATGAATCATCATCTGAATTTATATTATCTAAAATACTATTTTTTTTATTATCTATAATTATTGGTTTAAATAATTTTGTATCATCATTTTTTATTCCCATTATTGATTTAAACCAACATAAAAAATATAATATTTTCATTAATTGAGTTACTGAAATTTTGTTATTTTTATCAATTCTTAATAACATTGAACCTAATAAAATTAAGTAAATATATGAAAAAAAAATATCAAAAATAAAAAGACACATCATTGTAAATTTTTCTTTTAGTTGATTATCAATTTTTAAAAAAGAACAATCCATTGAAAATCTAATCATTGTTGGAATATTTAAAACAATATCATAGATTGATTTATTTATTAAATGCTCTGATAAAATTAATATTTTTTGTTTTGTTATATTATATATTTTCTCATTGGAAATATTATGTGAATAAATATTCTTAGATGAAAATTGAACATATTTTGAGTATAATATTTTAATAAAAATACATTGTAATAAACATAAAATTCCTTGTACTAAATTTATATATTTTGATAAATCATAAATCTTTGAATAAAAGAATATAATAAATAAAACTTCACAAAATATAATCAATAGATTTATTATTAAATGAGAAAAAATGGAATAAAGAGACATCACATCATTTTTATCTATAAAATTAATAAGGTCAATTGGAAAAATTTCATTAATTTGAATTTTTTTTATTTTATATATAAAATTAATTAAGTATATTGATAGAATAATATTCATAAAAAAATTTCCAGAAAAAATAATAGGTAGAAAATTTTCAAAATAAGTTAATTGTAATTTGTTTAACAAAAAAATAAATAATAAGAAAGTAATAGATAATATTAAAAAAGTAATTATCATAAATAATAAATCAAACCAATAAACTATAAAAAATTTTCTTTTTTTTGAACAACATAATTGAATTAAAATATGCTTAAATGTAAATATAAAATAAACGAAAAAAAGAATAACAATAAATAAAATAAAAACTTTATAACAATTTTCTATATTTTTTTCATTATCCATAAATTAATTATTGAGAAAAATTTATATTTAATTTTTAAAAAAAAATATAATAATTATTTAAAATCACATAACATAACCTTAAATCAAAAAAAAAAAAATAAAAAATAAAAATAAAAATAAGTAATAAAAATATTTATATTTTTTATATCAAAAAAAAAAAAACTAATCTTTTATTATTTACCCATAAAAGAAAAATAAAAATGTTACAAGAACAACAAAAAGAAAAAAACGTATTATACTTTAGTGATCTCCCAATAAACATAATCCAAAATGATTTAGAAATGTTTTTAGAAGAATATAAAGATAAAATAAGACTAATAAACTTAGATCAAAATCAACGAAATTTAGAATTACACAAACCCTTAAATGCAAAAGTAATATTTATAGATTATGAATCTGCAAATAAATGTAGATTAGAAATGAATTTAAAAAAAATAAAAGGTCATTCAGTAAGAATAATGTGGGACGAAAAAGACAATTCAATAAGATATAATACAAAATCAAATTTATATTTTAAAGGAATTCCTTTATCAATTCCTTCAAGAAAAGTTTATGAATATTTTATGAAATTTGGTGACATTTCTTCTTTAAAATTAATGGAAGATGAAAATGGAAATCATTTTGGTTATGGTTATATTACTTTTTATAATCCCGATGATGCACAAAAGGCAATTTTAGAAACAAATGGAAAAAAAGTCTTTGATGATAATAATATAATTGAAATTGAACATTTTAAAAAAAAAATGGAAAGAAATTTAAATAATTTTGATAGTAATTATCAAAAAATTTTTATTAATAATTTTAAACAAAATCTCAGTGAAGATGATTTAAATAAATTTTGTTCTAAATATGGTCAAATTAATTCTTGTAAAATTTTCAAAGATGAATTTGGAAGAAATTATGCAATTGTTGAATATTTAAATAAAGAAAATGCAAATTCTGCTTTACAAAATCTTCCTAATGAAATTCCAAATGAGAATAATTTAAAATTACATATTGAATTATATCAAAATAAATATGAAAGAAAACAATTAATTGAAAATAAAATTAGAGAAAGTAATTATAAATTAAATTTACAATATCATATGTGTAATTTACATATAAGAAATATTCCATTAACTGCAACTGAAGAAGATTTAAAAAATGCTTTTTCAAAATATGGAAATATTGTAAGTGTAAAAATAGAAAAATTTATATTAGAAACTGGAGAAAAAGATTCATTAAAAGAAATATTAAAAAGTAAAGGATTTGGTTATGTTTGTTTTGATAATCCAGAAAGTGCAAAAAATGCAATGTTATCTTTTAATGGAAAATATCTTCCTTCATTTGAAAGTTGGAATAGACCTTTATTAATAGAATATTTTATGCCTAAAGCAGAAAGACAAATATTAAATAATCAATATATGAATAATAATATGGGTGGTGGTATGTATTATTATAATCAACCTATGTTAATGAGACCTAATTTCCCAATGTATAATCCAAGAAATTATAATAAGAGAGGAAGACATAATAATAGAAATAATAATAATTATCAAAATAGAAATAATAATAATAATAATTATAAAAATCAAAATAATAATAATAATAATAATAACAATTATAATAATAACAATTATAATAATAATAATAATAATAATAATAAAAAAAATGATGAGAGAACTTTTGATTTTGAAGCTTTTAATAAACTTGAAAATGATGATGCTAAAAGAGAATTTTTAGGAGAACAAATATTTAAAGCTATTGAAAATAGTCCTCTTGCAAATGAGAATAAAATGAATTATGATATAATTGGAAGAATTACTGGAATGATTCTTGGTATTCCTGATATAAATGAAGTTATTGATATATTACAATCTGAAAGTGCTTTAAATTCAAGAATTAAAGAAGGATATGATTTAATAATTGGAAATGAGCAAAAATAACATTAAATACATGTTAAAAAAATAAAAAAAAAATTAACAAAAATTAAAAATTCATTTTTTTATTTTTCTTTTTTTCATTTTTTTCTTTATCCTTAATTTTTCTATTATAAACCAAAAATAAATTATAATTTTACCTAATAAAATATATCACATTAATAATATTTTCCAAATAAAAAAAAAATAAATATTTCAAAAAATTCATCTTTTTATTTAAAAAAGAAAAAAAAAAAAAAAATGATAAAACAACCAATAGGATTAAAAGTATACACAAACGTTTCAATAGTACGTTTAAAAATAGGAAAAGGAAGATACGAAATAGCATGTTACCCAAATAAAGTACAAGATTACAGAGAAAAAAAAGAAAAAGATATAAAAGAAGTACTTCAAACAAGAGAAATATTTAAAAATGCAATAAAAGGAGACATTGTTCCAAAAAAAGAACTTCAAGAAGTTTTTCCAAATATGGAACATGATCAAATATTAAAATTAATATTAGAAAAAGGAGAAATTCAAACTGGAGAAAAAGAAAGAATAACAGGAACTTCAAATTTAAAAAATGATATTGCAAATATTATAGTTGAAAAGACTTATAATAAAGAAACTGGTTTACCTTTTCCACATGATATTATTATTAAAGTTTTAGAAGAAATACAATTTATTATTCATGATAAAGATAATGCAAAAAAACAAGCATTAAAGGCAATTAAAGATATTCAAAATAAAAATATTTTACCTTTAGAAAGAAAATTAATGCAATTATTTATTACTATTAAATCAAAAGAAAAAATTGATAATTTTGAAAATTTTATTAATAATTTTTTGGAATTTTTAAAAAATATTGAATGTCAAATTATTGAACAAGATATTAAAAATATTGATTCTTTTTATATTAAATGTAATATGAAACCTAATTTTTATAGAGATTTATTAAATAAATATGATACTTATCTTAATTTTGAAGTTGTTTCACAAGGAGAAATCCCAGTTTTAAAGTATCAAAAAGAAAATAATAAAATTGAAAAAGAAAAAGAAAATGAAACTGAAATGAGAATTTCTCATTCAAATGTTGAAAAATATTTAGAAGAAAATTATGAAGAAAGTAAAAAAAATAAAAAAAAATTACATTGTACAAAATGTAAAAATTCTTCTTTTGATAAACAAGAAGATTTAAGACAACATTGTAAATCAAATTGGCATAAATTTAATGCATTACAGAGTGCAAAAGGAAAAGAAAGTTTTTCTGCTGAAGAATACGATGAATATGTTTTAATGCATCCTGAAGAATTAAAATAAAAAAAATAAAAACAAAAATAAATAAAAATAAAATAAAAATAAGTTTAAATTATAAAAAAATTAATAATTATAATTTCAATTTGAAAATAAATAATAAAAAATAAAAATCTAATATTTTTCTTTAAAAGTTTATTAAAAATTTTTAATTAATTAATGTCAGAACAAAAAATTGATGTTAAAGATTATGAAAAAATAAAAGAAGAATATAAAACTTTTCTTATAAAAGAAAGAGATCTTGAAGAAAATTTAAATAAATTAAGAGATGAAGAAGAACAATTAAAAAAGAATTTAGCTTTAATTGTTTCACAAACAGAAAGTCAAATTACTGATATTAATAAAGCAAAAAAAGATGAAGGTTTAATTAATGAAAAAGAATTACAAAAAAAATGTAAAGAAGCAGTAGATTTTTTTTTAAAAGATATAAATTCAAATGATGATGCAAATAATATAAATGGAAATAATTTATCAATAAGAATTGAATATCAAAATATGAAAATTTTTAAAAGTTTATTAGATGAAAATATGACATTTGAAAAATTAAAAGATGAAACAAAATTACAATTTGGAAAAGAGGCAAATGAGTTTTATTTTGCTGATGATAAAGGAAATATTTTTTTAGATGAATTAAAAGTAATTCCTGCGTTATTTCCTTTATCTAAAGTTAAAATAGGAAATTATGAACCAATTATTAATGTTGTTGATAAAATTCATCCAAAAAAAAAAAAAATTGTTGATTTAGAAGAAGATAAAATAATTAATCATAATTATAATGAAGTTACTATTTCTTTAAGTGATAGATTAAAAGTTTTTTTTAAAGATGGTTATTTAAAAATATTTTTCTTAATTTTTTATCTTATTTGGTTAATTTTATGGATCAAATCAAGATTTATTTTTATTAAAGCTGATCATTATAGAATTTTTAAAGAAAGTAATGAAATTTTAATTGAAAATGCTAATTTTTCAAATGATGCAAATGATTTTATGATTAATTTAGGAAAATCACTTTTTCAAATGTTTGAACTTGGTTCATTTGAAAATGATTCATTAAGTGTTAATTTAGGAGAAAATAACAATTCTTTTCATAATAATTTTAATAATTATTTAGGTTATATTAGATTAATTCAAAAAAGATATAAAGATAATATTGATTGTTCAAGTAAAAGAATAAAATATAATAATGTTAAACCTTGTTCTGATAAAAGACAATATTTCACTGATAAAGATGCAATTTTTGATAATATACCTTATCGTTATGTTAAAACTTCTTGTTCTTCTACTTTTAAAGGTTCTTTAAATAATTATGATAATAATGGTTATGTTTTAGATCTTCCTATTTCAAAAAGTGAGGAATTAAGAGATAATATTATAGAACATTCTGGTTTTTTTGATTCTTCTAAAACTGCTTCTATTATATTAATGATTAATATTTATAATAAAAATATGAATATGATTTGTACTACTAGAATTCTTTTTGAAAATTTTTTTAGTAAAATATTAATTTATAAAGATAATGAAATATTTAAATTACAAAATTCTATTGATATTTATACTATTTTTAGTATCTTTTTTTGTATTTTTACTATAATTATTATTACTATGAATTGTTTTAGAAATGATACTACTGGATTAGAAAAATTAAAATCAAAAACAAAATTTCATTTTCCAAAATTTTATGAAAATATTGCAATATTAAATTTTATTCTTTATTTTATAATAATAATATATGGAAGTACAATGATAAATAAATCAATGAGAAATTCAGAAATAGATACATCTAAATTTAATGATTATACAAAATATCCAGTAAGAAATAATATACATAATGTTTGTTCATCAATTAATATTTTAATAGCATTTATAGTTTTAATTTTAATTTTTTCTGAAGTTTTAGGTGAATTTAAAGTAATAATAAGAACAATGATTACATTTTTAAAAGGAATTTGGAATTTTATTCTTATTTGGATTATTATATTTATATTAGTTTGTTTATATATTTGTCATTATATGGCTGGTGATTTTTCTGATACAATTTATAGAGAAAATAGTTTTATTTTTATTAAAGTTATTCAATCTATTTTTAGAGGTACTATTGATAATTTTGAATTTACTAATGATTATCGTAATGATTTAAGCTCTTCACTTCAATTATTGTCTAATAGTAAAAATCAATATGAGAGAATATATAATAAAATTGGAGCTGCTGGTTATTGTCTTTATTCACTTATGTTTTATATTATTGTTAATATTTTTTTAAAAGGAGGAATTATTGGTTTTTGTTATTTAATTTATAGAGATATGTATATTAAAGAAAAAGAAAAAATTGATCATGAATTAAGAAATATAATTAAAATGAAACAAAAAGATCAGGAAATGAAATTTAAAAAATTACAAGAAAATAATAAAAAAAATAATAAAGAAGATAATATATAAAATATTATTATTTAAGTTGTTTAATTATAAAACAATAAAAATTACTTTTTTTTTAAATTTATTTTATCTTAATAAAAATTTCATTTTTTAAATTTAACCAAAAAGGAATAAGTTAAATTTAATTAAATTAAATTACTTTTATATATGAATTTACAAATAAAACAATTTAAATTAAAACAATTTAAAAAAAAAAATGAATAAACCATCATTTAGACAATCACATTTAAACCAAGTAAAATAACAATATAACATAACTAAAAAAAAAATTTTTAATAGGAACAAGAACAAATAACAATAAATAATATGTTAAATAAAAATTTTCCAAAAATAAAAAATGGTTCATTAAATCCAATTCAATTAAAAAAAATAAACCATCCAAATTTTAAAACATCAATAACAGATAGATCAGTAGCTTCAAAATTGACTATAGATTGTGAAATTCCAAATCAAACAAATAAAACAGAAAAAGAAAAAATAAATGATTTTTTAAAAAGTTTAAATTTAGAAAATTATACTGAATTATTTATAAATAATGGAATTAATACAGAAGAAAAAATTCAATATTTAAGTTATGATACTTTAAAATTATTGAAAATTCCTTATGCACATTGTAAAAAAATTTTAACAAAAATAAATGATATGAAAAAAGCACCAATTGTTCTTTATGATTTAAAAAATATTAAAAAAAGAAATAATTCAAATTATGAAGAAATAATTTGTCCAAAAGAAGAAGATGATATTGAAGAAAATGAAGAAGAACAAAGAAAAACATTTTATAAAGCAATTTCAGATTTTAAAAAAACAAATAGTAATTTTTTTTCAAAAGAAGAAAACAAAAAATTAAATGCCAATGAAACAATAGAAATGTCATTTGAAGATAATAATGAAGAAAAACAAAATGAATATAAAGAAAGTTTAATTGGAACTGGTGAATATATTGAAAATTCAGTTAATACTGAAATTGATAATAATATTATTAATAATATTAAAAAAGATAATAAAAAAATTATTTCTAAAGATAAATCAATTGGTACTACTATTAAAAAAAATGATTTAAAAATTGATATTTCAAAACCATTTAAAGAAGCAAGACAATTTTTCCCTTTAAATAAAACTAAAACTTTATGTCATCAATGTTTACATATGATTCTTCAAGATCATTGTATTCAAAAATATAATAAATTATTTTGTTCTTTACATTGTCTTGAAGTCTTTGAATCTAAAAATATTACTTTTTGTGGTAATTGTAAGAAAAAAATTGAAATTGTATATGCATTTCCTTCTATTATTAATAAATTAATTTATTATTGTTCTAATGAATGTCTTAATAAAATCGAACCTAATGAATATAATAATATAAATAAATCACAAATTATTAATCCTGAACATATTAAAAATGCTAAATCTGATTATTATGATAATAATGAACCTGTTGATATTTTAGATTTATAAAATTTTTAAAATAAATAAAAATTTTATATTTATTTATTTGGTTTTAGCAATAATAAATAAATTTAATATATTTATTGATAAATTTTAACATTTAATTTTTATTAAATGTTTTATTATTATTTTTTTTGATTTTTGTTTAAATTTTTTTATTTTATTATGAATCATATCTTTTTATTAATTCGTTATTTTTAGTTATTTTTATTTGGTAATTATTTAAAAATTTAAATATAAATTCA
>JAEEGK010023405.1_pt1 | contig 12889 bp, 10 predicted proteins | sample 8958771 | NCBI WGS metagenome assembly JAEEGK01 (sample SAMN16246547, study PRJNA631951) | gut metagenome | biome: gut microbiome; feature: rumen; material: SC-attached | host: Bos | place: Iran: Karaj | collected 2018-10 | reverse complement strand
ACAATGGCACGGGCCTCGCCGGCAAATGTATTTTCATCTACTTTAAACGTCTGCAGCAAAAACCTGAAGAAGTCATCGCTGCACAGTGCCAGCAAGAGATGCGCGCTGGTCACTTCCTGGTTGTAATTCATCAAAGCCTGCTGCTGTGCCGCTTCAATGATAGCTTTTACTTCATCGGTATAGTTTTCGTTCATGGTTATCACTCCTGTCTGTCAAAATTTATATGTAGAATTGTTTTCTGACCTGTTTACTATGTTTTACCAAAAACTTTTGTTTTAGCTCACTTTTCGCTTTACAAAATCAGAGAAAAGCTATATGTTAATGGTAGGTATGCGGTGATGCCGCCTTCATAGCCTGTCGCTTATGCAGACTGTATCTACCGTACAACGCACATAAATATTATATTACTCGATTTTTACTGTGAGGGAATATCATGAGAACTAATGTCATCGCCTACCGTCTCTTCGACGTGGCAGACGAGATCAACCTTGACCAGGTTCAGGCCCTGTGGCACAGCCGCAACAAAATTTCATCCCGCCTGCGCCTGGACCGCATTTCCACCAAGTCAATCACCTTTCATGACCCGCCTGTGCTGGTTGAGTTAGGTTTTCATGAAATGGTCATCGGCGGTGTGGAATACCTGGTAGAGGTAAAAGCCCGCATCCAGGATCTGGGTGTTATCTGTATCCTCTTCAACATTCCGCCGGAAGAAGACATTTCCTATAAAGAGTACCTGAATCTTGTGCTTGCTGTAGAAGATCTTCCCGATGAAGACTTCCGCAAGTTCCTGGACGCCACCATGGAAACCATCGGCCCGGCCTGCACCAACCAGAATATTTCCGGTTTCGATGAAGACTTTGTCGTCTATTACTTCCAGGATCCCATTCCCCCGGATTGGGATATTGTGCCTTTCCTGCTGAAAGACCCGACCCCTGTCAACGAAGAAACCCGGGAAACCGCGCTGGCCAACCGTTTCTCCTATGCGGACGATGTGGCCTGGCTGGCCTGGGACAGCGCCGTGGTATATGACCCTTCCGGCAGTATGGATATCCCTGACCTGCTGGAATTTGCCAATGCCCAGTATCTGGAGCTGCGGTATTACGACAACTTCCTGAACCATGCCATTGACAAGGCCTATGATGTCATTGACGATAAAGCCAATCTCAAAAACATCGATGTACTGAGCAGCATCCGGGATGAACTGCTGGAAACTATGGCCGATGTAAGCAGTCTTACCAGCAATATCACCAACGCATTGCTGGTGACAGAAGATATTTTTTACGCCAAAGTCTACACCCGTTACATGAAGTTGCTGAAGGCGTCTGTTTGGCAGGAGAATATCGAACTCAAGATGCAGGTTCTGCAGCGTTGTTACAACATGCTGAACGAAACTGTTACCAGCCATCACATGGAGCAGATGCGCAAGTACAACATTACGCTGCTGGCCATTATTGCCATCATTTTACTGGGAATCGCAATCTTCAAGTAATTATTAGCAGTCTCGCAGAAGGAGTGCTAATACGTCTCCAAAATAAAAGGCATGGACAGAGCTCCCGATAACGGGGGCTCTTTTCGTTTGCCTATCATCATTATAATATATAAAGTCAAAAAGTCAAATGTTTTTTTCTTTTTTGTTTACTTTTTGCAAATTGTTCACAAACTACATTTTCACCGTCTTCAACCATTTCGCAAATGCTTTGTTCACAGCTTTACGTGCCATTAACTGTTCCGCCGCCATATCGCCCAGAAGGTAGCCGCCCTGCCGCGCTGCCAACACCGTATTGGCCTTCAGCAGTTCTGCCGGAACGGACTCGCCCTGGCTGCTGACCGTAAAGAGTTCCTTTACGGCTTCCCCAAGCTTCTCAAGTTTCTTTCTGCTTTCTTTGCTCAGGTCAGAGAGTTTGCTGGTTTCATTGGCCTTAACCAGATAGTAAAATTCTTTTCCGAGACGGGTTACCGTTACATACCCCGGATCCTGCAGTTTCACTTTCTTTCCTTTCTTCTCTGCTTCAAATGCGCCGGCCAAAACAATATTGGCTTTTTCTGCGCCTGCTTCTTTTTCCTTCTTCATTTCGGCTTGAATCTTTTCCAAAATGTCTTTCACTCTCACCTGCAGCAGTTGCCCGGCCTGCAGATATTCTTCCGCTTTCCAGCCAGCGCCTTCCATGGCTGCCCACAGGGAAAAAACAATACCGGAATATGCGCCCCGCAGCACCTGCATCTGAATTTCCTCGCCAATGTCTTCTATACGGTTTTCCAGAAGGCGGGTCACTTTATCTTCCCCAAGGCGTCCGCCGGCCAGTTTGAAAAGACCCTTCCAGCGTCTCAACAGCATTTTTGTATTTCTTAACTTATACAAGGGGCGCAATGCTCCCTGGAGATTGGCCTGCATCCCCGCGCTTCCGTCCATCACCGGCTGCAGCCAGTACAAAGCTTCCTGCATCCGTTCAAAATAAGGCAGGAAGATACGGTCTGCTTCAGTCTGGAGCTTACCGCAGTCCGCAAACACGTTTTGTTCTTCCATGACAGCTTTACCATACTGGTAAAACTGTTTTTTATATTCTTCGCAATAATCCTTATCCCAGTCAATATCCTGCAACAGACAGGTTCCCTCCGGCTCCAGCTTATCCAGGAGAGCCAGCCCCCTGGCATATTTGCTCCGTGACTCTGTAAACACCGGTACTTCCGCTGTAATCTTTGCTGTGTAGGCTAAAAGGTCAGCCAAAGAACCTTCCTTTAACTCCAGCTCAATCTCATCAATAGTTTCCTTCTTTCCGCCGGCAGAAATGAATCCCTGATCGATGGCCATCTCTACCACGGTTTCCTTAGTAACCTGCAGCAGACGGATTTCCCGCTTCACCCGCACGGTAAACAGCTTTTCAATCTGAGCCGTACCCAGGAGAGCATCAAAATCCACCTGCAGTCCGCTGTCATTAAACACAGACAAATCCGGTTTGGCGTTTTTCACGGCCACGTTGTATTCCTGGCGGGCGGAAAGGCCCCCTGCCTCAGACCGGCCCAGTTTAACGGTCGCTTCAAACTTCTTCCCGTTCTGCCGCACACGGTACGCAATGCCTGCCTGCTGCAGCAGGAGATCACGGGTATCAAAATAAACGTTCACCAGCTTTACCGTTTTGTGGCTGCCCTTTTTTGTTTTTTTAGCAACCAGGGAAGATGCCGTGAGGATTTTTACATATTTTTTTGCAATTAATAATTTGATTTCCGTTTCTACGTTGTTTTGCATGTTACGCCCCCGTAATACAATAACTCTTATTTATACAGACACAGCACAACAGAAAGCTACTTTTCTTTCTGCTCAGTAGATTTTAACAGTTTTCTTTCACCGCCAAAATACCAGAAGGCCAGCGGGATCCCGAACGCGATAATCAGCAGGCACACGGAAAAAGCAAAACCGGAATTCCCCCCCAGGGCATCCCCTAATACATTGTAAGCCACTGCGCCCGGCAGGATGCCCAGCAATGTAGTAACTGCAAAGGTAATAAAACGCATTTTTGTACAGCCCGCTACCAGACTGATTACATCGTAGGGGAACAACGGAACCGTACGCAGCCACAACATGCGCTGGAAATTTTTCGAACTGTCCGAAAGATACTGATGGATACGGCCGCCCCATTTGCCCCCGTGCAAATCCAGAAATTCACTGCCTATACCCGAACGGGCCATATAAAACAGCAGGATTGCGCTGCCTAACCCGCCCGCCGTGAGACATGGGATCCCGATTACCGGAGGGAACAGGATTCCGGCCGCCACGTTCAATATCAGGCTGGGAAACAGCAGCAAGGGCCGCACGATGTACAACATAATGTACGCTGCCGGCCCCCATACACCAAAACCCGTCACCCACTGGCGGACATCTTCCACAGATTTGGGATGGAACACGCCCGGCAGATACCAGAGCGCAGCAATGAAACACATATATAAAACCAGCAGAACCGCACGACGATGGACACTTAATAAACGAAATATATGATTCATAAACTCTTTCAATCTTAAATAACTGTATAACTTTAATAACTGAACTATTCTCTCAACAAATTTGCCCCTACGACTAGTATTTTACCAAATTTTTTTATAAAAAACTATAAGTAAAGAAAGACCTCAAACTAAAAAAGCGCAGCTGCATTTTCTGTTTGCAAGCTGCGCTTCTTTACTTCAGTCACTCAATGATTTATTTTTTCTTTTTCCCCAGATACGCTTCTTTGATTTCTTCATTCTCCAGCAGTTCTTTGCCGCTACCTTCCATCATGATCCGGCCGGTTTCCAGAACGTAGGCGTGGTGGGCCACTTTCAGCGCCATGTTGGCGTTCTGTTCAACCAGCAGTACCGTAGTACCGTTTTCGTTGATGGAACGGATGATGTTAAAAATTTCCTTGATGACCAGAGGTGCCAACCCCAATGACGGCTCGTCCATCATCATCAGTTTGGGGCGGCTCATCAGGGCGCGCCCCAGAGCCAGCATCTGCTGCTCGCCGCCGGACAGGGTACCGGCCATCTGCCAATTCCGTTCTTCCAGACGGGGGAAAATCTCATAGATACGTTTGATATCCGCGGCGATACCTTCTTCGTCTTTGCGCATGTACGCGCCAATGCGCAGATTTTCCAGTACCGTCAGGTTGGGGAAAACACGCCGTCCTTCCGGCACCAGGGTCAGCCCTTTGGAAACGATCTGCTGACTGTTCAGTCCGGTGAGTGTATCGCCGTTATATTCCACGCTGCCGCTTTTCACTTTTACCAGACCGATGATGCTGCGCAGCAGTGTACTTTTCCCGGCGCCGTTGGCGCCGATCAGGGTCACAATCTTCCCGTCAGGGACATCGAGGGAGATGCCCTTCAGTGCTTCAATACCGCCGTAGGCGACTACCAAATCTCTGACTTTAAGCATCTTCATCCTCCCCTAAATACGCCTTGATGACGCGTTCATTATTCTGGATCTCTGCCGGGGTGCCTGTCGCAATAGTATTCCCGAAATCCAGCACATAGATACGGTCAGAAATTTCCATGACCAGATCCATATGGTGCTCGATCATAAAAATCGTCAGGTTGAACCGGTCCCTGATCTGGCGGATAAAATCCGTCAATTCTGACGTTTCTTTCGGGTTCATGCCGGCCGCCGGTTCGTCCAGTAACAGCAGCTGAGGCTTGGTTGCCAGCGCACGGACGATTTCCAGATAGCGCTGTTTGCCGTAAGGAAGGCTGCTGGCCTTTTCATTTCTCACATCCCAAAGATTAACCTCTTTCAGCAGTCTTTCCACATCGGCCCGCATGGCTTCTTCTTCTTTTTTATAACCGGGAAGGCGCAGCGTGGCTGCCACGAAATTGGATTTCAGATGCAGATGTTTGGCGATAAGCACATTCTCATATACGCTCAGGTCCTTGAACAGGCGGATATTCTGGAAGGTACGGGCAATGCCCATCTTGGCGATATCACTGGGCTTCTTGCCGGTAATATCTACCTCGTTGCCTTCGGAGGGCGAATAAATGACACGGCCCTTAGTAGGCGTATATACGCCGGTAATGTCGTTGAACGCCGTGGTCTTGCCGGCGCCGTTGGGACCGATCAGCGCAATGATTTCGTGTTCTTTTACCACGATGTTCAGGTCGTTGACAGCGATAACGCCGCCAAACTGCATGGTAACATGCTCGGTTCTCAATACGGTTCGGATCATTTACCCTGCACCCCCTTTTTCCGGAAGCCCGCCAGCGGGTGCTTTACAAAATTAAGAATCTTTTCCCATGTCAGTTCGTTGGTGCCCATGATGCCGTGGCGCCAGAACAGTACGCAGATCATCAGCAGGATGGAGAATACCACCATACGCAGGCCCGGACGGAACAGCGGGATGGCAACACCCATGAGCTCCAGGGGCTCGTCAAACAGACGGAGATATTCCAGCCCAGCGGTAACGATGATAGCGCCGAACATGCTGCCGGTGATGGAACCCATGCCGCCCAGCACGATGATCAGCAGGAAATTGTACGTAATGGTAAACAGGAAATTCTTGGGGTCTACCGTGCCCAGCAGGGCGCCGTAGAGGCCGCCGCCGATGCCGGCAAAGAACGCACTGACCATAAAAGCCAGGTTTTTGTGATAGAACAGGCCAATGCCCATGGCCTCCGCCGCAATCTCGTCCTCACGGATGGCTTTAAACGCACGGCCGTAAGAAGAATTCAGCAGCAGTGTGATGATGATGTAGGAAATCGCCGTCACCAGGAAAATATACCGCACGTCGTTCAGCGGCGGAATGTTCTTGATGCCCAACGCCCCGTTGGTAACAGATGTCGCGTTGGTTATGACGATACGGATGATCTCCGAAAAGCCCAGGGTGGCAATTGCCAGATAGTCACCCCGCAGCCGCAGCACCGGCGTACCGATAAGACCGGCCACCACTGCCGCCAGGACACCGCCCAGTATAAGGGCCAGCCATAACGGAATATAGATATTGACCAGCCAGGGATGCATGGGTGTCGCGTAAAAAACGTCAGCCCGCAGGTTGACCGGCACTGTAAAAATACCCACCATATAGGCGCCGATGGCCATAAAGCCCGCCTGCCCCAGGGAAAACTGCCCGGCAAAGCCGTTAGTGATGTTCATGGACAGACCGATGATGGCGTAAATCAGGCACAGGTTGATGATACGCCGTACATAGGAGTCAATCTCCGTCTGGGCAAAGCAGGCCACGCCGAAAAGAACGACCAGAGCAGCCAGGGTGAGCATGATATTGCGTTTGTTTTTGTTCATGATTACACCTTCTCCGTCGTTTTTTCGCCTAATAAACCGGTAGGTTTATAGAATAAAATCCAGATCAGCATAAGGAATGCGAACGCGTCGCGGTAACCCGAGAACTGCGGGAAAAACGCTACGATCAGGATTTCCCCGAGACCCAGGATAAAGCCGCCGATAACCGCGCCTTTAATGTTGCCGATGCCGCCGATAACCGCCGCGATAAAGCACTTCAGACCGGGCATGACACCTAAATACGGCGTAATGCCGGGGTAACGGATGCCCCACATGATGGCGCCGATGGCCGCCAGGGAGGAACCGATGGCAAAGGTAATGGAAATGATATTGTCAATGTTCACGCCCATGACCCGGGCAATCTCATAGTCTTTGGACACGGCCCGCATAGCCATACCGGTCTTGGTATGGTTAACGATGTGCAGCAAAACCGTCAGGCAGATGACCGTAACGATGGGAATAAACAGACAGATGGCCTGGATCTGTACCCCTCCCACGGAAATCATACTGGACAGGAACGGAATGTCCGGAAAATGCAGGGGCCGGCCGGTAAATACATAGGTGGCCAGGTTTTCCAGCAGGAACGATGCGCCTATAGCCGAAATCAGCACGGAATTCTTGGGAGCATCCCGCAACGGACGGTACGCAGCCCGCTCAATCGTTACACCCAGCAGGGCCGTCAGGGCAATTGTCAGGACAAACGTCAGGTACCAGGGTATGTGGAATGTTGTTATGCCGAATAATGCAAAATAGCAGGCCATCATAACGATATCCGCATGGGCGAAGTTGATCATCAGAAGTATGCCGTACACCATCGTGTAACCGATGGCAATAAGGGCATACAGGCTCCCCAGGGAGATACCGTTGACCATATGCTGGGCCAAGCCTACCGCAGTCATATTTGTGATAGCTTGAAAAATCTCCATGTGTGCAGCACCTCAGATAAAATGGTAGCGCGCCGTGCATACGCTGCGACTTGAGCCTGCGTTCCGCTGCGCGCCTCAGGTAAAAAATAATTGCTTCCTTTCCGACGGAAAGGAAGCAATCTAAACTTTACTGTGCTTTCAGGTCTTCCGGATTAACAGTCTTCAGATACGTAAACTTTCCGTTTTTAATAGTTTTAACAACTGCAGATTTGATGGGATCGCCGTCAGCATTCAGCGTTGTCTTGCCGGTAGCGGTTTCCAAGTCTTTGGTAGCTGCGATGGCGTCGCGGATCTTCTGGCTGTCGTCAGTTCCTGCTTTTTCCATGGCTGCCAGCGCGATCAGATAGCAGTCATAAGCCATGGCAGTCAGGCCGCCGGGCTGCTCGCCCTTATATTCCTTGGCATAAGCTTCCAGGAATTTCTTGGCTTCCGGAGTCGCTGCATTGGTGCTGTCGAAGAAGCTGGAGAATTCAACGCCTTCAACATCCTTGCCGCCTACGTTCAGGAAGTCCTGGGTTTCCCAGGAGTCGCCGCCCATGAAGGGGATCGTCATGCCCAGCTGGCGGGCCTGTTTTACTAACAGTGCGGATTCGGTGAAGTTACCGGGAGCGAATACCATGTCAGGATTCTTGGCTTTCAGGTTGGTGAGCTGGGCGCTGAAATCTTTGTCGCCGGTCTGATAGTTGGCGATCTCCACGATGCTGTCCGGGCCGGCCAGCTTTTTGAACGCATCGATGAAGAATTTTGCCAGGCCAACGGAGTAGTCATTGGATACTTCCTGTACGATAGCTACTTTCTTGGCGCCTTTGCTGAACGCGTAGTTCGCCATTACAGTGCCCTGGAACGGGTCGATGAAGCAGGCGCGGAAGTAGTAATCATTGCCTTTGGTTACCTGGGGATTCGTGCAGCTGGTACCGATAGCGGGTACCTTTGCCTCTTTTACGATGTTACCGGCAGCCATGGCCAGAGAAGAACCGTAGGTGCCCAGAATAACTTTAACTTTGTCTTTTTCAATCAGGCGGGCCGCTACGTTAGCGGATTCAGCCTTGTCGGATTTATTGTCGGCAATGACCAGCTCGATCTTTTTGCCCTTAACTTCCGGATGCAGCTTGTTGGCCAGTTTGATGCCGCGGATTTCCAATTCGCCGCCGCCCGCGTTATCGCCGGTCAGGGGCAGGAATACGCCGACTTTTACAGTAGCCGCAGCCGCCGGTTTTTTCTCTTCGGCTTTCTTTTTATCTCCGCCGCCGCAACCGGCAACCAGGCTCAGGGCCACTGCAGAAGCTAAAAAGGCAGATACAAATTTTTTCATTTTCATATGAAATACTCCTCCTTCATATTTGGATGACTATCCGGGAAACCCTGAAAACCGGCAGGAGTATACCTGCCTTTTTCAGTGTTTCTTTTGACATATGAGTATTATAGCATTTTTCCCTTTCTATGGCAACTTTTGGGAAACTGTAATAAAATCTTTATTAAAAATATGATTTGCTGTCTTTTTCATTTAATGAAACAACAAAAATCTGTTTTATCCATCTTCAGCAGGCAAAAATCTTCTTGATGAATACATTTCAAAACACGCGATACATACTTGTCTTTTGTGGAAGGACAAAAAATCTTTCGTTACCTTTTGAATAGCCGGTTTGCGTAATCAACGGCAGCCACCGCGTCCGGCGCATAACCGTCCGCGCCAATGGTGCCCGCATATTCCTTTGTCATGACGGCACCGCCCACCAGAATCTTTGTGTCAGTTTTCCGGCGCAGCGCATTGATGGTTTCTTCCATAGCGGCAACGGTAGTAGTCATCAGGGCCGTGAGCCCCACCAGCCGTGCCTGATATTTTTCTACTGCCTCCACTACCGTTTCGGCCGGTACGTCTTTCCCCAGATCAACTACGTGGTAACCGTAATTCTCCCACAGTACCTTTACGATATTTTTCCCAATGTCGTGGATATCGCCTTTCACTACTGCCAGTACAATGGTATTACCCCGGACCTCATCGGTCTGCCTGCCCTTCTGCATTTGTTTTTTCAGTTCGTCAAAAGCTGCTTTAGCCGCATCTGCAGCCATTAACAACTGGGGCAGGAACAGCGTTTTTTTACCGAAGCCCTCGCCTACGGCATTCAACGCCGGAATAATAAACCCGTTGATAATCTCCATCGGCGTTTTGTTTTCTTCCAGCAGTTTCTTAGCGGCACTTCCGCTCTGGTCCGTCAACCCTTTCACGATAGCGTCGTACAGACTGTATTCAGAAACAACTGCTGCTGTTTTTGTTTTCGGCACATTGGAGTAACGGGCTATAAATTCCTTACAGCCTTCATCGGCCCCGCTGAGAGCACAATAGGCGTGATAAGCTTCCATCATGCGCTCGCTCTGTGGGTTCATGATGGCAGAGGAGAGCCCTGCAGCCAAAGACATGGCAAAGAAAGCACTGTTCACTGCTTCCCGGTTTGGCAGTCCGAAGGAAATGTTGGATACCCCCATGACAGTGTGGATACCTTTTGCTTTCAGGGCTTTGATCACTGCCAGATCAATAGCGGAATTGCGGCTGTCAGTACTCACCGTCAGGGCCAGCGGATCAATAATGATATCTTTTGCTTTGATACCGTATTCCGCTGCAGTTTGTATAATTTTATCCGCAATGACCAGACGCCCTTCTGCCGTATCGGGGATACCGCTTTCATCCAGACAAAGGCCAACTACAGCTGCGCCGTACTTTTTGGCCAGCGGAAAAACTTTCTCCATGGACTCCGGTTTTCCGTTAACGGAGTTCAGCAGGGGCTTACCATTGTACAGGCGCAAGGCTTTTTCCATAGCTTCGTAATTCGAGGTGTCGATTTCCAATGGTACCGGCGTGACAGCCTGCAGGGAGGTCACTGCTTTGCAAAGGGCTTCAGTTTCATTTAAACCGGGCAGGCCTGTGTTCACGTCTAAAATGTGCGCCCCGTTCTCCAGCTGCTCCAGTCCCAGACGGCAGATATAGTCCATGTCGCCGTTACGAAGGGCTTCTTTTAATACAGGTTTGCCCGTAGGGTTGATCCGTTCCCCAATCAGTACTGGCAGCTTGCCGAAATACACCGGCGCGCCGTACCCGGTTACGGCCGTGACGGAATTTCTCTTTTCCGTATTATTTGTTGCCTCAGTTGTGTTCAAAGCAACAGGTTTCAGGCCTTTAGTCCGCTCTGCCACAAGGCGGATATAGCCGGGATCCGTGCCGCAGCAGCCACCCAGTAGCGAGCCGCCTTCACGGTACACGTCCAGCATATACTCCGCGAACTCTTCCGGTCCGGAAGAGAACACTGTTTTCCCGTCCTTTTCCACCGGCAGCCCAGCATTAGGGTTAGCGATGATGGGCAGAGCGGTAACACGGCGGGCACGGGGTAGCAGTTTCGCAACAAGGTCAGGTCCCAGACCGCAGTTAAAACCCACGGCATCTACCCCTAATCCGTCAGCCATCAGCACAGCCGTTTCCACATCAGCACCGTTCAGCAGCTTGCCGTCCTTATCAAACGTAAATGTTACGAAGACAGGCAGACTGCTGTTTTCCTTTGCGGCGAGGATGGCTGCCCTGGCCTCATAGGTATCGCTCATGGTTTCGATCAAAACAAGGTCTGCTCCTGCTTTCACGCCGGCCCGTACAATTTCTGCATACAATGAGACCGCCTCTTCAAACTGCAGGTCCCCGTAAGGCGCCAGCAGTTTACCGGTTGGCCCCAGATCCAGGGCGGCGAACTTTTTTTCTTCTGGAATTTCCGGAACTGAAGCAAACGCCCGCCTTGCATTATCGAAAGCTGCCAGCACCACGTTTTCCACAGAATAACCGGAGCCCTGCATCTTCAGCGCATTGGCGCCGAACGTATTGGATTTTAAAATGTTGGCGCCGGCGCGGACATAACTGGCGTGAATGTCTGTCACGACATCACCGTGGGTAATATTCCACACTTCCGGAAGTTCGCCGGGCTTTAAGCCGGCAGCCTGCAAGCGCGTACCCATGGCGCCGTCAAAATATAAAATTTCTTTACCTAAATAATCAAGGATAGACATACTGCTTCCTCCTCACAGGATTAGTAAGGAAACGTTTGTAATTCTTCATTTCGTGACAACAGTTCTTTAATCTGATCATGAACTACGTTAAAAACTATTTTTGCCTGAACTCGCAGTCTGTTTTACTGCAGCGCAGGCATTTATTCTCAGAATTCGACAAAGGATTCTGTCTTTCCACCAACTTTTGATTACAGTTAATCTCTTCTAAATCATTTTCTTCTGTATCTGTTCTTTTATCTGTTTCTTCGGTTCTGCCTCTTGCCGGAGCTTCTGTAACCGCCATCACAGCAGTCACGGATTTCACCGGCGCCATCATACAGCTTTCTGTTAACGTAAGGCCGATGGCGTGGGCACAGTCCAGTACCGTGAACAGTATTTTCTGTTCCTCAAGAGACCAATCCCCGTAACCGGGGGAAAACCGCCATTTTAACTGTTTGCCTTCCGGAAGCCGTTTCTGCAGTTCCGCACAACAATCATCGCAGTATGTTTCGATGAGCGCCGCTGCCACAGCCTGGCCTGCCCCGGCCTCCGCCACACTGGTCAACGACATACGCCGCAGCGCGATATCCACCCGGCTCCCCAACGTCGCCCCAAACAGAAACAATTCGTTTGCTTCCCCTACATACCGGACCAGGGCCTTACTGCGGAACACCGTACCATTGTCCAGCAGGACAAAACCTTTATCTATCCTGCACCCAAAACGCTTCACCGTATACCGGGGCTGCAGTTCGCTTTTCAGTTTCTGATATGCTGCATCTATTAACGTTTCTGCAGATTTATCATCACTCTGCGCACGGAAGTAGCGAAGAGCTTCTTTTTTGTTGAATGAAATCATTACATCTGACATAGTATTAAACGTTATGTTGCAGGAAAATTATTATACAATGCAGGAAAGATTCTTCAATATCCCGCCAATAATCTCCGGCCTGTTCATGGTATAGATGTGCACGTCCATAAACCCGTTGGCCAGAAGATCCAGCACCTGGGCCGTGGCGTAGTTAATACCCGCCTGCTTCATGGCCTCCGGATCGTCACCGTACTTTTCTACAATGGCCCGGAACCTCAACGGCAGCTTGGTGCCGCTCAGCTTGCAGATATGCTGAATCTGCTTCGCATTGGTAACAGGCATCACCCCGGGTACCACCGGCACTGTAATGCCGTGAGC
>JAEEGK010023404.1_pt1 | contig 12890 bp, 12 predicted proteins | sample 8958771 | NCBI WGS metagenome assembly JAEEGK01 (sample SAMN16246547, study PRJNA631951) | gut metagenome | biome: gut microbiome; feature: rumen; material: SC-attached | host: Bos | place: Iran: Karaj | collected 2018-10 | reverse complement strand
CGCTCAATCTCCGCCATGGTTTCTTTCATCTTCTCGTCCATCACCTCGTTCATCAATCGATCCAGTTCGCGCTGTTTCTCCATCAGTTGCTCGCTTTGCTCACGATACTTTTGTTCCAGACGGTTGTTCTCCTGAATCTGCTGTTGCATTTGCTGCATCATCTGGCGTATCTGCTTCTGTTTCTCCTGAATCTGCTGCAAGTCCTTCTTATCCTGCCAGTTGAGCTCTTTTTTGTCCACCAGTTTGCGCATCATCTCGTTGATTTCCTCCTGCAGTTTCTGCAGCTCGCTCACTTGCAGCTCGGCACTTTCGCGCACCTCGTTACTACTACGGTCAAGCATCTGGTCGAGTTCCTCCGCGGTGGGAATCTTTATTTCGAACACCTGCGAGCGGGCCTTTTTAGGCCCATGGATGGCGTCGTTGTCGGCCACCTCAAACCAGTAATTCAACTCGTCACCCGGCATAAATGTCAACTCAGCGGTGTTGAACGAGAAGTAAAACTCCTGCGACGCATCCTTGCCAAGGGCAATATCGGCCACGCTGACAGTGTTCCGTGTCGTGTCGGCCGGGTTCGTAGTCTTGTGGGTAAAAACAAGCCTGGAGAAGCCATAATCATCCTTGATGCGTCCGCGAAACAGTCTCCGGTCGGGATGCAGCGAGTCTGTCAGTTCCTCGACAACAATCATAGGCACCGCATCGGCAATGGCCGAGAGGGTATAGCGCAGCGTGTCGGAAGCGGAAAAGCGGTTCTTGACACAGAAAGAATAGTTCATTGTCCGCATTACACGAAGACTCGCCTCCACACGTCCCGAAGGGTCAGCTTCGAGTCCTATTCCCGTAGAATCTCTATAGAACATCAGCTGTTGCGCGTCGCGTGTTTGGAAAATCCAACGTACCGTAGTGCCCTCAGGCACAGCGGCATCGCCCAAATCAACCACCGTCTCGTTCTCGCGGCCCGTATAGGCAGGGTAGGCGAGGAGCATGCGGAACTCCACCACCTGCGGGTCGGGATGGCACACCAACTCATAGTCGCCGCTCGTCACACCGCCGCCTTCAAGGCGAAACACCATTGAGCGCATCACGTTCTTAAACGAGTATACAAAGCGGTCTGACAACTCTTTTTTCATCTTGTATCGGCGCCCCTCGATGTCGACAAATGCCTCGTTGGGCAACGCCTCACCCACCACCTTCACTTCAAGGTCGAAATCCCGTCCAGGGAACGTTGCAAGTTCTTGGTTGACAATCTCGAAGCGGAACGGCGCAGGGCGCTCGTATACGGTTGTGTAATTCATCAGACGCTTCGAAGGCTCGGTCACCACTTGTGGGGCGGCAATCAGCAGCGCCAAAACCACCGCCAGCGGTGGCAGCGCATATTTCAAATAACGCTTATTTCCCTTTAAATCAACGGCATTCAAAAACGGCACCGGCCGCAGTTCCTCCGTCTTTTGCTCAATGGCAGCCACAAGCAGCGATGTGTCCTCCTCGTTCCCCATCAATTGCAAAAGATTGAGCAACTTGTCGCTCACTTCAGGAAAATGTTTTCCAATGATTTTGGAAGCCTCCTCACGCGAAATACGCTTGCCATGGCCACTCATTTTCAGCAGCGGACGCACCACGAACCACACCGACACCACCGACACCGCAACCACACCAAACCAGAAAATACATCCTCGCGCCACAGGCGACAACCATCCGAAATGTTCCAACAGCACCGCCGCCAAAAACAGCGTCAACACGATGCCCACAGCATATAACGCACCGCGTATCAGCAAGTTCTTGTAATACTTGCGGATAAAAGCGTCGATCGCCTGCAGTATGTCAAGCCGGTTGTCCATTGTCGAAAAATCAAACTGCAAAAATACGAATTTTTTCCAATATATATAGAATCAAAAATTTTTAGTACCTTTGCAAAAAAATTACAAACCGTTATGCAGCAACAAGTCATCCTCATCACCGGTGCCTCGTCGGGCTTTGGTCTGGCCACCGCCGAACTCCTCGCCTCCAAAGGTCACACCGTCTACGGCCTCTGCCGCCGCCCCATGGAACATGCCACCATCCATTACCGCCAGTGCGACGTGCGCAATCGCGAACAAATAGCCTCCACCGTGGCCGGAATCGTTGAGAAAGAAGGTCGTATCGACGTCCTCGTCAACAACGCCGGCATGGGCATCGGCGGTGCCCTCGAGCTCGCCACCCCCGAAGAAATCGACCTCCAGATGGGCACCAACTTCATGGGGTGCGTCAACCTCTGTCAAGCTGTCCTGCCCTATATGAGGAAGGCTCGCAACGGCAAAATCATCAACCTCAGCTCCATCGGCGGCGTGATGGGCCTGCCTTACCAGGGCTTCTATTCGGCCTCAAAATTTGCCATCGAGGGCTTCTCCGAAGCCCTCAGCGCCGAAGTTCGCGGCTTCGGCATCAAGGTGTCCATGGTCGAACCCGGCGACTTCGCCACCGGCTTCACCGGCAGCCGAAAGAACAGCCAGGCCACCCTCGACGACCCAGACTACGGCCCCATCTTCCGCAACTCGCTGTCCATCATCGAGAAAGAGGAAAACGGAGGCCTCAAACCCGACGTCCTCGCACGCCGCATTGCCAAGATGGTCGAGCAGAAGAACCCACCGCTTCGCAAGGTCGTTGCCAACCTCGAGCAGAAACTCTCCGTCGTCATCAAACGCATCCTCACCGGCAACCAGATGGTCTCCATCCTGAAGAGTTATTATAAAAGTTGAACAGGGGTCAAACTCGTACAAACTACCTACCAAAACCCTACCAACTCCTTACCAACTCCTACCACAGTAGGAGATGATAGGTTGTTCGTATGGTTAAAATAGGTGTTTTTAACGTTTATTAGGAAAGTTTGACCCTTTTAGAGGTCAATGCGTATGCGGTCGGCTCGGGTGCCGATCTGGAGGATGTAGGTGGTATTGGAATAGCGATAGGCGGGAAAATCGATGGCACAGGAGGTGCCATGAGTCCGTTTGAGGGCAATGAGGACACCCTTCGTGTTGCGGACCACAACCAGTTCGCCATCGACCAAGCCATTGAACACAAGCCTCTTCCCATCGTAGACAACCTCCACTTCCGGCTTTTGGGCCGGCAGGTCGGGGGGTGCCGTGTCGACCGGAACGGTGAGATAGGGGAGGGGTTCCGGAGGAATCCATACCGGACGCAAGGCGACGGTGTCAGCTTCGGCTTCCGCTGTCGCCGAGAGAGTGGGGGAGGGGCGGGATTCATCCTGTTCAACAATCACATGTTCGGGCGTTTCCTCCTTGCCGGAACGAGAGAACACCTGCTCGCGCCACTGAGGCACCACAGCGACGGCCACGGTGGCTGCCACACAGAGGAGCACCAGCAGCAGTGCCACACGGCGCATCTTGACCACGGCGCGGTGAAAGCGTTGGTAGACGGCATCGCGACTGAGCCCCATCGTCTCGGCAATCTCTTCGGAGCGGTAGCCCTCGATATGGAGGCGCACCAATTCTTGCTCCGCGGGGCTGAGGGCAGCCATCAGATGTTCCATCTCTTCCTTATGCATCAAGAGGTCGTCGGCAGCCACCGTGTCGGCCACCATGGCGGTCAGTGGCAAAAGGGACGGACGTTCCTTGCGGCGCTGCAGGTCGAGCACCGAGCGTGTCCACCAACGCACCCAGGCGCGTTCCTCACGGGGCGAAGCATCGGGGCGCAGGTCGTCGAAATGGAGCCATAGCGCGACAGAGACCTCCTGTACGAGGTCGCAGCAGCGCTCATAATGGCCGTGGGCCTGCTTCCAGCACAACCCCCACACCATCTTGCGGTGGCGTTGCAGCAATTCCGTATAGACACTATGACGGCTCATGTACAAATATAATACACCTCCGACACCCAAAATCTGACATCGGAGGTGCAAAAATACGAAAAAAAATTCTATCAGTCCTGCACCAGGCGCACCGAAAAGGCGTTGCTGCGACCCTCGCCGTCGCTGGGATAAAGCGAGTTGTCGTTGAAGAGAAGGCCAAGGGCACAATCGGGATATTCGGCACCATAGAGAGACACCGACCAATAGACACCATACTGGTTCTCATAGTTGAAGAATGTGTACTGCCGGAATCCCGCAGCAGGCAAGAAAATAGCCCCGGCAGCCTCCAGGCGTTCCCACTGTTCCATGGTGTAGGCGTTGGAGTTGAAACTGTTGTGAGCAGGATTAAAGCTGATGTCGTCGGGAGCTGTCCACTCGTCGGGCAGGAGGATGAGGCCTTTGTAGCGGTCATCGATGGTGGCTCTTCCCCATTTGCTGGCACGGCTGCCGCCACCGAAGAGGTAAGCCCATTCCACATTGGTCAGCGTGCGCCACATACCCGCCTGGTTGCCGCCATTCGAGATGGCGTTGTACACGCCCCAGTCGGCATTGGCGTAATCGCCCGTAAGTCCGTTCTGCCAACTGCCGCCGGGCTGATAGTCGGCATCGTCGACACTGATGGACCACGGCTGGTAGGCGTTGGCTCCGCTCTCCCATCCGCTGGTACCCCAGCCGAAACAGTCAATCCAGCCTTCGTTGCTTGGAGATACCGCGTTGTTGGCCTCTCCCATCACCTCATACTGCCTCTCGGCGAAACGCCAGCTGTCGGTCGAGGCCTGATACTGCAGGTTACCCCGCGAGATGTGCACTTGCCTGTTCGCTGCCACCGAGAAAAGCGCCTTGCTGGCACCGTTGACATCGAAAGGATCTGTCGTCTCTGCCTGGGTCGGCTCATCGTCTTTGCCACAGGAAGTGACTGCCATCATGGCCGCTGCCAATATCGGCAACAACACTGAAAAACGGTTTGTTTTCATCTTTGTTGTTTTTGAATTGTTTGTTGTTTTCATGGTGTATCACTTTTTAGGGTTTATCTGCTAATATAATACCCAGAAAAGGGTCGAAATTTGACATAGGAGGGGAAAAAAATTTTCTCTCATTGTCAGATTTGGGTCAAAAAAAGGGTATTATATTAGCAGATAAACCCCAAAAAAGAAATTCTATGAAAAAAATTCATTTTATTTTGGCCATCATGGCCATGATCTGCCTCCCTGGCACCACAACAGCACAAATCTATGACTTCATCGTGGGAGGAATCCCATACAAAATTCTTTCGCCGATGGAACATACCGTCGAGGTGCCGGAATATGGGTGCAATCGCCTTAGCGGCAACGTTACCATCCCTGCCACGGTGACACATGACGGCACCACCTACAGCGTCGTTGCTTTAGCCGACAATGCTTTCTATGGGAGCCGCATCACCGGCGTCAGCATCCCTTCGTCAGTCACACGCATTGGCTACGGATGCTTCATGGCCACCAATCTCACATCCATCACCGTCCCTGCCACGGTGACCTACATCGGGCCGTTAGCCTTTGCCTCCACAGGCATCACCGCCATCAACGTGGCGGAGGACAACCCCTCCTACAGGGCCATCGACGGCATCCTCTATAGCAAGGACACCTCTACTTTGGTGGAATGCCCATTCTCGAAAAGCGGCATAATGGAGCTGCCTCAGCAGGTGAAACATATTGCCCCTTACGGCTTCGCTTATTGCCAGACGATTACTGGATACATACTCCCCGAAGGGATGCAAAGCATTGGATTCTGGTCCTTTGTGGACAACCAGCGACTAAGCAACATCACCATCCCTTCGACGGTATCCCACATCGAGGGTTCACCTTTCGCCAATTGCATGTCACTTGACAGTATCACCATCGCCGAGGGCAACAGCCATTATTATATGGACGGGCTGATGCTCTATTCCACTGGCGGCGACACCCTCCTGTCGTGTCACAAAAGCACAGACACAGTCCGTCTGCCATCGACACTGCATGTCCTCACTGGCTTTGCCGGCAATGGCGATATCCGCCATGTTGTTGTGCCCGACAGCGTAACCACCATCCTTGACAATACCTTCAACAGCAGCACGCTAACCAGTATCGACCTGCCAAGGAAAATGGACTTGATCGGCGAGTATGCTTTCTACAATTGCGATGCTCTCGTTCGGGCCAACATGCCCGACAGTCTCAGCACAATGGGGATGGGTTGCTTTGAGAATGACGGCGCACTTACAACCATAGTCATACCCAACGGTATGCGAATAGTTCCTCGCGATGCGTTCTATGGCTGCGAATCACTGGCATCTGTCACCTTTGGCAATGATGTGGTGGTGATTGACACTTCTGCCTTCGGAGGCTGCGCTCTGGGAGAGCTCGTGCTGCCGCCATTGCTGCGGACTGTCAGGCTGGGAGCTTTCTCGTGCTACACTCTAGGATTGCCGATGAGCCGTGTGGTTTTCAATTCGGAGGTCGATACCATCGAACAGGAGGCCTTCACTTGGCGCCATATCGGGATGCTGCGTCTCATAAACAGCGTGCCACCCGTCACAGTCACTATGCCGGAATATGGTAACGACTACGGTTGCCTCTTTGAGGCCAACGTTGACACCATCCTCATCCCCTGCGGCAGTCTCCAAACCTATTTGACAGACAACTACTGGAACCTCTTCGCAGACAAATTTGTGGAAGATTGCAACAGTCTCGACAAGCCAGAAAAAAAGGTAGTGACCGTCTTCCCCAACCCCGCCACCAATCGGATTGTTGTCGACAATGTTCTTGGTTACCAAGTTATAGAACTGGTCAACATCCTCGGACAAACCATCCTCAGAAGAACCTTGGAAGACAGCAGTATCGAAATAACAGTTGGCAACCTTCCCCGAGGAGCCTACCTGCTACGACTCCATGGCAACAACGGGAGTGTCGACAAAAAGATGATATTGCAATAGAACCATTATCAAAGGTGAATGATGCCACTGCTTGGCTTGTGATTAAGAAAGACACGCTGACAAGGACGGTTGCCCACCTGCACCCAATAGGCAACAGGCCCAGTCGTGCGAGAATGATAGTTGAAGTCATTCCTGATAACGAGCGAGCAGTGGCCATTGCATTGTGACATGACGACTAAACGACCCTGGGCATCAAAGACGCTGACCGACTCGTCGGAAGCACCCTCCACGGTGATAATATCACCATGGACGATGATGGTCACTTCGGGAAACACCTCCTCAACGACGGTCTCATAATCATTGTCGAGGGGGATGCAATCGTCGTTGGGAATCGTGTCGTCACACCCACAAGGGACCCGCGGGGCAGGGAAAAATGGGGTGGAGACCGAGACAAGATGAGGAATCGGCGAGGGTGGAATCCACGGCTGACGGCTGACGACAGCGACACTGTCGTCCTTGGGAATCGTGTCCGGGGTGGGGGAGGGACTTTCTGAGGGCTTTAAGGGGTCTTCTGAGGGCTTTTCTTCCTTCACCGTGCGAGACAGCCATTGGGGCACCACAGCGACGGCTACAGTGGCCACCAGGCAGAGTAGCAGCAACAACAAGGCCACACGGCGCATCTTACCTACAGCGCGGTGAAGACGCTGGTAGACCGCATCGCGGTTGAGACCCATTGTCTGGGCTATCTCGTCGGCACGATAGCCTTCGATGTGCAACCGCAGCAGCTGTTGTTCTTCTGAACTGAGCACTGCCATCAGCTCTTCGATATCCTCGGCCATACTGCCGTTTTCGGGGATGCTCTCGGCCATAGCGTTCGTCAACGCCAGCATGGGAGGACGCTGGTGGCGGCACTGGTGGTCGAGGGTGGTACGTGTCAGCCACCGCACCCATGCTTTTTCTTCGTGGGGCGAGGTGCCAGGACGCAACTTATCGAAATGGAGCCACAGCGCAATGGAAACCTCCTGCACCAGGTCGCGACAACGCTCAAAGTCGCCTCGCGCACTGATCCAGCACATGCGCCACACCATAGAACGGTGACGCTGCAAAAGGGCAGTATATGCAGAATGTCGGTTCATCTACATATATAATACCCACTTTTCATCCTGAATCTGACATCAAGATGAAATTTTTTAAAAAAATTAAATGGATTTGCCGAAGATGGCGCGCTGCATCAAGGGGGTGGTGTTGTACTGCGTCTCCCAGATTTTCACGGCTTCGTTGCCGATGATCTGTGGGTTGGTGTAGGCTGTGTGTACATCATAGCGGATGGCGGCCTCGTTCATATCACAGTAGTAGATGCTGTGGACGCCTCGTTTCTGCCATTCGGGCAGCACACCGTTGAGCAGCAAATCGATGGTGTCGAACTTCTTGAAAGCACGCAGGATATGGTACCAACCGAAGGGGAAGAGGTGCCCGTTGGCTTTCTTGTAGGCATCATTGAGGTCAGGGATACTGAGTCCGAAACCTACAAGATGGTCGTTCTCGTCGACCACAAATTGCACGAAATCGAGGTTAACAAAAGGTATATATTCCTTTATATATACGCCGATTTCCTTCTCTGTCATGGGAACGAAATCGTAGAGATCCTTGAACGACTCGTTGATGGCGTGGAAGAACTGCCAAGCATAGGGATAGATGTCCTTGCGGCGTTTGACACGCACCAGACGCAGCTTGTACTTCTCCATGATGAGCTTGTTGAGGCGGCCCACCTTGTCGGGCACCGGCTGGTTGGCCGGCATCTTGTACTGCTGCCACTTGCACTTAATCTCGTAGCCGGCACGCTCAATGAAGCGAACGTAGTATTCGGGGTTGTAGAGGGTGGAGATATTCTGGCGACCATCGAAGTTATCGATAACCCAGCACTCCTTGTCCATGTCGGTAAAGCCGAAAGGTCCTTCAATTTCCGTCATGCCGTTGGCGCGGCCGTATTCTATCACCTTGTCGAGCAAGGCGGTAAATACATCGTAGTCCTCGATGAAGTCGAACCATCCGAAGCGCACGGCCTTTTTGTTCCAATGCTCGTTGACGCTGCGGTTGATGATGGCAGCCACGCGGCCCACAATCTGTCCGTCGCGCTCGGCGAGGTAGAGCTCGCGCGAGCAGTGCTCCAGCGAAGGGTTCTTGTCTGTGAGCAGGTTCACCTCGTCGAAATTCAGTGCAGGAATGTAACTGGGGACATCCTTGAAGAGCTTGTTGGGGAAAGCGATGAATTTTTTCAGGTCGCGGCGACCTTTAACGGGGCGAACGGTAATCATAATTCAGAGAACTTGAAGTTTCTTGAAAGCTTTGTAAATCTTGTCCACGGCGATATCAATCTGCTCGTGGGTGTGGGTGGCCATGAGGGCCACACGGATGAGGGTCTCGTCACTCGGCACCGCAGGGGCTATGACAGGTGTGACAAAGACACCGTTACACAGCAAATCGTGGGTAATGGTGAAAGTCTTGGTATTGTCGCGGATAAAGAGGGGGATAATGGGAGTCTCGGTATTGCCTATTTCAAATCCCAAGTCTTTGAAGGCCTTGAGGGCGTAGCGCTGATTGTCCCAAAGGGCCACGTTGCGCTCGGGCTCGCTGCGCATGATGTGCAGGGCCTCGAGGACAGACGCCGTACTTGCGGGAGTGATGCTGGCGGTGAAGATATAGGGGCGCACCGAGTGCTTCATCCAGTTGATGGTCTCCTTGTCGGAAGCTATAAAACCACCCACCGAGGCGAGGCTCTTGCTGAAGGTGCCCATCACAAGCTCGACATCGTTGAGCTTGCCGAAGTGGTCGCAGGTGCCACGGCCTTCACGGCCGAAGACACCAAGGCCATGGGCCTCGTCGACCATCAACGTGGCCTGATATTTGTTGCAGATGTCCACCATCTTGTCCACATGGGCCACATCGCCTTCCATGGAGAAGACACCATCGGTGACCACCAATTTGGAGGCCTCGATGGGAACCTTGGCCAGAACACGCTCAAGGTCGGCCATATCGTTGTGTTTGTATTTCTGGGTATTGGCAAAAGTGATGAGTTTGCCTTCCATAATAGAGGCGTGGACGCGCTCGTCGTAGAAGAGGTAGTCGCCGCGACCCACGACGTCGGGGATGACGCCGCTGTTGGCCAGGAATCCCGCGGAGAAGAGCATGACGCCGTCCTTGCCGAGGAATTCGGCCAGCTCGTCCTGCAGCTGCACATGGATATCGAGGGTGCCGTTGAGGAAGGGGGAGCCGGCGCAGCCGGTGCCGTACTTGTCGATGGCGCGCTTCGCGGCCTCTTTGAGGCGCGGGTCGTTGGTGAGGCCGAGGTAGCTGTTGCTGCCGAACATGAGGACCTTGCCCTCGTGGCCTTGCACGTAGACCTCGGTGTTCTGTTCGGAGGTGATGGGAGTGAAATAGGGATAGATACCCGCGGCCTTGGTCTCCTGGGGGACGGTGTATTGCGCTAACTTTTGCTGTAAGGGCTTCATATAGTTACTTTAAATATATTTTAAGATGCAAAATAACAAAAAAATTCTTAATTGTTAAAGAAATTTTATGTTAAAAATGCAACCAGGCGGTCGGTCAATCGGCTGGCTCCGATTCTAAATGTCTGACTATTAACATAATCATCGCCCATAATTTTTTTCGCCAAAAGGGCGTATTCGAGGGCTTCGGCAGGCTCGGAGATGCCTCCGGCGGCTTTGAATCCGACTTTTTTTGATGATTTTTTAACATTTTCCGCCACCACACGGAGCATGGTTTCGGCGGCCTCGAGGGTGGCGCCGGCGGCACCCTTGCCGGTGGAGGTCTTGATGAAGTCGGCTCCGCCGTCGATGGCGAGCTGCGACGCCTGTGCCACGAGGGTGGGGGAGGGGAGCTCGCAGGTTTCGAGGATGACCTTCAGGGTACGACCCTGACAGGCCTGCTTCATGGCTTGCACCTCGCGGAGCACGCCGTCGCTGTCGCCTTCCAGCAGGAGGCCGCGACTGAGGACGATGTCCACCTCGTCGGCTCCCTGGGCAACGGCATACTGCACCTCGGCCACCTTCAGCTCCAGCGGCAGCTGTCCGTGGGGGAAGGCACCGGCCACAGAGGCCACACGGATGCCGCTGCCGGCAAGCACCCGCCTGGCCACAGAGACAAAGCGGGGATAGACACAGACGGCGGCCACAAGGTGTCCCTCGGGACGCAGCTCGAGGGGGTGGCGGCAGAAAGCCTCCACCGAAGCGTCGCTGTCGGTGGCGTGGAGCGTGGTGTTGTCGATGCAGGAGAACACCCGCCTGCTCAAGTCAATGTCGTTAACCATTGATCATTAACCTTTACGCCAACAGCTTGTTGATTTTCTCCACGCGGCGCTGATGGCGGCCACCTTCGAACTCGGTGTCCAGGAACTCGTCGACGACCTTCAGGGCCGTTGCCTCGTCGATGAAGCGTGCGGGGATGGAGACGCAGTTGCAGTCGTTGTGCTGACGGCCGAGATGGGCGATCTCGGGAGTCCAACAGAGGGCGCAGCGCACGTTGGGATACTTGTTGACAGTCATCTGAACGCCGTTGCCGGAGCCGCAGATGACGATGCCGCGACGGTAGTCGCCACGATTGAGGGCGGCGCCCACCTGATGGGCAAAGTCGGGATAGTCGCAGCTCTCGGTACTATCTGTTCCACAATCTTTTACATCGAAACCACGCTGGCGGAGGTGGTCGATGACTTTCAGTTTGAGTTCATACCCTGCATGGTCGCATGCTATAGGAATTATTTCTTTCATTTGTATCGATGTTTAAAACTTTTTCCGATTGCAAAATTACAATAAAAATGGAACTCTTTCATAATGAGCCAACACAACTTTTCAACACGTTTCCCACCGAAGGCACTAAACAGATGGAAATCAGCAGGGAAGAATTTTTCAACACATGACGGTTGAAAGCGTTGTTGGATGGTGTCAGCAACGTTGTTGATAAAACAAAAGGGTAGGGTAGATGTTGAAAAAGGGTGTTTTTTTTAGCCATTTTTCAACAATGGAAAAGGATGCTAACTTGCATCGGCGTTTTTAACAAAAAGGTGTTGGTAGAGGGTTTCAACAGGTGGTTGATAAAGTGGCCTAGGTGCTGTCTGTCAAAGGAAAAGGATGTGGAAAACATGTTGAAGGAATAATGAAAACTATTTTGACAAAAAACAGTTACGAAGTTATCAACAGAATTAACAGCCATTAAAAATTAAAAAAATTAAAAAAAAGAATAATAATATTTTTTTTTGGGAAGATCATGAGGAAGAAGGTGCGTTTGCCCTGTTTGGGGAAGAGCATGAAAAAAAAATATTAGTCGGCGTATTGTTTTTTTTATGTATCTTTGCACTCTAAAAACCAACCATTCGACAACGATGACCAACGAAGAATTGAAGCAGGAAATACTGCGACTGAAAAAAGAAAAGAACGCCGTCATATTGGGCCACTACTACCAGCGGCACGAGATACAGGAACTGTCCGACTACATCGGCGACAGTCTTGCGTTGGCGCAACGTGCACAGGAGGCCACAGCGGACATCATCGTCTTCTGCGGTGTGCACTTCATGGCCGAAACGGCGAAGATACTGAATCCCACCCGCAAGGTGCTGCTGCCCGATATGGAGGCCAGCTGCTCGCTGGCGGAGAGTTGCAAGGCCGAGGATTTCGCCCGCTTCAAGGCCGAACATCCCGACCACATGGTCATCTCCTACGTCAATTGCTCGGCCGAAATCAAGGCCCTTTCGGATCTGATTTGCACCAGCGGCAACGCTGAGAAGTAGGTGCGCTCGCTGCCCGAAGACCAGAAAATCATCTTCGCTCCCGACAAGAACCTTGGTGGATACATCAACCAGGTGACCGGACGTCAGATGGTGCTGTGGAACGGTGTATGCACCGTGCACGACGCCATGCAGGCAGAGGCTGTGCTGCAGCTCAAGGCCGAGTATCCCGACGCCCCCGTCATAGCACATCCCGAGTGCAACCCGGCGCTCCTCAAGGTGGCCGACTTCGTTGGCAGCACCAAGGCGATGCTCAACTACATCAAGGCCAGCGATGCCAAGAAGTTCATCGTGGCCACCGAGACGGGCATCCTCTACGAGATGAAGAAGGAAGACCCCGACAAGGAGTTCATCACCCTGCGCGACAACAA
>JAEEGK010023398.1_pt1 | contig 12892 bp, 9 predicted proteins | sample 8958771 | NCBI WGS metagenome assembly JAEEGK01 (sample SAMN16246547, study PRJNA631951) | gut metagenome | biome: gut microbiome; feature: rumen; material: SC-attached | host: Bos | place: Iran: Karaj | collected 2018-10 | reverse complement strand
CCAGTTTTTAAGGAAAAAAGGCTGCTCTGCACAAAGAAAACTTGTGGTCAGAAGAGCAAAAGCAAGAATAATGAGTTTTTTCATGCACACAGTATAACACAGCTTTTTCCAAAACGGTAAAAAAAGTGACGGTTGAAGTTCTTTCAAAGAAAGAAAACTCTATTAAATTTTCATATTCTATGCTAAAGTAGAACCATGAATGCATTAGTCCTTTCAAAAGCAACTGATATCCTCAAAAATGCTGGCTGTACAGAAATCTATTTATTCGGTTCGCAAGCAACAGGTAAAGCAAATTCAAATTCCGATGTCGATTTAGGAGTCAAAGGACTTCCGCCAAAGCTTTTTTTCCGTATGCATTCTGATTTAGAAGAAGTATTAAAAATGCCAGTTGATTTGGTTGATTTTGATTATCAGACTGATTTCTTTAATTTGCTAAAAAAAGTAGGAGAACTTAAAAAAATTGGATGAAATCACAAAAGAGAAAATCTATCTTGAGATTTCGAAGATAGATAATCTTGTGTCAAAATCCAGTATCCTCTTACAAAAATGCAGAACAAAAGAACCTGATTTTTTTGATCTAAACGCCATGGGTTCAATATTACACTCATATTACAATGGCATAGAAAGTATATTCAAGTTAATATACAAAAGCTCAGAAGACAAACCTCTTACCAGTAATATATGGCACAGTGAACTTTTTCAATCCATGTTCGAAAAAAGTGAAAATCGGGAAACCGTTTTATCACAAGATTTGAAAGAGCCTCTTAAAGAATATCTTGGATTCCGTCACGTATTCCGTCATTCTTATGGGTATGAACTGGATTGGGAAAGATTGAACCCTCTGTTCTGTGGAATGAGTGCTCCGTGCAACAGGCTCAGTTTACTGTGCATATCTGCGGAATTGCGTAGCTGGCAAGTCCCCTGTGCAGAAAGTATTGACGAACGAAGTGAGGAACCTACTTTCATGCACAGGGTGCCAGCGAGAGTAATTCCGCAGTATATACGGGAAATATATCCGCCTGTTGCATGGGGCGCGGTAGTTGCTCTATAATTCCCGCTATGAAAAAACTGGAAGGTGTACCCGCTCTGGTACTCTGCGCGCTTTTGTGGAGCAGCGGCGGAATACTTATAAAACTCGTTGAATGGAATCCGTTCGCAATTGCCGCCGCGCGCAGCATTGTCGCAGGGCTTTTTATAACGATTCTGCTCCGGCGAAAACCCTTTTTCGTTGTGCGCACGGACACGCAAACCGCGAGTTCCGCAGAAACCGCCGGGAGCGAAACAAACACACAAACCGCGCACAACGCACCCAGCGCGAATGGCTCCGCGACAAAAAAAGGCGCCATCGACCGCCGCGCGACGCTCAACTTGTGGCTCGCCGGAATCTGCTACGCCCTCACGATGATACTTTACGTCCTCGGCAACAAAATGACGACAGCCGCCAACACAATCCTTTTGGAATATACAAGCCCAATCTACATAATCATGTTCGGCCCCGCCATCTTGGGCGAAAAAAACAAAATATCAGACTACATTTCTGTCGTCGTCGTTTTGTGCGGCATGGTTCTCTTTTTCTCCGAAGGACTTGAAAGCGGCAACATGGTCGGCAACATAGTTGCGGCTCTTTCCGGCGTTTCGTTCGGTTTCTGCACGATATTTATGCGCAACCAGTCGCCCGACCGCTCTATCAATTCGTTCCAGCTGGCGCATATAATCACGTTCGTTTCATGCGTGCCGTTCGCATTTGTTTCTGGTATGCCGTCGGGCTTGTCGTGCCTTGGGCTTATTTTGCTCGGCATTTTCCAAATCGGAATACCGTCATTGCTTTATTCGGTCGGGCTCAAAAACGTCCGCGCCCTGACTGCGACATTTATCTCAATGATAGAGCCGCTCATGAATCCCGTCTGGGTAATGATTTTCGACGGCGAAACTCCGTCATGGCAGTGCATTGTCGGTGGCTCGCTGATACTGGGCTGTATGGGCGTAAGGGCTGTACTGGCGCGGCAGAAAGCAGAGTAGCTCTTAGCGAGCCAGTGTTTTTGGCAAAGCAAAAGTTTGCTTTAATCTGCGAATTTCTTCCCTGCACTCTTCTATTTCGTATGCCATAATCTTTTTTGCAATCTTAACATCACTCATTTTGTGAAGGCAAATAACGTGCATATCATCAAGACAACCGGTATTCCACAAGTCTCCCTTTTGAATTTTTAGCCACTGAATAAAAATACCGTTATATTTTAATGATTTCAGATTTCTGCTATCTTTGAACGCAAAATTGGCTATAACCCTTACACTGTCAGGAAGAATAACGCTCTTTAGTTCCGTACATTCACTAAAAGCCTTTTCGCCTATCGTAGTTACTCCATATCCCAAATAAATAAAAAGCAAATTATTACAGCCAATGAACTGCTCCTTCTCGATTTTTGTGCCAAAAGGCAAATCATCTAGAAATAAACTGACTTTCTTGCTCGGATTTTCCTTAAGGATTCGTCCTATCTGGGGAATATCAGGATTGCTGACTTTTATTACGTAATTTGATTTTTGATCGATAATTGATTTTATGCATGATTCAAAGCCTGACATTGGAATTTCAACAAATACTTGCATATTATCCGGTACTTTATAATTCCATGTATCACCTTTTGTTATGTGACTCCATTGAGAAAAATCACCCGTAAACTTGATTTTTTTAAGGCTCAAACATCCGTAGAATGCCGCCCTGCCGATGCTCATCAAGCTGCTAGGAATGTCAACACTTACAAGATTGGGACAAGTTTCGAACGCACCTGCATTTATAACTTTTACGCCATCTTTTAACGTAACTGAAGAAAGAAGGTCACATTCAACGAAAGTGTATTCACCAATGCTTTCAACACTACCCGGAATGGTTATTTCCTTAAGATTTCTGCAGAAAGAAAATGCCAAGTCGGCTATCATTTTAACACTATCGGAGATAACTACACTTTCCAAGCTTGAACACTCGCCGAAAGCATCCCGACCAATTTCTTTTACTCCAAATGATATATCGATTTTCTTAAGGTTTTCACACTTCTTAAATGCGCAGTTCTTTATTTCTGTAATACCACCAGGAATTATAACTGTCTCAAGGCTAGAACAATTATAGAATGCAAATTCTCCCATAATTTGTACGCTTTCTGGTATTTTTACATCATTCAGATTACTGCAATTTCTGAAGGCATACGAACCAATTTCTTTTAAGCCTTTTGATAAATTGATACTTAATAGATTTGTACAGTCGCCAAACCCATAATCACCTATTTTAGTAAGAGTGTCTGGTAAAACAACGTTTTCAAGGCTCTTGCATTCATAGAATCCGCAATAGCCTATTCTTTTCACTCCATCGGGAATTGTGATGTTTTTAAGGTTTGTACAACCCCGAAAGGCATGGTCATCAATTTCTACCACACTTTCTGGAATGACAACACTTTCAAGATTTTTACAGTTATAAAACGAGCAAGAACTTATTATTTTTATTCCTTCTGGAATATTAATTTTTTCTAACTGACTACAACCGCTGAAAGCATAACCTTCTAGAATTCTTAAATGCTTAGGAAGTTTTATTGCAGTAAGGCTTTTGCAGTATTGAAAAGCTTTCTCCCCAATCATCAACAAGCTGTTCGGTAGTTTTACGTTTTCAAGTTTATTACATAAATTAAAAGCTTCTTTACTTATTATTTCCACTCCCTCTGGAATAATAATGTTTTTCAATAATTCACAATCCTCAAACGTGCTTTTTTCTATTACTTTCAAATTCTTAGGCAATGTTATAGATACGAGCTTCGAACAAGCATAAAAGGCTTCTTCTCCTATTTCTTTAACACTGTCGGGAATAACAATACTTTCAAGTTTCATGCAACATGAAAAAGCGTGACCCCCTATTTTTTCAACTCCATAAGGTAATTCAATATTTGTTAATTCCGTGCATAAACTAAAAGCATGTTCACCAATACTTTTTACACCTTCAGGTATATCAATACTTTTTAACCGTTCACAGCTAGAAAAAGCACCAAAACCTATTTCGTCCACACCATCTAAAATGGTAACATTCTCAAGGCTTTTACACCCGGCAAAAGTACTGCGTTTTATACTGCATGGTATCGTAATATCCGTAAGACTTTTGCATCCATTAAAAGCTTCCTCTCCTATCGAATTTATACCTTTAGGAATATTTATTGTCGAAAGATTGCTACATTCATAAAATGCATATCCACCTATCTCAAGCAATCTCTCCGGAAGCACAACATTTACTAAACTGTTACATTTATAAAAACCCCTGTAATATATTCCTATCACGCTTTTAGGAATTGTTACGTCGGAAAGATTCGTACAGTTTTCAAAAGCATAATCCTCTATAACTGTTATGTCTTCTGGAATAACAATGCTTATAAGATTATCACAATTTGCAAATGAACTTTTTTCTATTTTCTTTATTAAGCCCATGTCGCCAAGAATCAGGTTGAATTTTATTTCCTGATTATCCCGTAATATTTCACCGATTTTCTTTGTATCCGGATTCAAAATCTTTATTGTATATTCTAGAATTTGTGACGAGTTTTTCTCGACATAATCAGAAAACTCCGACATTGGAACTTCAATTATTCCGTCTACAGCCACATATTTGGTGGAGTTTTCTGAAACGTTTTTTTTGTTATAAGAAGGACCGCTCATTCCGGCAGTAAACGCGCTGCCACAAACAAACAGCACAGCATACACCACACACAAATCTTTTTTTATTCTATTACTTATTTTCATAATTCACCCCCTCATCAAAGCATGTTGTTCTGATACGCTTCCATCCAGCCCATTATGTTTTCATCAAACTGTACGCCCATTTCAATCATTTCTTTGAGCGTTTCATAAGCCCTGCGCCTGTATATGTTTATCAGAAGCGGATTATTGCTTTGTTCAGACAAGAAATAATTAGCGTACGCGTACATATACTTAACCTCTGCATATTGTTTAAGCGAATCCGAGAGTAATGCGTAGCGTTTTATACATTCTTCAAACCGTGACGTTGAATTCAAACACACTAGATAGAAGTACTGTGTATTTAAGTAAACCTCATCGTCTTCTGGCAGGGAATCAACGTACTTAATATGTTTTTCTATATAGTTCAGAGTTTCTTCAGTGTAGCCTTTTTGGGTAATCAGCATTCCTAAATGCCAGTAGAATACGATATTAGTAATTGCCGGGTTTTCTGCTTCAAGTTGCGTCAATTCTTCTAACATCTGCGAATTTTCCTTTTTTTGGCTCAATTTCTGTACTTTTTCCCATTGCAAAGCTTTTGCTGTAGGTTTGTAATAGCAATCTTCCAGCGTCATTTTGTGTGTAAAATCAGCGTTTTCCGCTGTGAAAACAAGCTTTTCGTATGGTACATAGGCGCGGGTGTCTTTTGCAGCTTTTACAGAAGCTTCCGCAAGGTTTTTGTAGTCGGAATCGCCCAAACCCCAGAAGCATCTGCCTGCTATGTAATGAGCCATAAAATCTTCCCACGAAACATAATTATCACGGATTTTATTTACGATTGGGATTGAAAGAGCCATCGCCTCGTCATAGTCGATATACCCAAGAAAGATGCCCCACCGCAAAAGCGTCAATGCTCTGCCGTCATCCCAAGCCTCTATGTCGTGCTTACCAAGAATACCGTCCATTTTTTGGATAAAATATAGACGTGTCACAGCGAGCACGGACAGGTTTTCTATTTCTCCTATTTCTATTGGGGTTTTATCTGGATATTTTTTTATAAGCTCAAGTCGCTCTTTATACGCAGCAGAATGAAGGCCTTCTTCAAGACTTGCAATCATATTCACAAGAGTGTCGTGATCTGTGATTGACCAGCTTTCTTTCATCGATTTTTTTCTGTTGTATTGGAATTTGCGACCTCCATCAAAGTATATATTATTTGTGAAATCGAGTTGGAAATAACCATTCAGTTCAAAAAGATTACTGGAGAATGCTATTGCATACTGCTCCATTTCTGGAATATTGTCCCAAATATATGAGTAATATTCGTCAAAAAATTCCACTGGATTCCTTATGACATAACGCTCAGGATCAACTTGCTCATATAATCCTTCAAACCATTCTCTGTTACCATAATCTCTGACACAGTTGAGAATCGTGAGCAAGCCTTCCTCGTTTGCGCCATATTTACGCATTTTCATGGCTTCTATCCAGTTATAGTGACTCTTTTTCGGTTTATAATACGCATCCTGTATTTTGAGCACGGTTGTTTTATCCGCATAAGAACCGTCAAAAACTATTTCATTAACTGGAATATATTCTTTTATGTTTTCAAATGAATCCAATATTTCTTTTGAGAAATTAAGATATTCATCAGAATTAATACCAAAATATGAGGACATAAGGCTTAAATGCGCAACAAAATCCTCATACGAAACATATTCTTTAAGAAGCTTTTCCGTTATAGGGGCAGCAAGTTCAATAGCTTCGGAATGAGTGATATATCCGGCTCCAGAACCCAAACGAATTAACAAAAGATTCAGAACATCCCCCAACGTTTCTGCACCGTATTGACCTAGTTTCTCTCGCGTATCATCAATGAATATCAAAGAAGAAGCCTTATCGAAGGTCAAGTTTTTCTCAATTGCAATTTCGACAGCGGTTTTATTTGGATTAGAATCAAGATATCCGCAGTACAGTTTGTATGTGTCGAGTGTAGATTTGTAATATATGCCATTTAACACACTTTCATATAAGTTTTCCGGCGAAAAGACATCAAACGCGCCTAACACGTTTTCCATATATTCACTCGTCCGTTCGCCTGTAGGTGTCGCATCAAAAATGCACGGATTCAAATCATATCCGTCATAAAGGACAGCCGACAACGCTACGGCGATTTTTTCTGTTTCCGACAGTGCTTCCCATTTGCTTCTGTGGTTTTGTTCGAACAAAACTTTATACGGCTTTGTAGAATCGTCCATGCAGTAAACAACTTTGAAAGAATCTATAAGAGATTCCGGCTCACTTGTCGCAAAACCGAGCTGGATATAATAGCCGTTGAAATTCTTCGGATATATGTTCAGATATTTGTCGCACAAAATGCAGTCTTCACTGTCGAAAGCCTCGTTCATGGCGATGCATTTTTCTTTTGGCGACAGATGCGGTAGAAAATCAAAATAATTGAAAACCTGATATTTCGAACGCTCTTCAACAGAAAAATCATTATTCGTTCTGAATGCGGCAATAATGTCAGAATAGTTCATTTTCCAGCCGATGAGCTTACGCTCTGCGAAATACGGCGGCACGTCTATGACGGAAAAATCTTCTTCATAGATTGTCAGTTCCGTAAGCGGCTCTGTGACAGATTCCGTCTGCTCTATAAAAGCACCTTCCACAGAAGGGATCCTGTCGGTCGTTCCCCAGCGGACGTTTTCAGGAATTATCCAGTTTTTAAGGAAAAAAGGCTGCTCCGCGCACAGAAAGCTTGTGGAGAGTACAGCAAAAGCAAGAATAATGAACTTTTTCATGCAATCAGTATACCACAGTTTTTTTAAAAGGGTAAAAAAATTGTAATTGACCTTCGGGCAGGGATTGTAGCACCGCCATGGGCGTTCCGAAGCGGAACGGTCAGCTTTGCTGACCTATTCGCTTCGGAATGGAGCGCAAGCGTAAGTGCGAAAAGCCCGGTCGGCGCGGTTGAGTGCATTCGCAACAAGCACGTAGTGCGTAGTTTCCAGCGGCGAAACCGTCGCCGAGCCCGCCATATCCCCTATATTCATACTGTTTTTCATGCCGTTTACTATTTCGGTGAAATCCGCTAGAATAATTCATTACAATCGAGGTTTTTATGAGCAAAGAAAAACGCACAATTGACGAGAAAACGCTTGATGCGCTGCTTCAGCTTTCGCGTCTTTCTCCGGAAAGCACCAACATGCAGGTGCTCAAATCACAGGTTGACCAGATAGTTGAGTATTTCGATATCCTCTCGCAGTATGACGACAGCGAGAATCCTTACGACGCGTATCCTTCCACGGTTGCGGAAAACTTGCGCGGCGACACTGTCGTAAAAGGGCTTGAAATTCCTGACGTTAAGAAGATGACGCCGGAGTTTATGGACGGATATTTCCGTGTTCCAAAAGTTCTTGGGGAGGGCGCATAAGATGGCTAAATGCATGACGATTTCTGATGCCCGCGAAGCTTTGATGGCCGGAACGATTACGAGCGCGGCCCTTGTGAAGCAGTCCGCTGACGAGTTCGAAGCTGATAAAAAATCTGCCGTTCCGATGAACGCGTTCCTTGAGATATACGATGACGCTCTTGCTCTTGCGGAGGCTGCCGACAAAGAGATTGCCGCCGCCCGCGCCGCCGGAGAAGAGGCTTTGGAAAAGCTTTTTGACGAAAAACCGCTGATCGGCATTCCGTTCGGCGTTAAGGATAATATTTCCGTAAAGGGAAAGAAGCTTACGTGCGCAAGCCGCATTCTTGACGGCTATGTTGCGCCGTACAACGCGACTGTAACGGCTCGGCTCATAAAGGCCGGTGCGATTCCGCTTGGTCGCTGTAATCAGGACGAGTTCGCAATGGGTTCTTCCACAGAGTATTCGTCTTACGGACCTACACGCAACCCGCTTAACCGCAAGTATGTTTCGGGCGGTTCTTCGGGCGGCCCTGCAGCTGTTGTTGCGGCGAATCAGGCTTTGTTCAGCTTGGGAACTGAAACAGGTGGTTCTGTAAGGCTTCCGGCGAGCTACTGCGGCATTTACGGTCTTAAGCCGACATACGGTGTTCTTAGCCGCTGGGGTGTTGTGGCTTACGGAAGCTCGCTTGATCAGGTCGGCATTTTCGGAAAAACGCCGGGCGACATTGCGCTGCCGCTTTCTGTTATGGCGGGCGAGGATTTTTACGACGATACTTCCGCCGACCTGCCGGATGCGGCTGCTCTTCGTGCGGAAATGAAGGAAGGCTCGCTCGCCGCAATGACGGAAGAAGCTTTCTCTGCAATGAAAGTGGCTATTCCGCGCCAGTTCCTTGAAACAAAAGGTCTTGATCCTGAAGTTGGCAAGGCTTTTGACGAGACTAAACAGTGGTTCATAAATAAAGGCGCGACCGTCGAAGTTGTTGACGTGCCTGTTCTTGACGCATCGCTCGCATGTTATTACGTAATTGCGTTCAGCGAAGTCGCGAGTAACCTTTCTCGCTTCGACGGCATCCGTTACGGAAGCCGCAAAGATCCGGGCGAAGGATACGACGAGCTTTATATCAAAACACGAAGCGAAGGCTTCGGGCCGGAGGTAAAGAGGCGCATCATCATTGGAAACTACGTTCTTTCAGAGCAGTTTTCAGGCACTTGCTACAAAAAGGCGATGAGCGTCCGCGCACGTATGCAGCGCGAGATTCAGAAGCTCTACGAAACTTACGACCTTATCATCTGCCCTGTCTGCCCGACAGCGGCTTTCAAACTCGGTCAGAAGTATGACGACCCGATGGCGATGTATCTTTCCGATATGTTCACGATTTTCGTGAACCTTGCGCGTATTTGCTCGATTTCAGTTCCGGCTGGATTTAAGAGCCCGGACGAGGACGGCGTTAAGATGCCGATCGGTGTTCAGTTCGCAGGTCCGATGTTCGGCGAGGCGAAGATACTTTCTGTGGCACAGGCGTGGGAGAACGACCACCCGGGAATCGCAACAGGTATGGCAGATGCGGCATGGAACAGTGCAAATGCATCGAGTTGCGGTGCGGCCGGCGTCTCTGGCAATGCGTGTTGTGGCGCGGCCGGCGGCTCTGGCGCAAGTGCGGCTTGTTGTGGCGCGGAAAACTGAGAAACGGAGAACTAAATCATGATAGATTCATATAGAATTGTTATTGGATGCGAAATCCACTGCCAGCTTACGACAAAAACAAAGGCGTTCTGCGCTTGCGAAAACCGTTACGGCGGTATGCCTGACACACGCGTGTGCCCTGTCTGTCTTGGACTTCCGGGCGCAATGCCGCGCATAAGCCGTGGCTACGTTGAGATGGGAATTGTCGCAGGAACAGCACTTAACTGCGCAATTTCACGCTTCGCGAAGTTCGACCGCAAGCACTACTTTTACCCTGACCTTGCGAAAGGCTACCAGATAACTCAGTACGACATTCCGCTCTGCAAGGACGGTCACGTTGATTTGCCTTACATCAAGCTGCCAAAGCAGAGTCAGCCGGGCGGAGAGCTTTACTGGGACAAGAACTTCGCCGGCGGCGACAACAACATAGACAACATGTACAAGCGCGTCCGTGTTGAGCGCATCCACCTTGAGGAAGACGTTGGTAAGTCGCTCCACCTGGAAGGAAAATACAGCTATATCGATTACAACCGCTGCGGAACTCCTCTTATAGAGATTGTTACAAAGCCAGATATGAACTCGCCGGAAGAAGCCGCGCTCTTTATGGAGACAGCACAGGAGATTTTGCGCTACGTAGGCGTTACGAACGGAAACCTTGAAGAAGGTAACATGCGCTGTGACGCGAACATCAACCTGACGGTGTGGGAAGACGGAAAAGAGTACCACACTCCGATTTCCGAGATTAAGAACCTTAACTCGTTCCGCTCGATACGCGAGGCTTGCGCCTACGAAGCAAAACGCCAGCTTGAGGAGTTCCAGAACGACAGGCAGCCGTTCGACCCAGGCTACAAAAACACGATGGGTTGGAACGAGGTTGAAGGAAAGACAGTCATTCAGCGTACAAAGAACTCTTTTGTAGACTATCGCTTTGTCGTTGAGCCTGATATTAAGCCGTTCACGCTTTCAGAGGAGTTCATCGCCGAGCATGCCTCGAAAGTCGGTGAGCTTCCAGAGCAGAAACGCCAGCGGCTTAAGAAAGACTTTGGGCTTTCTGATTTTGATGTTGATACGATTACTTCTAGCCGTCAGCTTGCGGAATGGTTCGAAAAAGCCGCGTCGCTTTCAAAGGACGTAAAGAAGACTGCCAACCTGATTCTTGCAGAGCTTCTTGCCGTTCTTAACGAAAAAGAGCAGACAGTCGCCGACCTTACGATTACGCCGGAGCATATCGCACAGCTTTCGAACGCAGCGGCAGAAGGCAAGATTACGAGTAAGCAGGTTAAGGAAGTTTTCGCCTGCATGATGGAAACTTCAAAATATCCGGACGACATTATCAAAGAGAAAGGTATGGTCGTCGTTTCTGATACAAGCGCGATAGAAGGCTTTGTTAGCCAGGTTCTTGCCGAGAACCCGAAAGCAATTGCCGACTACAAGAGCGGCAAGACGAACGTCGTCGGCTGGCTCATGGGTCAGGTGATGAAGAAGTCCGGTGGAAAGGCAGACCCGAAGATGGCGACATCGCTTTTGCGCACAGAACTGGAGAAGCTTTAGTAATGGCGATTGAGCTTGCCGCGGAGATTCAAAAGCGGTATGGCTTTGTCCGCCGCGCCAGAGGGTGCTACCTGTACACGGAAAAGAACGTCCGGCTTACGGACTGCTTTCTTGACGGCGGTCGCGCCCTTTTAGGCTGGGACGGCGGCAAAGCGCGCACAGTTTTTAAGGACACTCTTGAGCGCGGCGCGAACGGCTCTTATTGCGGCGGGTACGAAAGCCGCCTGGCGACGGCGGTGCGTCACTTGCTGCCGGCCGAATACAGTGAAATCCGCTGGTACTACGATGCGCCCGGTGTGGCTTTGGGCGCGGGTGCAGATTGCGTGAGTTGCGCGCCCAGTAAAATGCGCGATTTGGCTGATGGCGCGGCTCGTGCGGCGTGCGTCAGTGGCGCGCGCGATTCAGTTTCTGGCGCGAACAGCACGCCCGAATCGCCCACTTTGCCCGGCGCGAACAACGCGCGTTTTGGCGCGGTTTTGTGGCGGCCGTGGCTCGACATTTGCGCAACGACTGAACCCAAGCCCACGCGCTACCCCGAAATAACGATAACTCACCCCGGCGCAGAACGTCCTGACGTAATAAAACTTGTGCCGCCATTTCCGTGGGCAACATCGCTCTCGATATACGCATTCCGCGCCGGCGCGACACCAGCAACTGGCGCACAGACTCAGGCGGGCACGAAAACTGGCGTCACTGCAACCGGCGCGACAGCAACGCAAACGCAAACCGCCGACCCTGCAACCAGCAGAGAAATCCCGGCTTCCGACGTTGTTCCTGCCCCGCTTCTCGCCGCTTATGCGCGCGCGTTCTGCGACCTAAAAACCGCACTCGGAACTTACGGCGAAAACGACTTCAAACAGTTTTCCGCGCAGCTTTCCCCTCTTTTTGACCGCCGCGCATGCTGGCTTTTCCCGCGCATCCCGCGCGACCGCTACGACGACTTCGTTCTCCGCTGCCTTGACGAAAAAATCGTTGTCTCACCGGATTACGACACTCCATCCGTAATACCGTGGCGCGCGAACAAAGGTGACATAAAACGCATTGTATCGTGTTATATACAATGATATGAGAAAAGCAAACTTTACCAAACTTGTAAAAATGATTTTATTGAGCGCATTACTTTGCGTTTCACTTTCTGGATGTTTGTTAAGCATTGCGCTTGGCACTCGATTTGTTTATTCCTCCGTGGATTTAGGCGGCTTCTTCGACAGAGAAAGCAAAGAATCTGTTGCGGTTCTGATGAGCGACATAAGTTCGCTTGGTGTTTTCACAATTTACGCGAACACATCAAAAGTTCTTGATCTTAACGGTCATAGGCTCAACTGCACACCAATTATCAGCAACACCATAATCACTGTAAAGGGTGAGCTGACAATAAAAGATAGTGGCACCGGCGGTATAATAAGGAACGAAGGCTCCAATTGTATCATTAACGTTGCGTCTTCCGGAAAATTTATACTTGAATGTTGCAGTTTCGAATCTGACAACTTTTTAATCAATGTTGCAGGTGAGCTTGTGATTTCGCAAGAAATGTACAA
>JAEEGK010023396.1_pt1 | contig 12892 bp, 7 predicted proteins | sample 8958771 | NCBI WGS metagenome assembly JAEEGK01 (sample SAMN16246547, study PRJNA631951) | gut metagenome | biome: gut microbiome; feature: rumen; material: SC-attached | host: Bos | place: Iran: Karaj | collected 2018-10 | reverse complement strand
GAATAAAAATTTTCGTGCCATCACGAGCAGGACGTCTAACGCACTTTTCCCGGGAAAACGCGTTATAGGTCCAGAACGCGCCAGGGCAATAACGCGAAAAAGGCCTAAAAACGCGTTATAGACTCGCCAAGGATAGTCTCAGGCCAGCAGGTTGTCGCGGAAACTGTCAGCTATGTTCATTTATAAGAGCAGCTTGACGCGAAATCCCTTAGCGGTGGGTTCCTCGACGATTCCCTTCACCTTTTCCTTTATTCCGTCAAGTGCATCCCCGCCCGGAAGCGGAGACTCCGTAAGGCCCTCGGCCATGAAATCCAAAGCCGTCTCTCCAGACAGTTCGGCATGGGTAAGCCTCAGGGTGAGAGGCCTCAGGCTTTTCAGATGCCCGAAAAGCATTTCCTTTATGATGTCGTACGCAAGCGCCGCCTTGTCCGCAAGATTGTATTTGACGCAGAACTGGTTGACACCGGTATGAATCTCAAGGAAATCAAAGTTGTCGGAATCAATCTCGTAGGTCAGTTTCTGGATGCGGTTCACAAAAGCCCTGGTGGCGCTGTGGACAGGATGCGCGAAGATTTGCTCCGGCGTGCCGTCTTCGTAGATGACGCCCTCGTTCATAAAGAAAATACGGGTGCTCACATCCCGCGCAAAGCGCATTTCGTGGGTGACGATGAGCATGGTCATTCCCTCCTTCGCCAGACGGCGTATTACACTGAGGACCTCCCCTACCATCGTGGGGTCGAGGGCCGATGTAGGTTCGTCAAAGAGTATGACTTCCGGGTGCATGGCAAGCGAACGCGCAATGGCAACCCTTTGCTTCTGACCGCCGGAAAGGGAGGACGGGTAAACGTCGGCCTTCTGGGCCATGCCCACTTTTCCGAGCAGTTCCATGGCCTCCTGCTCAGCGTCTTTCCGGGAGAGCTTCAGAAGTTCCATGGGGGCATAGATGACATTCTCCAGCACGGTCTTGTGCTCAAAGAGATTGAAACTCTGGAACACCATGCCCATCTTCATCCGGAGTTTGTCGAGCGGATACTTGCCTGCCGTAACATCCTTCCCGTCCACGATGATTTGGCCCGAGGTGGGCGGCTCGAGCATGTTAAGAGCTCGCAGAAGAGTACTTTTCCCGGTACCGGAAGGGCCGATGATGCTTATGACTTCTCCCTTTTCTATCTCACAGCATACGTCTTTAAGGGGGCTGATGGTACCTCCGTCAGGATTGATGAAGGTTTTGCTTAAATGTCTGATGGAAATCATATTATTTCTTTGAAAGGAAGAGGTTTAACAAAAGGCGCAACAGCCAGGCCAGCACAAAGTAGGCGACAGTGACGATCAGCAGCGGGATAAAGGCGTCGAAGGTGCGGCTGCGGATAAGGTCGCTGGCCCTCGTCAGGTCCATGATGGCGATATATCCCACAATGGAAGTGCTCTTGAGGAGTGCCACGCACTCACCGGCATACAGCGGCAGTCCGTTTTTCAGGGCTTGCGGAAATACAATGCCGGTGAAGGTTCTCAGCGGGGTAAAGCCAAGGCTCAGGCCAGCTTCGGTCTGGCCTGCCGGAACAGAGGATATGGCGCTGTCGAAGATGCTGCCCGACGACCAGGCAAAGCACAGGGCAAAGGTAACAATGGCGACAAACGTCCCGCTAAGGCCGGCATTGGCAAACACCACATAGAACATAATCAGCAAAAGGACCAGCGTAGGAATACCCTGGATAAAGGCTCCGTATATGCCTGCGGCCTTCCTGACCCAGCTGCGGCGGCTGCGGAGCATGGCGCAAACGCCCATACCCAGCAGGGTTCCCAGCAGGATGGAAAGGAGGGTGATCTTCAGGGTTTCCCAAAGGCCGTTCACGATGAGTTTCCAACGGCCCTCGGTCACGAGATTCATCCTCAGCCGTTCCCCGATGCTCATCCCGGAAGAATTCCCGCGGTCCAGGACGAAGTATCCGGGACGGCACTTATAGTAGGGAATGGTGAAATCCACCGATTTGAGGCGCTCTTCCGTAATATACAGGCATGCGCTCACGACATCGCACTGTCCCGTGTTCATGGCGATGATGGCCGATCCCAGGTCCTGGAAGTTCATCTGGAAACTCCGGCCGCTCCATGCAGCAAAACGCCTGAGGATATCGGCATCCATGCCCATCCACTCCCCGCCTTCCCCCAGGAAGCAGACGGGTTCCATGTTTATGGCGGTAACACACCTCAAGGGAGCCTGGTTCGTGTTTTCCGCCGGAGCAGGCATCGCAGGAGCAGGCGTCCCGTTCAGCCAGTGGGAAATGACGGCGTCCAGCGATCCGTCGGCCCTGGAGGCCTCGATGAAGCGGTTCATCTGCTCGACCAACTCCTTGTTGCCCTTCCGGGCCGCGAAGGCGACGTCGAAGTTTTCCTCTCCCCTGAAGGCCAGTTTGATGCCCAGACGCTCGCGGGCACTTTGTGAAAAAGCCACCTCGTCCGTCACGTGGACATCGGCTATGCCCTGGCGCACGGCCTGGATACCGTCGGCCTCTGAATTTACCAGAAACAGGGAAATGTCTTCCCGGCCGGAATACTTGGTGTCAAAATAGTTGCCTGCCGTTGTACTTATGGTAAGGCCCGGGAGGTCTTCCTCCGATTTAAGGTCCACCGTTCCCGCGTCTTTGGGAGCACATCCGGCAATACCTGATATCATGACCACTCCGGCAAGCACGTGCAGCAAGCTTTGTTTTACAATATGCATATCAATCCTATTTTCCGTAAAGATAACAAAAATCAAATGGTATTACCGTTACGCTTCCACCCCTACAACGTCTGCCCCCCGATGAATTCCCGCAAGATGGAAGTGGGCGGAATGGCGTCTATCTCCGAGGGCTGCAGCGGCACCACGTAGGAAAGGAACTTGAGAAGGCGCACGGCTTCGGCGTAGGCCGGGGAGTTCGGGAGAATCCGTCTCAGGAGGGGCTCGGCGTAATAGCGCAGCATGGGCAGCTCGTACAGCAGGGCGCTGTTGAACTGGGCATCGGCATTCTCCTGGAAGGGGAAAATGTACTTGTTCTCGCCGCGGCGCACCGACGGCCAGCGAAGGATGGTGTCCTCCGGCGTAATGCCGCGCACGCGGTTGTCCCGCACCATACGCCTGAGCAGACGGTTGTCGGTAGTGGAAATGCAGCAGTTCTCATCCAGCTTGAGGGACGTGAGGGCCGATGCATAAATGCGGTAAATGCGGCTCTGGTCCACCGACGGAACCATGGCAGGATCCAGGGCGTGGATACCTTCCATCACCAGGATGTCGTTCTCCTCCAGGTGCATCTTCTTCCCCTCAAAGACAGGCTGTCCCTGCTTGAAGTCATAACGGGGCAGTTCAATCTCCTCCCCCGCCAGCAGCGCATTGAGGTGCTTTCCCAGAAGCTCCAGGTCCATGGCCTCCAGGGCCTCGAAGTCGTAGTTTCCGAACTCGTCCTTCGGCGTTCTCTCCCGCGATACAAAATAATTGTCCAGCTCAATCACCTTGGGATTCATTCCCAGCACCTTGAGCTGCTGCGCCACGCGGAGCGACGACGACGTCTTTCCGCTGGAAGACGGGCCCGCCAGGAACACAATCTTCACGCGGTCCCGGGCCGCATAGATCTTATCGGCCAGCTCGGCATAGCCCCTCTCCTGCCGGGCCTCGCACAGGTTGATGAGCTCCACGGCCTTGCCGTCCATCAGGCGGCTGTTAAGGGCCCCCACACCCACCACGCCGGTAGTCTTGCACCAGTAGCCGTACTCCTTGAGGGTGGTGGTGAGCTTGATCTGCTTCTGGCGCGCGATGGGCCGGGTAATGTCCTCGTCGGAAGGGTACTGCAGGCAAAAACCGTGATGGAAAGGCATGAGATCGAACACCTTGAGACAGCCTGTGGAAGCCACCAGCGGGCCATAGAAATTATCGGCCACGCCGTCCAGGTAATAGACCGTGCAGAAGTAGGTGCCCAGCGAGCGCTGCAGCCCCGCCTTCAGGCGCTGGTTCTGCGCCTCAAAGATGGCCTCAGCCTCCGTGGAGAGGATGGTCTCGTGCGTGAACGGGAGATCGGCCTTCACGAGGCGGCGCATCTCCTCCTTCATAAGCTTGATGCTTTCATCGGCCATTTTCTCGGCCCGGAACTTACAGTACAGGCCGCTGGGAAGGCTGTGGTTGATCTTGAAGACCTTCTCCGGGAACAGCGAACGGGCAGCACGCTGAGCCAGGAAACTGAGCGAACGGATGTAGGTTCTCCGCCCCTCCGGGTGGTTATAGCCGATGAACTCTACCCGGTGCGGATAAAAGACCGGAAAGTCCAGAGACTGCAGCTGATGGTCTACCAGCGCGGCCAGGACGGGATACTCCTTCCCGGAAAGCGGGTCGGTAACGGTCTTCGGGGCAACCGCAGAAATGGGCTGCCCCTGTTTTATCTGATATTCCTTTGAATCGTTAACGCAAAAAAGAGTGATGGTTTCCATTTAATATTGTTACAGTATTTCTCTCAGTGACATGCCAAAACCGCCGCAGCGGGCCATGTTGACATTGATGACGTCGGTGCTCACGGTTTCGCTGTGAATAATCTTGTAGGCCTGGGGATTGGTCTCGTAGTCGGCGGTGGGGGCATCCATGTACAGGGCCATCTCGTACTTGACGCCGGGCTTCAGGAACGTGAGCGGGATGTGCACCTCGCGGGCGTTCTCGCCGGTGATGCCTCCCACATACCACACATCGTGCGGCTTTCCGTCCTTGTACACAAAGTCATAGGCTCCGGAAGTGCCTTTGAGGCGGCCGGCGTTGAGCGTACTCATCTTGGGATGACGCGCCGTCACCATGTAGTCTCCGGGCTCTGCGCCCAGATACAGCGTCTGGTCCCAGTCCACAGCTACGTCTTTGATGAACTGGAAGGCGTCCATGAAGCGGGCGTAGTTTTCGGGGAGGTCGGCCGCCATCTGCAGCGGACTGTAGAAGGTAACGTACAGGCCCAGCTGATTGCCAATAGTATGGCGCATCTTGCCGGTCTCGCCGGGGGCCGTAACGGACATATCCTGCTCGAAGATGCCGGGCGTATAGTCCATGGGACCGCCCTGGAGACGGGTGAAGGGCAGGATGCAGGTATGGCCGGGATTGATATTGGCCCGGAACTCGGTACCCATGGCGCTCTCGTTGCCAATCATGTTGGGCCAGGTTCGGCAAAGGCCGGTAGGGCGCACGGCCTCGTGGGCATTCACCATAATGTGATGCTTCGCAGCCTCAACCACCGCGTAATGATAATGGTTGATGATGGGCTGGCTGTAGTGATGCTCGCCGTAAGGGATGATATTGCCCACGTAGCCGCTCTTGACGGCGTCGTAGCCATACTGGTTCATGAGCTCGTAGGCCTTCTCCATGTGACGCTCATAGTTCACGGTGGACGAAGAGCTCTCGTGGTGCATCACAAGGCGGATGCCCTTGGAATGGGCATAGGCATTGAGGGCGGGCAGGTCGAAGTCCGGATAGGGAGTCACAAAGTCAAACACGTAATCCTTCTGGGCGCCGAACCAGTCTTCCCAGCCCTCGTTCCAGCCTTCGATGAGAAGGGCGTCGAAGCCGTTCTCGGCGGCAAAGTCAATGTAGCGGCGCACGTTCTCATTGTTAGCGCCGTGACGGCCATGGGGCTTAGCCTTGGAATAATCGGTCACGCCCAGCTGCACGGAAGGGAACTCGTCAGTGTAGGACCAGGCCGATTTTCCCGTAATCATCTCCCACCATACGCCCATGTACTTCACGGGATGGATCCAGGAAACATCCTCCAGGGCACAGGGTTCGTTGAGATTGAGGATAAGGCGGGAGGCCAGCACGTCCGTAGCTTTCTGACACACCTGCACGGTGCGCCAGGGGCTGTGGCAGGGAGCCTGCAGGCGGCCTTTCACACCCTCGGCATCGGGGGTAAGGAGAGTAGTGAAAGTCCTGCACCTCTCATCCAGCACCAGGTTCATGGTAGGATAATCCAGCACCTCTGCCTCATGGATGTTGATGTAGAGGCCCTCGGCCGTTTTCATCTGCAGGGCAGTCTGTACCGACCGGTTGGAGGCCGATGCCTGCGAGACATTGTACGAACGGGCTCCGTCATTAATGGCCGGAATCTCCGAGAGCCTGGACCGGGTGTAGTTGTACTCCTGCGTGTCATAGTCTCCGGGAATCCACCAGGCGGTGTGGTCCCCGGCCATGGCAAACTCCGTGAGTTCATCGGCCACCTTGAAATAGGTGAGCTTGTTTTCCTGCGGGAACTCGTAGCGGAAGGCCAGGCCGTCGTTGTACAGGCGCACGCGGATATTCATGTTGACACCGTCCTCGCGGGAAAGCTTCATGAGCATTCCCTTGTAGCAGTTGCGGATTTCCGCCTCCTCTCCCCAGACGGGCGTCCACACCTCGTCCAGGCTGTCACGCTCGGTGGCTACCAGGGTAAAGTCCCGGTCCAGAAGGGTTCCGTCCAGCAGCTTATAGCCCAGGCGGGACTCTTTCACCACCGTCTTTCCGGCATATTTGAGCCGATACGAAGGGGAACCATTGGTAAGGGAAAACACGGCCTCCAGCCGGCCGTCGGGGCTGGTGAGGGCCTCATACTCCACCACGACGGTCTCGGGGGCAGCGCAGGCGCCGAGAAGAAGCGCCGAGAGGCTTGCAAATATCCAATTTCTTTTCATAGCTTATCTTTCAAATTCAACAATGAGGGCTTCTTTGGGGCCGATGGTAAGGCCATCCTGCAGGGTGACTTTCTCCCCGCTCACAACGTCGCGGCCCGTGACGGGACCGTCTACGAACTCCCGGTAATGGCTCCAGTCCAGCGTACGCGGCTCGTTGCAGTTGTTGATGTACACGAACACGGCCTCTTCCGGAAGATAGCGGAAGAAAGAGTAGGTGTTGTCCGTGATGTTGCGGGCGCCTTCGTTGTGGCGGGACAGAAAATGGAGCGTCTTTCCTTCCTGGACGGCCTTGCAGCCCTTGCGCCAGCGGAAGAGGGCGCGGGCATAGTCGTGCAGCTCGGCGGCCTGCGCATACAGCGCGGGAGCATGGGCCCGGCCGATGGCAGTGAAAAGGTCTGTCTCATCCCCTTCCCAGCCGCCGGGGAAGTCGATGCGCTTGGCGCCGTCATGGCTGGGGCAGTCCTTTCTCTCCAGGAACATCATCTCGTCTCCGTAGTAGAGCTGCGGAATGCCGCGGACGGTTGCAAGAAGCGCCAGGGCCAGTTTCATCTTGCGGGGATCCTGCCCGAAGGTGTCTCCGGTGCGGGCGTGGTCGTGGTTGGCGAAGAACGTGAGCATGTGGCTCAGGTCCTTGTACACGAAGTCCTGGGCCAGGACGCTGTAGATGCGCGTCATGCCCTCGTCCCAGTTCACCTTCTCCTCATTGAGGGCCTGGTGAATGGCGTGCTCCAGCGGAAAGTCCATGATGGAAGGAAGGTTGGAGTTGAAGCCGTCCTTGTTGGGATTGTCTTTCTGCCAGTAGGCCAGCTGCGGGATATTGTAATCCCAGCACTCGCCCACGATATTCATGCCCGGATATTCATCCGTTACGGCCTTGCACCACCGGCTCATGGGGCCGGGTTCGTTGTAAGGATAGGTATCTACCCGGAGGCCGTCCAGGCCGGCATACTCGATCCACCACACGGCCCACTGCTGGAAATAGCGAAGGACGTACGGGTTGTCCAGGTTCATGTCCGGCATGGAAGGCACGAACCAGCCGCTTTCCTGACGGTCACGGTCCACCTTGGCGGCGTTCGGATCCATATACACGGAGAACAGGGCGTTCATCTGCATGTAGGGCTCGTTCACATGGTACCAGTCCTTGAACGGAGGGTTGTCCATCCACCAGTGGGCAGTGCCGCAGTGGTTGGTGACAATGTCCATGATGACCTTGATGCCTTTCTCATGCGCTTTCTCCACAAACAGCTTATAGTGCTCGTTGTCGCCGAAGCGGGGGTCTATGTGGTAGTAGTCGGCGCAGGCATAGCCGTGGTAACTCTCCTGCGGCTGGTTGTCAAGGAGCAGCGGCGTGCACCAGATGGCCGTGGCGCCCAGGTCGGCCACGTAGTCCAGGTGGTCTATCATGCCCTGGATGTCTCCTCCATGGCGGGCCACCGGGTCCTTGCGGTCTACCTTGTCGGGCGTTGCGGGAACGGTCCAGGGACGGGCGCTTCCGTCAAAGTACTCCCCTCCCTGCCAGGCGCTGTCGTTATCCCCGAAGGCCGATGCAAAGCGGTCCGGCATGATGAGGTAAATCATATCGGCCTGCGTGAAGCTCCCGCGGGCGGCGCTTCCCTTCTCCCGTTCGCGTACGATGTACGGATACTTGAAGGACTCACCGTCCTTGGAAAAGACGAGGTAATACGTGCCGGGGGCCGATACTTCGACATCCACGAAGAGGTAGTCGGGACTGTCGGCCCGGTGTACCTCCTTCACCTTGAGCCCCTTTCCGGGGATGGACACCTCGTAGGACGAGATGCCGGGGCCCTGCACCATGAGCTGGAGGGGCGTTCTCATGCCCGTCCACCAGCTGAGGGGTTCCACGCGTGAAACTTGCGAAACGGCATCTTCCACCGAAGAAGCGTCAAAGGCTCCGGTGCCGCAGGAGGCAGCCAGAGCCAGGGAAGTTGTCAAAGCCAAAATGGTTTTATTCATAGTTTATCGGGTAAATACAACGAATTCTCCGGGAGCCAGGTTGAGCTCGCGGGGCTGGTCCACAACTTCACCGGTAAATGCGTCGGTGAAGGTTCCGGGGTAGTTGAATACGGGGGTATAGGGCTCTTTGCCAAAGTTGGCAATCACGATGACCTCATTATCCCCGGCCTTGCGGGAGAAAGCCACTACGCTCTCCGGGACGGGCACCTCCCACCAGTCGATGGAGCCGGTGCGCTCGCCGGCGGCGAGGGCGGGATTGTTCTTTTTGAGGCCGATGAGCTTTTTCCAGAACGTGGTGTATCCGTTGGCGCTCCAGTCCGTGATGGGGTCTTTCTCAAAGAAGGCCAGGCGGCGGTCCAGGCCGATTTCCTGGCCGGTGTACACGAGGAGCTGGGTAGCGGGAAGGGTAGCGCAGAGCACCGCGCAGGCATCGGCATAGATGCCCTCACGCTCGAACTCGGTGCCGGCCCACGAATTTTCGTCGTGGTTGGAGGTGAAGGCCAGGCGGAAAGCCTCCTTCGGGAACCGGCGGGCGTCCCCTGCCACATAATCCTTGAGGTCCTTCACGGTCTTCTTGCCCATGGAGAGGTCATTGAGAAGGTGGTGAAGCTCCCAGGCATAGTTGGCGTCGAAGGTTTTCACAGGGTTGGAGAGATTCTCCCTTTCGGCCTCGGCCAGAAGATAAATCTCGGGGTAGTCCTTGTTCAGCTGCGGGAGGATCCCGTTCCAGAAGGCGGCGGGCATTTCACCGGCGGCGTCGCAGCGGAAGCCATCCACGCCTTTTTCCAGCCAGAAGCGCATGGCCTCGTCCTGGGCTTTCCACACCTCCTTGTTGTCGTAATTGAGGCTGCGGGTGTCGGTCCAGTCATATTCCCAGATGGCGTTGCCCTCGGCGTCGCGCTCATAGAAATCGGCCGGCTTTTCGCTCATCCAGACGTGGTCCGGAGCGGTCTGGTTGGCCACCCAGTCCAGAATGACCTTCAGGCCCTCTGCATGGGCAGCCTTGACAAGATCCTCAAAATCCTGCATGGTACCGAACTCCGGATTCACCTTGTTATAGTCGGAGATGGCATAGTAGGAGCCCAGGGTTCCTTTTCTTCCCTCCACGCCAATCTCATACATGGGCATGAGCCAGAGAACGTCGACGCCCAGTTCCTTGAGGCGGGGCAGCTGGGCTTCAACGCCTTTGAAAGTCCCTTCCGGGGAGAACTGGCGGATATTCACTTCATAGATGACGGAGCTGTATGTCCAGTCCGGGTGATACTGTACCCTGGGAGAGCAGGCAAGAAGGCCCGCGGCGGCTACGATGGCAAGCAGTGTCTTTTTCATATGCGGTAATATTAGTATACAATATTACGGAATTTAGCGTTGAAACGCAAAAATTGCGATACAATATGCCGATGAATGGAAAGGGATGAGCACCGAATGGAAATTTTTTACTATATTTGCCGGCCATATTTTACAGTAAACACTACAACATCTATGAAAAAGACTTACAGCATCCTTCTCGCAGGCCTCGCAGCCCTTGCAGTTTTCTCCTGCAACAAAGATGTAAAACCGGCAGCCCCCATGAGCTGCGAAGAGGTTCAGAAAAAGCTCTCCGACGTGGCTGTCGCCACCATCAAGGAGGTAGATCCCGACAACTACAAAGCATGGGGCCAGAGCGCCATCAAACTCTACACCGACTACCGCACCATTGGAGCACAAAGTGAAGAACTCGATCTTGATGAAATGATGGTCAAGACCACCGAAGAAGAGTCCGAAGGCACCGAAATCATCACCAATATCATCCGTCTGTCCCTTCTCAAGGGCGATGTTACCGTTGTGGATAACAAGTTCGTCTATAAGGAGAGCGAGAATCCTTTCAACATGACCATTCCTTCCGACGGAAAGACCTATAAGATCCAGATGGAATGCGCCGGTGAAAACGGTGACGGCATCATCCTTACCGAAAGTACCCGCACCATGGACGAGGGAACCCGCATCCGCCGCACCGGCATCGTCGTTCCTCAGAAGGCTGCCGCTCACATCACCCAGGACGGAAAGCAGTTCATGGATATCGAAATCTACCCCGTCATTGAAGACAACAACAAGAGCGGTATGCTGGACGGAGATGATGTCATCAAAGGACATGCTACCGTCGTGATCCCGGGCTACAGCCTTACCCTGAACGACTTCAAGGCCACCAACGATGGCATCACCGCAGCCCTCGCTCTCATGCATGGAAACACCAGCGTCCTTTCCATCAATGGAGAGGTAGAGCTGGAAACCATTGTACAGGATCTCAAGTCCCTCACCAAGGCTGAGGCTGAGTTCGAGACCATTCCCGGCAACATCAAAGGCAATATCTCCCTCATGGGTGGCCAGGCCATCGTCAAGGCCAGCATCGATGGTGAAGACCTCTGGGGTGTCCCCACGCACTACTCCAGCGAGTCCGAAGCCAAAAAGGCAGTCAAAGTCTTTAACGAGAACGCCAAGGCAGACCTCTACTTTGACAACAACCCCACCATCCAGGCCAGCCTGTGCTTCATGGTAGAGAAAACCAGCTCCGAAGAGGAAGGAGACAGCTGGAATGTCATTCCCGGCTTCCACTTCTATGACGGCGCATCCGGCGACATGACCTACAAGGAATTCCTCACTTCCTTCACTTCCAACCAGGAGGCCTTCAGCCCCCTGATGGAAGCAGCGGCCGGATTCATGGGCAAGTTTGCCGCTTACTTCCCGGAGCTCATGCCCAAGGAAAAGTAATTGAAAGACCCAAAGTGGTATCAGACCCGGCCTTCTGCGTGAAGGCCGGGTTTTTTCGTGAAATTTTCGTAACTTTGCAATTCTTTGAGAAATATCGATAGAATTATGGCATATTACGAGTTGAACGAGCAGGAGCTCGGACGTAGAGAATCCCTTGGAAAGCTGCGCGAACTGGGTATCAACCCCTACCCCGCGCCGCTGTATCCGGTCAACGCATCCACCGTGGAAATCGCTGCCGGCTACAAGGCAGAGGAAAACAATTTCCAGGACGTGTGCATCGCCGGCCGCATCATGAGCCGGCGCATCATGGGTGCCGCCTCCTTCATGGAGCTGCAGGACAGCGAAGGCCGCATCCAGGTATATGTGAAAAGAGACGAGATCTGCCCCGGAGAGGACAAGACGCTCTATAATACCGTTTTCAAGAAACTGCTGGACATCGGCGACATCGTGGGCATCAAGGGCTTTGCCTTCTACACCCAGACGGGCCAGCTCTCCGTCCATGCCAAGGAACTTACCGTCCTTTCCAAGTCCCTCCGCGTGCTTCCCATCGTGAAGACCGACGCCGACGGCACCGTGCACGACAGCTTTGAGGACCCCGAACTCCGCTATCGCCAGCGCTATGTAGACCTGGTGGTGAACCCTTCCGTGAAGGAGACCTTCGTCAAGCGGGCCCTCATCATCAACACCATGCGCCAGTGCTTCAACGAGGCCGGCTGCCTGGAGGTGGAAACACCCATCCTGCAGCCCATCCCGGGTGGCGCCACGGCCCGTCCGTTCATCACGCACCACAATGCCCTGGATGTGGACATGTACATGCGAATTGCCAATGAGCTGTACCTCAAGCGCCTTATCGTGGGCGGCTTCGCCGGCGTGTACGAGTTCGCCAAGAACTTCCGCAATGAGGGCATGGACAAGACCCACAATCCGGAGTTCACCTGCGTAGAGATGTATATCGCATACAAGGACTACATCTGGATGATGGAGTTCACCGAGAAGATGCTCCAGCGCGTGGCCGAGGCTACCGGCGGCGTCACCAAGACCATCGGCGGCAATGAGATTTCCTTCGCGGGACCTTTCCGCCGCCTGCCCATCCTGGAGGCCATCAAGGAGTACGCCGGCGTGGACGTGAAGGGAATGGACGAGGCCCGGCTGCGGGAAACCTGCAAGAAACTGAATGTGGAAGTGAGCCCCGAAATGGGCGTTGGCAAACTCATCGACGCCATCTTCGGAGAATACTGCGAGAAGAATCTCATCCAGCCCACCTTCATCATTGACTATCCCGTGGAGATGAGCCCGCTCACCAAGCGTTGCCGCTACGACGACACGCTCACCGAGCGTTTCGAGCTCTTCGTGAACGGCAAGGAACTGGCCAACGCCTATTCCGAGCTCAATGACCCTGTGGACCAGCTGGAGCGCTTCGAGGAGCAGGCTGCCCTCAAGAGCAAGGGAGACGACGAGGCCATGTACGTGGACTACGACTTTGTCCGTGCTCTGGAATATGGTATGCCCC
>JAEEGK010023394.1_pt1 | contig 12893 bp, 9 predicted proteins | sample 8958771 | NCBI WGS metagenome assembly JAEEGK01 (sample SAMN16246547, study PRJNA631951) | gut metagenome | biome: gut microbiome; feature: rumen; material: SC-attached | host: Bos | place: Iran: Karaj | collected 2018-10 | reverse complement strand
TACCCCAATTTCTCGGGTGTGCTACGGTCGCTGAACTATTATCCCATCGGCGATGAGACGGCCGAGGAGGGCATTGCCTCATTGGCCCTCGGACTGGGCAAGTATATCGTCGATGGCGGACAGACCCTCCGCGTGTCACCCTATCATCCCACGCAGGTGCTCCAGACCTCAGAGATGGAGACGGCCCTCAGCGAGACGCAGACACGATTCTATGCCCTCGACATGAGTCATGTGGGCGATGATTTCAAGGTTGATGATGGCTTTAATATCAAGTCATTGCGAGTCAAGCAAGCCGATGCAGATGGCTCATTGACCTATATCGCCTCGACCTACGACCCTGTAGATCAGGTTATCCGCGATGGTATCTACGAGGGCGGTCGGAAAGTGATTTCCTTCTGTGGTGTGCTCCAGCAGGGTATATTCCCTTTGCCCGAACTTCTCCAGATGGCACAGAAATATGGCTCCGAGGAGATGCGCCGACCCATAGAGATTGAGTTTGCTTGTAATCTTAATGATGATCGCTCAGGTGAACTCTATCTGCTCCAAATCCGGCCTATCGTCGACTCCAAACAGGTACTCGACGAGGATCTGCAGAAAATCCCCGATACCGACTGTCTGCTGCGCTCTCAGAACTCTTTGGGACATGGTATTTCTGAGGATGTGGTGGATGTGGTCTATGTCAAGGCCGACGAGAATTTCACGGCCTCCAACAATCCCACCATCGCCTCGCACATCGAGAAGATCAACCAGCAGTTCCTCAATGCGGACAAGAACTATGTGCTCATCGGTCCGGGACGCTGGGGGAGCAGCGACTACTGGCTGGGTATCCCCGTGAAGTGGCCCCACATCTCCGCTGCCCGGGTAATCGTGGAAACGGGACTGAAGAACTATCATGTAGATCCCTCGCAGGGTACGCATTTCTTCCAGAACCTCACCAGTTTCGGTGTCGGCTACTTCACCATCAACACCTATACGGGCGACGGCATCTTCCAGCAGGACGTTCTCGACCGTATGCCCGCTGTCGAAGAGACCGAATACGTGCGCCACGTCCGTTTCGAACATCCCTTGAAGATCATGATGGACGGTAAGAAGCAAACGGGTGTCGTCCTTCTCCCGCAGGCGTAATATTGAAGATTGAAAATTGAGAATTGAAGATTGAAAATTGAAATATGAATCTAAACCTAACATCTACTATCAAGATGCCTGAGCACACTTTGCGCAGGCAGGTGATCGACCTTTGTAACAAGGTAGGTAAGCCTCTGCTCAAACTCTCTACAAAAGATTACGTTGAGAATGGGCTCGGCCACCTTGTTGAACAGTTTGACGGACAGGCTGGTCTCGTCAATATCGAAGTATTCAACGAGTTGCAGCATACGATTACAGGCTGGCCCGGTGGCAAACCGGATGTTGACGACTCTACCCGTCCGGAGCGCGCTAAGCCTTATCCCAAACGTGTGGTCGTCTTCTCACCTCATCCTGATGATGATGTCATCTCCATGGGTGGCACCATTCGCCGCTTGAAACAACAGAAACATGATGTCCACATTGCCTACGAGACTTCCGGCAATATCGCTGTGGCAGATGAAGAGGTGCGCCTCTATATGCACTTCATCAACGGTTTCAACCAACTCTTTGCCAACGGTTCCGATGAGGTTATTAAGATTCGCTATCGTGAAATCATGAGTTACTTGAAGGAGAAAAAAGAGGGAGACTGGGACAATCGGGCTATCTTGACGGTAAAAGGTTTGATTCGTCGAGGCGAGGCCCGAAATGCCTGTGGCTATAACCATATTCCTAAGGATCATATCCATTTTCTTGATCTGCCTTTCTACGAGAGTGGCAAGATTGAGAAACTCCCGATGTCAGAGCGTGATGTAGAGCCTATCCAGCAATTGTTGGAGGAGATACAGCCCCATCAGATTTATGTCGCTGCCGACTTAGCCGATCCTCATGGAACGCATCGTAAATGTACCGATGCCGTACTGGCGGCTATTGATGAGGCCAAACAGGCAGATGCATCGTGGCTCAAAGACTGTCGTGTCTGGATGTATCGAGGTGCTTGGGCAGAGTGGGATGTGGCTGATATTGAGATGTGTGTGCCGATGTCGCCTGAGGAACTTCGTGAGAAGCGCAATGCCATCCTGCGTCACCAGAGTCAGATGGAGAGTGCTCCCTTCCTCGGCAATGACGAACGGCTCTTCTGGCAGCGTGCTGAAGACCGCAACCGCGAGACGGCCAAGCGCTATGATGAACTCGGCTTAGCCTGCTATGAGGCGATGGAAGCGTTTGTGGAGTATAGGTTTTAGGGGAGTTTATAGTTTATTGTTTACAGTTTACGGCTTACTGTTTACAGATGATTGCAAAAAGATATTCGAGGGTGATGGTTGTGATGCTGGTGGCAGTTCATGCCATCGTATTCGCAGCATCAGCGCAGACCGCTGACTATGGTGTCGTACCGATGCCGCAGCGCATCGAGATGCAGAGGGGCGATCCGTTTGTGCTGGATGCTGACGTGCAGATACTCGTTGGTGAGGGGTTACAGCAGGAGGCATCGTTCCTGCAGGTTTATCTGAAGGAACTGAATGGTCTGTCGCTACCCATCGCTCAGAAGCGTCAGAAGAAGGTGAATTACATCGAACTCACCTTGTCGCCGAAGGTCACCGAGCCCGAAGGCTATGTGCTGACAGTTAACAAGAAAGGCATAACCATCGCAGGCGAAAGTGCTGCCGGTGTTTTCTACGGCATCCAGACGCTTCGTAAATCTCTCTTTGCAGATTCTATAGTCTATAGTCAGATTCTCCCTGCAGTCAGAATCACCGACGCACCGCGTTTCCCCTGGCGCGGTATGCACCTCGACTGCTCGCGTCACTTCTGGTCAGTAGATTTTGTTAAGAAGTTCATCGACCTGTTGGCGCTTCATAACATGAACGTCTTTCACTGGCATCTGACCGACGATCAGGGCTGGCGCATCGAGATTAAGAAGTGGCCGCGTCTCACCACCGTCGGTTCACAGCGTAGTGGCACCATCATCGGCACGAACTCCGACCTCGACGATGGCATCCCCTACGGCGGCTACTACACGCAGGCTGAACTCCGCGAGGTTGTAGCCTACGCAGCGGCCCGCCATATCACCATCGTGCCCGAGATCGATATGCCCGGTCACATGCTCGCAGCCCTCGCCGCTTATCCCGAACTCGGTTGTACGGGCGGCCCCTATCAGGTGGGTCACTACTGGGGCGTGTATAAGGATGTGCTCTGCGTGGGCAATCCCCGCGTCTATGAGTTTGTGCAGGATGTGCTCACGGAGGTGATGGATATCTTCCCCTCCAAGGTCATTCATATCGGTGGTGACGAGACTCCTTCCGAGAAATGGCAGTATTGCAAGAAATGTAATGAAATCTATATAAAAAAGACCCTTGAAGGACGTGTAGCTGGCCAAGTTGAAGGGGACTCTGATGGTCCGCGGACGATGCCCGAGTATCCTTATGAGGAAATGGTGCGGTCAGTGTTGCAACCTTACTTTACTAACAAGGTCTTCAATATCTTGGCTTCCAAAGGCCGTCGCGCCTTGGGCTGGGACGAGATTCTCGACGGTGCGCCTCATGATGCGATGATCATGTCGTGGCGAGGTACTGCCCCCGGAGCGAAGGCTGCTGAAGCTGGCCACGATGTGGTGATGGCGCCTACCACGCATTGCTATTTCGACTACCAGCAAGTGGAGGACACCCAATTCGAGCCCAGCCGTTGTGGCGGCTTCATTCCTATCGAGCGGGTCTATAGTCTCGACCCCGCTCCAGATAGTCTCTCCGTCGAGGCCCGCAGTCATATCCTCGGCACGCAGGCCAACCTCTGGTCGGAGTACATGACCAACGAGCAGATGGTGGAGTATCAGGCCCTGCCTCGTATGTCGGCCCTCGCCGAGGTGCAATGGACGCAGCCCGAGCACAAGGATTACAAAGCCTTCCTCCTGCACCTCACCCGTTTCACCTCTCTCTTCGAGCGCTATCATTACACTTACGCCAAGCATCTCTGGCCCGACCGCCAGATTCCCAACCGCTGGCAGTTCTGAATGGAAAAATAATTGTATCTTTGCTTAGGAAAAACGAAGGCTCGATTGTATTAAGAGAAAAGACTGCAAAAAACAGATGATTGACAAGCGAGAATTCGAAACGGTTTTCAGACATCATTACGACGGGATGTTCCGTATGGCCAGGAGAATGCTTGGCGATGACCCAGATAGCAAAGACGTGGTGAGCGATGTGTTCGCCCATCTGCTGAACAAAATCCGCAGTGGCGAATTTGAAATCCGCAACGCAGACACACTCCAGGCTTTCCTGCTGACAAGCGTCCGCAACCGTTGCATCAATCTGCTCGTGCACAAGCAGAAAGAACAACAGATGCAGAAAGCCGTGATAGTGGAGATGATTACGCCAGAGCAGACCGCTGAAGAGGAACAACTGCAGATGCTTCACCACTACATCGACTCCCGGCTACCCAAACTCTCACAGCAGATACTCCGTCTGCGATACCAGCAAGGGCTGAAGTATCGTGAGATAGCCAATGTGCTTCAGGTTAGCGAGGTCACCGTTCATAACCATCTGTCGCAGTCGCTTAAACAAATTAAGGACCATTTTAAAGCATTAGGTTATGGAATCAAATGACAAGCTGGAACAACTTCTCAAGCAGATGTATGCCAAGGAAACACTCCATGATGAGACGATAGACACGAAGGACATCATCGACGAGGAATGGGTGAAGTTCGAGGCGGATCATTTTAAAGGGGGACAGGGAAAAGTGAAAAGCAAAAAGGTTTCGTTTCTCAAGATAGCCGCGATGTTTATTGGCGTGCTCATGCTCTCAGGTATCGCTTATGCTGCCGTTCACATCATCAGGAGTCAGGAGACAGGAGTCAGGAGCCCGGAGACAGGAGTGATCGTAAACACTCAACACACGACACACGACATCCGGCAAGCTGCAGAAGATAGCACGCTGACGAAACCAGTCGTCTATGAAGATGTGGATTTGGAGCATATCCTCAACGATGTTGCAACTTTCTATCACGTAGAACCCGTCTTTAAGAAGGTGGCCAGCAAACAATTACGCCTCTACTTCACATGGGACAAGAAACAATCCTTAGACGATATCATCGATACGTTCAACAAGTTCGAACGTATCCACATCACTCGCGAAGACAAGATACTCATTGTAGAATAATTCAAGCCATCACATTATGAAAGAATGTATATTCACAGCCTTGTTCTGTGCACTGACACTGTGCGCGCAAGGTCAGAAAATCAATAGGCAATACCATAACCAATCGTTGTCGAAGGTGCTTGAAGACCTAAATGCAGCCATCAACGATAAGACCATCTATTTCATCTACGACGAACTGGAAGACTTCACTGTGACCAGTCACTTCACCGACCTGTCTATCCAGGAGGCTATCCGCGAAGTCATCGGCTTCTATCCGATGAAGGTGACCTACGATGGCGACAAGATCTTCGTTGAGTGTACCCAAAAGGAAGACGCGAAGGTAATAGGTCGCATCGTGGATGAAAACGGCCACCCTATAGAATTCGCTAACATCTCATTGCATCATGCCACAGACGCGCCAGATAATGATAAAAAATCCACATACTTAAACGGTGGTGTGAGCAATGAGAACGGCGATTTCGTGATTCCCTGTCAGACCCGTCGCGTGATGCTGAGGGTGTCGTATATCGGCTATAAGACTGTGGAACGTACCATCAGTGTGGGCGAGATAGGCACCATTACCCTGCAACCTGAGACATATATGATGAACGGTGTGGAGATCAAGGGCGAGATTCCACAATACAAAGCGGCTCAGGGCGGACTGACGGTCGACGTGCAGCACTCCATCCTGCATGACATCGGCACTGCCGACGACCTGCTGTCGATGATGCCGCTGGTGAAGAATATCAATGGCAAATACGAGGTGCTGGCAAAGGGCGAACCGGAAATCTACATTAATAATAAAAAGGTGCGCAACCCGATTGAGTTGAAGCAATTGAAATCTGTCGACATCAAGAGCGTTGACATCATCACCGCCCCTGGTGCCAAATATAATGCCGAGGTGAATGCCGTCATCCGCATCAAGACCCTGAAGCCCCAAGGCGAGGGACTGAGTCTGATGGTGACCAGCGATACGTGGAAGAACAACAAGTGGAACAACTTCGACGACCTGACGCTGAAATACCGAACTGGCGGATTGGAGGCTTTTGCCAATGTGGCCCTCGACAATGGGCACTACAGTAATGATCAGGACCTCTGTCAGGAACTGCATATCAGAAAAGACTTTTTCAGTGCTCGTGCCAGCCTGCCCGTAAGGAGCCGTTGGACGCAACTCCAGTATAAGGCCGGCCTGAGTTACGATTTCAACACCGACCATTCTCTTGGACTGAGTTTCTCGTCGCAGAAGATATTTGATAATAAGTTCAAGTCAGACATGAAGCAGAACTATCTCAAGAATGACGCCTTCTATGGTGATGTCGTTCTGAAAACAGACATCGACGAACTCGACAAACCCGTGTGGGAACTGAACACATATTATGTAGGAAAGGTGGGGAAATTGGACATCGACCTAAACGCGACGATATTGCAGCGCAAAACGGAGAGCCATCTCAACCAGCAGGAGCTGAGTAAGGAACTTGGCGACCGTACCATCACTACCCTCAACAATGATGATCGCAGGATGGTGGCAGGAAAACTGGTGCTGACTTATCCCGTCTGGAAAGGCATGCTAAGTGGCGGATCGGAGGCTACCTCAACACAAAGCGAAGGCAGAAATGTCAATCAGGAAGGCATCATACCAGAGGCTGACAACGAGATGAAAGAAAAAAACATAGCCGGTTTTGCGGAATACGAGTTCCAGTTAGGCCAGTGGCGCCTGAATGCCGGTCTTCGCTTTGAGCATGTGAAAGCAGATTACTACTCGTTTGGCGAATGGCAGCAAGAGCCCAGCCGGACCTATAACGACTGGTTCCCCAATCTGTCGGTAGCGTGGCAGAAGGACAAGTGGAGTGCACAGTTGAGCTATAACAAGCGCATCACCCGTCCGCCCTACCGCATGCTGGAATCAATGATCGTCTACGACAGCCGTATGTTCTATGAGGGCGGCAATCCGCTATTGCGCCCATCAGTGCGCCAGAGCGTCGACCTTAATCTGACCTATTCGTGGCTGACTTTCGTCACAGGTTTTACCCGCGAGAACGATCTCTTCACCCATATTGGCAGAGTGTATGATGAAGAGAAGGAGATTGCTATCTTCCAGCCCGTCAACTTCGACCATCAGGACCGCGTCTATGCTACTCTCGTTGCTTCGCCAAAACTTGACTTCTGGCAGCCCAACCTTACGCTGCACTACTATCAGCAGATGTTCGATGCGGAGTCATACGGTGCGCCGAAGAAACTGAACAAACCCGAATTCAGCTTCGACCTGAAGAACTGGTTTGTCGTCAATCCCACCATGAAGGCACTGGCGCAGGTGAGTTATACTGGCAGCAACCATTGGGGATTCATGTATCGCGGCAGTAACTTCGCTGTCGATGCCCGCCTGCAGAAATCATTCCTGAAGGAGCGGCTTTCGTGTACGCTTTATGCCAACGATATCTTCCGCACGTCAAAGAGTAAGATGACCACTTACTATGCCATCGGCCTGACAGATCAAGATGTGTACACTTATACACAATGTGTAGGTCTGACGCTGAGTTACAACTTCAACGTCTCTCGCTCGAAGTACAAGGGCACTGGCGCTGGAAATGAAGAGAGGAACCGATTCTAGTCTTTCTTGCCACTCTCGTCATATAAATTGCGAATAGTTTTCGATTCTACCCATATTTTATGCGAGTGATCGCCACGAGTGGTGATGCCCGAATCGGGATCGGCCACTATTTGCTTGAGGTCGTATGAAGCGGCCGCTTTGGACTGCCCGGTTGCCACAGCATAGTCAGTAAGCGTCATGAATCCATAGCTGCCAATAATCGCTTTGGCCTTTGCCAGACGCTCTTCACGGCTGTACTTGCACTTCTTGGGGACTTCAACGTCTACGCCGGTGCAGTCGAAAGTAGCCTCCTTGTTCATTTCCTTCAGCAGCTCCGGGTCGGGCTTGAAATTGATGCCCTTGATGCACACGTGCCTGTATTTCAGCTTGGGGTCGGCATCGTCATCACATTCCTGCTGCTGTGCAATTTCCTTTTCTGAAGGCGTGGAGGTATCGAATCCTAAGGAAAGGGAGAATACCCCCAATCCGTCAATCTTGATGTTGTGCCCCCAGGGCATACTGCTCTTCATTTCTGATATCAGCGCATCAAATGCGGCCCGGATAATCCCCTCGTTAAGGATTCTGGATAACGCGCACATATGTTGAATGACCAGATCATAGTCGTACAGCGAATATGTCTGCATCTTGGGATAGACAATCGTCTTTCCTTCTGTCATTTCCCCTGGAAGCTCCTTTAATATGTAATTTGCCATCTCCTTATTTTGTTTGATTACTATTCAGATCGTCAATTATTTCTTCCCTACTTTTTTCCCCTCTACGTCCTGCAAAAGATTCTCTTCTGCCCAACAAATGTTTCTCGCTCGAAATAGTTTTTATATTTCCGCACCTTGAACTCATGTTCAGCGTCCTTGAACTTGTATTCAGCGTCCTTGAACTTATGTTCAGCGCCCTTGAATAACATCTATAACGCTGCAAAGATACATTTTTAATTCGATTCCGCCAAATTTATTGGCTGAAATCCATAAAAAAGTACTTCGGATTCAGAAAAATAGCAGTTCTGACAAAAATAAAATCGAGAAATATGCAATAATTTTCCTTTTGGTGTGTATATATAAGTAGAAGGCATCAAAACGGACGAAGAAAAAGTCAAATGGAACATGAATCGACCATCCTGATTCGCGACCTGAGGGAGCATAGGCCAGCAGCCTGTCAACGGCTGTTTACGGAGTATGGGCCGATGGTGTTCCGTATGGTGCAGCGCATCGTGACGCGCCGCGAGGATGCCGAAGAGGTTTATCAGGATGTGTTCTTCAAGGCGCTGCGTGGCATAGATGGCTACGATTCCCGTCAGGCGACGCTCGCCACATGGCTGGGTCGCATTGCCTATCACGAGTCGCTCAACTTTGTCAGAGGCAAAAAGCCCACCTTATTATATATAGAGGACAGCGACCAAGGTCCTGACATATTGGAGGCTCCCGACGATGCACCTCAGGACGAAGAGACCATCCGACAGTTGGAACAGGCACTGGCAAAGTTGCCGCCCCACGAGCAGGCCATCGTGAGCATGTTCTACTATGACAATATGAGCCTTGCTGACATTGCTTTCGTCACAGGCTCCATCCCCTCTACCGTCGGCTCCCAACTGAGCCGTATCCGCAAGAAACTCTATCGAATCATCAAAACACTCTGAATTATGAACGAACTCAAAAGCGATAACAACCTACGCCAAGCCGTCAGCCGACGGGAACAACAGTTGCCGCCGATGCCTGCCGACCTGAACGAACGGCTGATGCAGCGTATCGCGGAATCTGAGCCGGCTCGATTCGAGACCAAGCCTCACCGATTGTGGATCTATGCTGCCGTAGCCGTTGCTGCCAGCATCGCCCTGCTCATCATCTTCAACTTCGGAAAAGAGCAAACCCCGCAGGAGCCCCTCGTGGCGCTGCGAGTTGGACAGCCTACAACCTCGGTTCCTGAGCCTGTCGAAGGAGAGCCTGTCATAGAGGAGCCTTCAAATGCGGCCTCTGAGTCTGTCGAAGCGCCTGCGCCACAACCCTCTCAAAAGCCTGCAAAGAAGCATCAGGAAACGGTCATGAAACTCGTAGAACTGATACCCACCCCAGAAGTAGAGCCTGCACTCACAGCAGAAGCAGAACCAACTCCTGAGGCAGCAGCAAACACCGAAGAAGACCCGTTAGTAGCGATGGCGGCTCAGTTGGAGGACATCCGTTCTCGCGGCCAGCGCCTTCAACAGGAAATCACAGCAATTATGAATAATTAAACAGGATATCATCATGAACAGACGCTATACGCTTATTTCTCTGGTTGTTTGGGCGACGATGGCATTTGCTCAGCAGCCCAATCCGCGCCTCAGCCAATTGGACGACTATCTCCAAAAGCAGAGGGGAAATGTGAATGTCGACTCCATCCGCCATATCTTCGCCAGTGTGAGCAAAGAGGCGTCCGACAGCTATCGCTACGAATCTCACAAGGGTGGTGCTGACACCATCAAGTATGAGTTGGCTTTTCGTTATGACGGCAATGGTGACCATCGAAGCCCCATCCGAGAAGTAGCCAGATTCCTTTGCAACGGCACTCAAGGTGAATACTATCATGGGCGTAAGAACCTCATGTCAGACAACGAGATGAAGGCCATTGAAGTCTCTCCCCTTACGGTATCGAAACAAATGGTAGCGCCTCTATCCGGACAGGGTCAGAACCCGCGCCTCAGACAGTTGGAAGACTATCTGCAGGATCAGGGTCTGATAAAGATGACCGATCACAAGCCGAATGCCAGTAAGACGAAGAAAAGGCACAACAAGGGCGGGCAGCTCACAACGCCCCCCAAACAGGCTGTCATCGACTCCATCCGTACCGTCTTCACCTATCTGAGCAAGGAGGCGATGGAGAGTCATCAGTACGAAAAACATGCCTACGGCACCGACACCCTCGAGTATGCCTTGGTGTTCAGTGACACAGAAGCCGTCAACTTCACCTATAAGAAGAACAGCGCCAACCAGGCCAGAGGCCTCTACACCCATACATACGAGAAAGAAGAAATGAAACCCTCCGATGCCATCGCCGCTAGACAGTGGCATATCGATATCAATTCGATGAACACCATGCGCTACGGATCGAGGATGGTAACGCCCGACTTCTATCTGGAACTGCGAGGCGACACGTTGCACAGTTATCTGCCCTATCTGGGTCAGGCCCGAGTGTCGCCGACACTTTCGCCCTCAATTGGCTTGAACTTCGAGGCGCCCGTGCTGAGTTATAAGGAGAGTAAACCCAAGTCGAGTAAATACACGCAGATTGATATCGACGTCAGGACGCGTGAGGACTCTTACCACTATATGATTGAAATCTATGACTCTGGCGAGGCCATGATCCGCGTGCGCTCGATGAACAGAGATCCAATCAGTTTCGATGGCACAATGGCAACATCTTATTAAAACCAACAACCTTATGAAGAAAAGTTTTACCATCATCATGCTGGCCCTCATCGCGAGCCTTGCTACAGCTCAGACGAACCTGGAGCAGATCACTCAGACCTTCTCGATGAAAGATGTCGAGCAGATGACTTTCGCCATGCTTGACGAGGGCCTCCAAGGCCCGATTGACGGACTGGACATCGTGAGCGTCGGCTTTAAAGTTGACAAAGACTTGCCAGCCCCCAAGACGAAACTCCAGAAATACGACGATCAGGAGATTGCCAAAAAGATTGTCAACATTTCAGGCGTACCCCAGAATCTCCACCGTGTGAAGAAAACCAGTTTCGAAGGCGAGCGCCTGTGCTACCTGGGCGACGATAACTTCTTCAAGTGCATGGTGCAGGCTTATGCCGACCATCGTCCTTTGGTGCTGTCGCCCGATATGGTATGGCTCATCATCAGCCAGGGATTTTCCCGCTACGTGAATGCCCATGCCGAGGAGATGCGCGACCTGTTGGTGTTTCATGAGGGAAAGATGGAACTCGTTGTCAACACCAATAATAATATTTTCCTGCCTAGTGGTGATTGGGGAGTTCTGCTGAACGAGTTCTCCACCTGCATCGCCAGAAATACCAAAGGCGAGTTGGCCGACCTGATGACCGCCAATTTCTCCACTACAGGCATCACCGAACGTATCGCCTCGCAGGTCTCGCTGATGGATGTCGTCAAGAAATATTTCATCTATACCAACATAGCAGGCGCCTGCGGCATTCCCTCCATCACGCTCAAGGGCTCGCCCGATGACTGGCAGAAGGTGCTCGATAAGGTCCGCTGCCTGAAGAAATACAATCTGGAAAAATGGGCTTCCGATCTGGAGGACATTCTGACGGAGTTTGTCAAAGCCTCCAAGGGGAAACACAATACCTCATTCTGGCAGAATATCGTCAAGAAGAGACGTATCGACCAGATAATGGTCGGTAATTATTGTCTTACCGATCCGAAGAAGATTACCTATTTGGATGGCTGGTTCCTGAAGTTCTTCCCCAATGCGCTGGGTGAAACCAGCGACAGCGTGATATGGAACACCGACATGCCTCAGGAGATGGTGCGTGTGAGTTTCCAGCAAGTACTCACCGACCCTGATACCGGTGTGCCGCTCGACACCATCCCCATGCAGTTGTGGGCAGGCTTCGTGGGTGTGGAGGAAGATGCCAAGACGCTCGCCCTCATGCCCAAGATAGGCTGGCTGGCACGCATTGCTGATGAGGAGTCCGATGAAGTCGCTCGTCTGAAGGAACAAGACAAGCATATGAAAAAACTCTATATCGATATGGGTAAAGGTCAGGAAGTGCCCCATGCGCTTTCTAAGTTGGATCACATCCATGCGCTACAACTCGACTTCTGGGAAAATCCCGTCGTCATCCCTGAATGGTTGGATAAGATTCCCATAGACGAACTTCGCATTATGGGTAAACTCACCGACGAAGATGAAGTCCAGTTGCGCAAGCGGTTCCCCAAGGCCGATATCGAACGAGTTGAGAATCTTTTCAAAGGGTTCAAGAAGCTGCCAGTAGAAGAATCGAAGGAAACGAAACCCGTGAAGGCTGGCAACAAGATCAGCGGCACGGTGAGCGAAGATTTGGGTCCGCTGATGGGTGCCACCGTCTGTGAGGTTGACGCCCAAGGACGGATCGTAGAATCGGCCAGCACCGATATTA